>Ga0247611_10009962_pt1 | contig 11273 bp, 17 predicted proteins | sample 177DNAGHGhighgp2_FD_192422 | JGI IMG/M metagenome (GOLD analysis project Ga0247611, IMG submission 192422) | Sheep rumen microbial communities from Palmerston North, Manawatu-Wanganui, New Zealand - 1770 DNA GHGhigh gp2 | ecosystem: Host-associated > Mammals > Digestive system > Stomach > Rumen... | reverse complement strand
TTTAATTGACATACCTTCTTGTGGTTTATTTGAACGAATCCCATATAATTCACTTATAGGAAAGTTATTACATTTTCCGTTTTGGTTATGCTGTTCATTATATAAAACATCAAGAACACCAGTTAACGATTGACATACACAAGTTTGTGTTGAACCTTGATTTCTTACTGGAGGCATAATACCTCTTAAATCGAATTCTTCTGGTAAAGGAATTTTTTCATCTACATTAGCTACATGTTCTGTACCATCTAATTTAGATTGAATACATCCATAGTAATATTTCTATTTAGTCTTTGGCATAATATTATTATTTTTTAATATTTATTTTTACTTCTTACTAAATATAAAATCATTGTTTTCTAACCATATTGGCAATCGTGGTAATTGACTGCATTCAGTAAACATCTATTTGACAGGTACTAACGTCTTATCTATATCCCACTCATCAAAAACATAAGTTAAACTAGTGCATCCGTAAAACATGCAATTAAATATCATACCTCTACTTACATCCCATTCAGATAAATCTTGGTTAAAACTATGACAATTATTAAACATAAAGTCAAAAGCTGTTACTGTACTTACATCCCAGTTACTTATATTTTCATTAAAGTTAGTACAAAATGCAAACATTCCTGATAATCTTTCCGCTTTTTTAAGTTTCCAGTTACTAACACCTATGTTTGTTATACTAGAGCAATTTTCAAACATGTTAGAGAAATTTGTACCGCTACTTACATCCCAGTCACTTAAATCAGAATTAAACATATGGCATGCAAAAAACATATGTGAAAAATTACTAACATTACTTACATCCCATCTGCTTAAGTCACTTGTAAAGTTTCGGCAACATGCGAACATACTTCCTAAAATAGTTGCTTTTGATGTAACTTGCCATTGACTTAAATCAGACTCAAATATTTCGCATCCAGAAAACATACCATAGAAGTTAATACCATTACTTACATCCCACTAACTTAAATCACTTGTAAACTTACGGCAATTATGAAACATATATAAAAAGCTTTTTGCAGCACCAACTCGCCATTTACTTAAGTCACTTGTAAACTTTAAGCATCCAGAAAACATATTCTCAAAATATACCCCTTTGCTTACATCCCAATTACTTAAGTCACTTGTAAAGTTTTCACAATTAAAAAACATACCGCTAAATGTCTCTCCGTTACTTACATCCCATTTGCTTAAATCGCATTCAAGGTTTTTACATCCAGAGAACATGCTTTTAAAATATTTGCCATTACTTACATCCCATAATGATATATCTATTTTCCCCACCTTTCGTAATATATCTCTTTCATTAAAAGAGAATAGATAAGCAAAATCTGTTATTTCAGAAACATCAATAGTGTTAAAATTAGTTTCTCCTTTTTTTATAAGATCATAAAGGAGCTATTTTAATTCACTTTTGGTTTTTGGTCTAAAATGATATAATATGTCTTTATACTTATTTCCTTCAAATTCAGTTTCATCTTCATCAAAAATATCATCCATAAATTTTTGATATTCGTTAATCAGATTATATACATTAGTATCCATAATTATCGTTATTTGTGCATAAATGCGACGTATCGCATTATTTTTATATTGGTAATAACTTTATTACATTACATATAATTATTAGTTATATGAGGTTTATTTACTTCTTTATCTTCTTTCTACTGAAGTCTATAATTTTACCAGTTATTGTCTTTAGTTTATTATCATATAAGAAGTAATACCATTCTGGAATATTATCTTTATCTAAAGATTCGCATCCTTCAAACATATCCTTTATTACTGAATACGGTTTCCAAAATGAACCTTTTGCTCTTACACATTCCATGATATTCCATTCTGATAAATCTTGATTAAACTAAGAACATCCATAAAACATTTGTGCTAACTAAATACCTGGATATTCCTAATCCGGATAAATTCTCCATGATGATATATCTTGATTAAATACTTTGCAGTTATAGAACATCTATACAAATACCTATCCGTTACCTACATTCCATGAAGATAAATCTGCATTAAACTATTGACAATCATAGAACATTCTTTTAAATAACTTGCCTTTCTATGTATTCCATTTAGATATATCGCATTGGAACTACCAACATGAATCAAATAAACTAGTAAAATCTTCTATATTAGATACATCCCAATCACTAATATCGCCATTAAAATTATGACATTTCATGAACATTTCTTTTAATGATTTACACTTTTTATTAAATTTCCACTTATTAAGATTTGAATTAAATGATATACAATTATAAAACATATAGTCAAAAGAAGTTCCACTAGATACATCCCAATCACTTAAATCACAATTAAAATTCGAACAACCAAAAAACATTGAATTAAAAGTATCACATGATGAGACATTCCAATTACTTAAATCACAATTAAAATTCTAACAATTAAAAAACATACCATAAAATGTGTGTGCACTTTTTGTATTCCATTTACTAATATCCATATTTAGTAATTTACAGTCATAAAACATATGTTCAAAATTAGTTCCATTAGATACATCCCAATTAGCTATATCAAGTTCTTTAAGGTTTTTACATCCATAAAACATATCACTAAAAGTTTCTCCTTTAGAAACGTCCCACCCTGATAAATCTAACGTCTCTAATGATAAATTAGGAAACACATATGAAAAATCATCAATTTCTGAAACATCTATAATATTAAAGTTTGTATATCCTTTATTTAGTAGTTCTTTAATCTGTTCTTTTAACTCTTTATTTGTTTTAGGATGATACATTTTACTTTTTATAATATCTTGAAATACCATTTCATCTGAATTATCAAGAACATCATCCATAAATCTATTGTATTCTAAAACTAATTTCTTTATATTGTGCTTCATAAAAACTAAACCATTTACATTATTTATTTTTTAACATTATTTAACAAAAAATATTATGGACGTTTTATATAAAGCTATTATCTTTGCAGTGTTAATCATTAAATGTTATTAGAAATGGAAGACTCATTTTCAGTATTTTTCGTCAACTGCATTTACTTCAATGCTATTTGCTGGATTATCTTCTTTCTCTGGCATCTCATTAAGAAATACCCTCTTAAGCTGGAAAAAGGAGAAATTGCTATGTGGGTAACAATAGCTGTATGCTCAAGTATCTTTGGTGCAGTATCTACTTTTATTGTAGGTATTTTTGTTTTATCATACCTTATCGCTAAGGTTTTTGAGTTTTTAGATAACCATGATATTTTTGATAGGATATCATGTTATCTTAACAAAGAAGTGACTTTCAAGTTCGATCCTTTCAACGGAAAGTGGGTCAAGAAATTACAAGAATATTTTAGTAAAACCGTAATAATTAAGAAGTAATATGGGATATAAGTCAATTAAAACAGATTCGTTGGAGATCTTCAAACAAAACGAGTATTTTCTCACAGATATCGGTTATGTAAGTAACAATGCATATCTCAGCATTGTAGCAACAAACAGATGTCAGTGCAATTGCCCGTATTGTATTAACTCTGAAACAGACCGTAGACTTGAAATGCCACTTGACAAGGCTTTGACAAACATCAAGAAACTTGTTGCTAAGTACCATGTCAAAGAGGCTATCATACTTGGCGGTGAACCATTACTCTACCCAAAGATTGACTGGCTTATCCACCGCTTAAAGCATCAGTGTGGATTGAAGAAAGTTCGCCTAACAACCAATGGTATTAGGCTTGCATCCTATGGTATGTGTGACAGAGCATTTGTTGGTGATCTCTGCACCGCAGGCCTTGACGGCATCAATATCTCGTTCCACAATGAAGATTTCATCTCGTTTGATGAACTTGCGGATGTGTATGCTGCTTTTAGGGATAGAGGAATCAAGGTTCGCATCAACACCAACATTTGGCGAGGTAACCATGATGGTGCAGGCTCGATACTTAGATTTTTGAGAAAAATTTCACCTTACTGTGACGAAGTTCGTGTAAGCAACATTATCCCAAAGGATAGTTTCTCGGTTAATCCTGTCAACCGGGAAGACAACGACTTGATTTTGCCTGACGATGAGTATATTGACATCTTCAATGGCATTCTTTCTCACTATGCGAGTGAAGGTTATGCTATCTTTGAGAATCCAAAAACTTTGGGCTTTGTCCGCTATTTGTTGATTCCCACAGAAAAACCCATCATCATCAACTGGAATATCGGCAGTACTGTCAGTGATCAGATATGCGAAAATAACCTGGGTGAACGTCAGGTTAACACATTCAAGTGTTTGGTAAACGGTGAAATTTCCCTGTCATGGAATAATAACAACATTCTGAAGCTCGAGTAATCTTACTCAATATTATAAAAATAAGAGAAGCTTAATTGTAAGCTTCTCTTATTTTGTTATTTATGCTTTTGCGGAAATAAGTTCCCATCCAGAGCATTGTAATTGATACATTTCAATTGCTACCCATTTCGATGGCTTTCCGATGTATGTCTTCCATTCATAAACTACAGCAAGTGACCCAAGTTCTGGATTGAGTGAGTATAGTTTATCTTCGGGAAACATTGTTCTTTTATAAGGTTGTTCTACATCTGCATAAACTCTATACATTTTTACACCTGTTGTAACAATTTCTAAATCAGGTACTTTCTCAGGTTCTACATTAGGAATTATATCTGGTTTAACAAGTTCTGTTTTTTCATCCATAGTAGTTTCCTTCTATTCAACTTTTTCAAGTTTAGTCCCTGTGTTTAAAGCAACTGCTTCTTTTTGCTCTTCAGTAATTTTCTTTCTTCTTGCCATATTGATATTTTTTAATTTTTAGATTTGTTCCCATCCATTTTTCTTTTTCATAAATACTCCAAACACTGTATCCATGTCTTTAAGTAATACTGCCATATCGCCAAATCGAGGTTCTTTAATCCTAGAAAAAACACTCTAGTCTGCATGATTATTATAAATTTTTGTATATACAAGATACATTTTTGGTTGATATACATCTAAAATTGTTCCTGGAGGTGTAAGGTCTTTAATTTGACCATTCTCATCAATTTCAACAGGTTTAACAATTTCCTATGCAACATTTTGTTCTGTTACCTCAACTTCAATAGGTTGTACTGTTTTCTATACAACTTGCTGTGGAGTTACAGATACAGTTTTTTTAGTAAATAATGACTTAATTGTGTCTGTAATTTTACTCATATTTTTGGTTTTTAATTTTTATACTAAAATTATACAAAGGTTTTATTAGTTTGTCGACTTATTAAAGTATTTTTTATACCAAGACGGTATTGTTAACTTTTCACAATCATCAAACATTCCAGTTAAATCTTGTTTTTTTATTTTTATAAGCCTATTTATATTGTTAATATACTAACCCCATGATTCAAAATCACATTGAAGAGAATCACAACCTCTAAACATATAGCTAAATATTTGTCCGGTTTTTACTTTCCAATTTGATATATCTTCTACAAAGCTTATACATTCAAAAAACATGCCATCAAAATTTCTGCAGTATAGCATATTCCATTTGCTTAATCCTTTACCTTTAAATGATTTACAATCAAAGAACATATTTCTACAATCAATAAAATTATATGTATCCCATTTTGATAAATCACAGTCAAAGTTTATACATCCGTCAAACATTCCTGTCATATATGAAGCATTATGCATATTCCAGTTACTTAAATCGCAATTAAATTCTTTACAACGATAAAACATATCACGAAAATATACAGCATTACTTACATCCCAATTACTTAAATCGCCGTTAAACGTTTCAAGACCGTAAAACATATAAGAAAAATCAAAAGCATTTGATACATCCCATTTTGATACATCTAAACGAGATGCTTGCTCTGGAGTTATATAAGGTTCATAAAATATTCCAGACATATCTCTAATTTCAGAAACATTAATATAATTAAGATCCATTATATCTAACTTTAAAAATTTCTTAACTGTCTTTATAAGGTCTCTTTTTGTTTGCGGATATAATTCTTGTTCAGTAAAGTTATTATAAACTATATCTTCTTCAGATTCTGGTTCATTCTCATCTTCAATACCATTATTGTATATATCTAAAGTCGAAGTGCTTGTATATTCATCTTCGTTTAAAGCCCTTTTAACTTCACGAGCAACATTCCACATTATTTTTTCGTATAATGTTTTTTTATTTCTTTTCATAAATAAAAAATCTTTTTTATTATTTATTAAAAAATTAAGGGACTTATAATTATAAGTCCCTTAACTAACTATTTAATTGAAATCAATAGTTTTCCATCATATGCTCAGTCATCTTTACATAATCCATTTTATATCCTAATGGATGTTCAGATTCCTCAACTGGTTGCATAAGCTGTTTTTGCTGAATCTTATATTGTTCAACAAATTCTTCGTTCTGAATTCTACGAGCTTCCCTTTCGCGAAGACCGGTTTTTGCCCAGAATTCATCAACATCTTGTTTAGTTTCAAGAATCATGTATCTAGCCATATTCTCAATTGCATCCTGTTCTTGTAATGATGCATTTGTATATAGTTCAATATCATGTTTATCAGCTAATCTTAACCAGTTTTTAAGCATACGTTTTTCAGAAATAAGAGGAGTCATAAACTGATCATTAATATCTTGAATATCAAAGATATTATGTTCAACAATGAACTTCATACATTTCTTTTTCTGGTTAGGCGATAAAGTAGCAAACTTATTGAAGTTTTCTTCTGATAGAGAAATAGCGAATGGATAATTTGCAATTATACTTTCTTTTATATTCTCTTTCTATTCAAGGTTATCAAGAAGATCCTAGAATCTTTGCATATCTTCTTCAGTTTTCTATTCAAGTTCTTCTGCTTTTTGAACCTGAGTCTTTGTTTCTTCTGATGTTTCATCGCTTTCAGCGAATTCATCCGTATTCTCAGTATCTTCAATAGGATTCTCATCAGCGATTTGACCTTCTATTGAAAGAATATGTGCTCTCTTTTCTTCTTTATCAGCATCATCTGCATTATCGGAATCATCTGTAGAAGTTTCGCCAGTTATAGAAAGGATATGAGCTCTATTTTCTTTCTTTTCCTCCTCAGTAGGTTTTACATCATCATTATCACCGTCTTTGTTTTCAGAATCTTTTTTGTTTTCTGCATCATCTTTCGGTTCTTCTGACTCATTCTCTTTTTTCTTATCGCCAGACTGATCTGGAGTAATGTCAGCTTCAGGAAGCTTAAACTCTTCATCTTCCTCTAATAGAGGTTTTGTAAGTTTTCTTAAATTAATTTTACTGTTTTTCATTTCCATACATTTTTCATTTAATGGAGCTTCCTGATCAACCTCATTAACGGAGACACCTTCAAGAAGAACTTTATATTTTTTGTGTGTGGTTTCTTTTTCAATTTTCTGTGATGCAACAGATTCATTAAGGTATGAAACAGCTTTAGAACTTAGATTTTCGTTTACTTGTGTTAATCTAGCTTCTTGGAAACCTGGAGTGCATACAATATCATATGTAAATATCTATGCAATTGAAACTTCATGAGTTTTCTCATCAACATCGCCAGCTGCTCTTGATGATACAAATAAAGGATAACCGGATTCTACAAGTTCCTAAGCTGTTTTTCCATTAGGTGTATCAAGAAGTTCAAGTTTGCCCATAACATTGTATGTATTTTGATCATACCAAAGGTCTGTAATCTTATGCGATGCTTCTTTAAGCTAAACATCAAATCTTCCTTCCGGGTGATCTAACTCACCTAAGATACAACCGTTTTCCTTAATCATTTCACGAAGATAACCAAGATGTTTAAGCATTTCAGTTGAAGTATAAATACGTCCGTTACGGTTTACAATAGTATGTCCTGGAACTGAACATGCTGTAAATACACCACTAAAAATATATTTCTTACTATCTGGAGTGCTATCCGCTGCCTCATTTAATACGAGGGGCATTACAGATTTGCTCTTAATTAACTTATTAGTCATTTTAAAATAACATTTTATTTTTATTATTTATCATAAAATTTTTACTTATGAAATAAACTTAATAATATAAAAATGATTACGATACTATAATTATAAAGCTAATCTAAAACCATGATATGGACTTTTATAAGTAGGTTCTCTCATATATCTAAAATGACATCTTGAATCAACAGCACCTACTTTCCAAGCTCCACCACGATAAACTTTATATGTACCTGTTTCAGGTCCTTGCGGATTAACTTGTGGTTCTGCTGTATATCTGACATACCAGTCATTAACCCATTCATAAACATTTCCTGACATATCATAAGTTCCTATTTCATTTGGAGCAAGATTTTTTACAGGATGTGATGAACCATTACTATTTGTAATATACCAAGCAACATCACTCACTTTACTACTTCCTGAGAATATATAGTAATGTGTATATTTCCCTCCAATAGCTGCATATTCCCATTCTGCTTCAGTAGGTAATCTAAAATTTAGATTAGTAATTTCATTAAGCCTATTTATAAAAGCTTTGCAATCATCCCAACTTACATATTCAACAGGATTCATAGGATCACTTTTATTAATACTAGGATTATTACCCATTACTGCTTGCCAAAGTTCTTGAGTCACTTCTGTTTCACCAATTTTAAATGATGATAATGTTACATCGTGTATTGGTTTTTCAAATGTATAAGAAGCTGGCTCTGTATTTAATGCCCCCATCTTAAATGTACCGCCTTCAACATCAATCATTTTAAACTGTACACCATTTACTACATATATACCGTCATCAATAATTGTATTAGTTAACATTAAATCAACTAAGGCCGTTACGTCTTCAATAGTTACTTGTCCATCACCATTTACATCATACCATGGATATGTTTCGCCAATCATTATACCATCAATCAATTCAGTTAAATCAACGACAGTTACTTGTCCGTCTCTGTTAATATCTCCTATTATGCTTTTTTGTGGAGATTTTAAAATAGTTGGTTCTTCATACTAATGTCCAATGTTAGAACAAGACATTAATAAAAATACACATAAAAGAGTAATAAAGTGTTTCATATTGTTATATCATCTTTATTATATTTATGTGTATATTAATTTATATTTTTAATTCAACTGCATTTACGAGATATCACATTCTACAACTTCAAATGTTCTATAACCAAAGTCAAATCCTCCATATGAATGAACTGAATCAGTTTTTTCCAATTCATCTCGTATAGATTCTGCTTCAGCTTTGTCTAAATAAACTTTATTATCATATCTCCATGAGTCATTAAGATTGCATTGGCACGTCCAGTCTTCAGGATCTTCTCTCCGTTCATGAACCATAATTTGATATCCTATCATAATTTTCCTGATTTCTTTATTTTTTCTGCATCAATAATATTACATACTGCATCATAGTTTTCTAACACGACCTTTTTTAAATAATGGTATTTTTCTTTAACCATTTCTCTATGCTGTTCCATTTCTGCCTCTATTCGCTGTTTATATTCTTCCTCTGTTTCATATTCATTCCAACAAATATCAATTGATAAGTCATTTGGATCTTCTGTGTCATATATAGCGACTTCAACTTGTTCCATATCAACTTCTCTTTTAGCTAATTGATTACGGAATTCATTCAATTTTTCTATAACAAAATCAATCTGATATCCCGTTGTTGGAAAACCGTCAAATAAACTATGTACTCTAAACAGCTCTTTACGATTAGTAAGATAGTCATAATGCTCTTGCTCTTTAGCATCTTTTAAACGTTCAACCTCATCCATTTTCTAATTCTTCCTTTCTTTTTTGTACAAGCCGTAAAATTTCGTCAATATTATCTGATGATAAATTAAGAACCATATTGGCAATACAAGGTATTCTCGCTTTATTTACATGATTCTCCCATTCAACTCTTTCCTTATATTCTTCTTCAGATTCCCAATCTTTCCAGTTTATATCTAATGAAGGATACTCAGGATCAGAACAACAAATATTAATAGTTATTGTTTCTGGATCAACACCATCATTTACTAAATTATCTCTATATTTCTGCAGTGTATTAATTACTTCATCAACGTTTTCATCAGTATTTCGTAAATGAGTAAATAACTCTTTCACTTTACTGATTTTCTTTCTATTATTTAAATAATCACTCTGTTCCATATTATACATCATCTTTTAATTGTGATTGTGAATCCTCAATATTAGTTATACCTTTATCTAATAGCTCTTGCTCTTTATTAATGAACTTGAAACATTTTAGTTTCCAAGCTCTAGATTTCATATCATCTATTTTAATAACAATACCTTCATGAGGAACTTTATTGATACAATCCGGACTACTCATTTCCATAAAGAATCTTTTATCATCTGCTAATCGTTCAATAAAATTTTCACACCAATGATTAGATCTATCAAGATCAGGATATAAATCTCCTGCATACCCATAATAGAATTCTGTTACAGGTTGTAAATTGTTATTCTTGCACCACACTTGAACTTCTCGTGGAGAAAATTCATGTAAAACACCATCTTCGTTAGTTAATGTTATTCTATATATGACTACTTTAAAATTAGTTCCTTCTTTGTAATCATCTGGATGTCGAGGTTGTCTACATCCATAATCATAAGATTTTTGTATAAATTGTCCATTTGGCAAAAACCCCACAATTTCGGCATAAATAGTCATACCTTTGATTAAATATGGTTTAAGATATTCAAACCCATATTTCCATACATCAACTGCATAAAACCCTTGTTTCGTTGTTGGGTTTATATTTGCATTTTTAATTACTGTGCGAGAACTATATATATAATCATATTCAGCAAAATAATCATCCGTATCATACATATTATAGTTACCCTTAAGAAGTTTATACAGTTTAAATAATAACTTCTTAGAACGAGCCCTGGGAGTTTTACAAAGAACACGAGATGCAATAAGACTGGTTCCATGCCATTTAGAAGATATATGAATTATATCATCTGGTTTAATTGCATATGGTTCTTTTTTGATTAACACAGTATCATAGTGGAATCTAAATTGATTATCTATTATTCTATTAAATTTCTTTAACTTCTTATTCCTGTAATTTTCTTTATCTCTAACAGGTGGAAGCTTTATAGGAACGATAAACTTTTTACTAATCCAAAAAGTTTTTCCATTATGCTCTGCAGAATCAAATTCAGAACCTATAGTAACGTCATCTATAGTCATTTTAATTGCAACTGCATCCTGGATCCAATCAAACAGATCTTGTATCGGTAATATAAACCCTTCAGATAAAGCTCCGCCTAAGCGAATAGCTTTTACTCGCCCATTT
>Ga0247611_10009961_pt1 | contig 11274 bp, 10 predicted proteins | sample 177DNAGHGhighgp2_FD_192422 | JGI IMG/M metagenome (GOLD analysis project Ga0247611, IMG submission 192422) | Sheep rumen microbial communities from Palmerston North, Manawatu-Wanganui, New Zealand - 1770 DNA GHGhigh gp2 | ecosystem: Host-associated > Mammals > Digestive system > Stomach > Rumen... | reverse complement strand
CGTCCAAAGACTCTATGCCGGGTTCGCTCTATTCGGACCTCGCTAAGATCTACGAGAAAGCCGTTCAGTTCCCTGAGCAGGCAGGTGGCGGTTCGATCACCATCATCGCCGTAACGACCTTGTCGGGCGGTGACATCACCCACGCTATCCCGGATAACACGGGTTATATCACCGAGGGTCAGTTGTACCTGCGCCGTGACTCCGAGATCGGTAAGGTCATCGTGGATCCGTTCCGTTCGTTGTCTCGTCTGAAACAGTTGGTTGCAGGAAAGAAGACCCGCGAAGACCATCCGCAAGTAATGAACGCGGCTGTTCGTCTGTATGCTGACGCCGCTAACGCCAAGACCAAGAAAGAGAATGGTTTCGATTTGACGGACTACGACTTGCGTTGTCTCGACTTCGCACGTGACTATAGCCGTGAGATCCTGGCGATCGACGTGAACATCAATACCGTGCAGATGCTCGATATCGCATGGCAACTCTTCGGCAAGTACTTCAAACCGGAAGAGGTGAATATTAAAGCAGCATTAGTAGAGAAATATTGGCCAAAAGCATAAGTTATGGCTATAACGTATCAATTTAATAAAACATCGTTGCAGAGTCTGGAGAAGGACCTAAAGATGCGGCAACGAACGCTTCCTACGCTGCAAAGCAAGGAAACGGCACTTCGTCTGGAGGTGAAGAAAGCCAAGAAAGAACTGGCTGACCTCGACGAGGAAGTGAATCGTCGCATCAAGGACTACGATCAGATGATAGCGCTTTGGGGAGAGTTTGACACGAGCCTCATTCACGTGGACGACGTGCGCATGTCTATTAAAAAGATCGCAGGCGTACGCGTACCTGTGTTGGATGAAGTGGTGTACTCGACCAAAGAGTTCTCGCTGTTCTCCAGCCCGAAATGGTTTGCTGATGGTTTTGAGCAACTCAAAGCTATCGCCGATGTAGGTATCCGCCAGGAGTTTGTGCGTCGCAAAGTGGATCTGCTCGAGTATGCGCGTAAGAAAACGACGCAAAAAGTGAACCTCTTTGAGAAAGTGCAAATACCTGGTTATCAAGACGCTATCCGTAAGATCAAACGCTTTATGGAAGACGAGGAGAACCTGAATAAATCGAGTCAGAAGATTGTAAAATCCAAGAAAGAGAAGGAGGCTGCGGTATGATCACACAAATGAAAAAATATACCTTCCTGGTCTTCCATCGGGATTATGAACCTTTCTTGGAGCAACTTCGTGAACTCGGAGTAGTACATATCACGCAGAAAGCCACGGGTCTCATCGAAGATGATGAGCAACTCCAAGCCGCCCTGCAGCATGAAGACCAATTACGCCGTTTGCTCAAACAAGGTGCGCCCGATCAACTGCTAAACGAACGTTCAAACATCCAACAACGCATCGAAGATGCTCAAACGGCTGCGAAGCAGGCCTCTGTATGGGGCGAGTTTGATGCAAAGCGTATCGCAGCACTCAAAGAAGCCGGTTATACGCTGCATTTCTATGAGTGTTCGAGCAAAGCTTTCCAAGAAGAGTGGGGTATTAAGGTGAATGAAGCAGGTGGTAAGACATACTTCGTTGTCGTCTCGACATCTAAAGATCTCGAGAACTCGAATATCGAAGATCACGCTACTCTGCTGCCGATGCCGGAAAAGTCTGCCGCTGCATGGTTGCAAGAAGTAGAGCATCTCAAAGGCTTGCTCGCTGCAGCGAATGCGCGTATTGAGGCTTGGCAACAGGCTAACAAGGATCGCTTAGAGCAAGAACTGGTAGAAGCCCGTCAGCAGATCGATTGGCAGAAAGTGACGCTTTCTACCGATAAACTGGCAGAAGGAGCGTTGTGCTTGTTCGAAGGATTCTGTCCGATAGATAAAGAAGCGGAACTGAACGCCATGCTCGATGCCGCGCAGGTCTATTACGAGGAGACCGATCCGGTCAAGGAAGATGCGACGCCGATCAAGTTGCGCAATAACTGGTTCGTCAAACTCTTTGAACCGCTTACCGGCATGTACGGTTGGCCTAACTATAATGAGTTTGACCCGACACCGATACTCGGTCCGTGTTTCCTGCTGTTCTTCGCCCTCTGTATCGGAGACTGCGGGTACGGTCTGATGCTGACACTCATCGGATACCTGATCATGAAAGGTAAGCTGAAGATCGAGATGTTCGACGGTCTGGGTGGTATCATCATGGCATTAGGTGTAGGTTCGACCGTCATCGGTTATCTGATGGGTACATTCTTCGGTATCGATATCTACCGTGCCGAGTGGTTCCCGCAGGCTGCCAAAGCCGTGATGTTCAATAACTTAGGTGTAGATGGCAAGATCGGTGAATACGACGTGATGATGGTATTGGCCCTTGTGATCGGTGTGGTTCATATCATCCTCGCTATGACCATCAAAGCCATCAGCTACACGCTCCGCGATGGCTTCAAGAACACTGTTTCCACATGGGGATGGTTATTGCTCATCGTCGGTGGTATATGCACGGCGATCTTGGCCATGACCTTCTCGCTGCCTACGCAAACGGTCAAATGGATCCTCATCGGTATTGGCGCAGTTTCGGCACTGGGTATCTTTGTATTCAACACCCCGGGTCGTAATCCGCTCATTAATGTGGGGGCCGGTCTCTGGGATACCTACCAGGTGTCCACGGGTCTCTTGGGCGATGTACTCTCGTATATCCGTCTTTATGCCCTTGGTTTGGCCGGCGGCATGTTAGGTGCAGCATTCAATCAACTCGGTACCCAAGTCCTTGGCGAGAACCCGAATGTAGGTACATGGATAGGCTTTATCCTGATCGTGACCTTTGGTCATATCCTCAACCTGCTCATGGCTTGTCTCGGTGCGTTTGTTCACCCGTTGCGTCTCTCGTTCGTCGAGTATTTCAGGAATGCCGGCTATGAAGGAAGCGGCAAAATATATAAACCTTTTAGTAAATAACAATTAAAAAACAATAAACAATTATGGAACAAATTTTAGGTTATCTCGGATTGGGCCTTATGTTAGGTCTGTCCGGCGTAGGATCGGCTTTCGGTACTACTATTGCAGCCAATGCAGCTGAAGGCGGTCTTAAGAAAAATGCAGAGAAATCGTCTGCTTACATGATTCTGTCAGCTCTTCCTGCTACGCAGGGTTTGTACGGATTCGTAGCTTTCCTGATGATGAAGGGTCTGATCGAGACCAATCCGATCCTGCTCTTCGGTCTGGGTATCGGTATGGGTATTGTTTTTCTGCTTTCTGCTATCCGTCAGGGTCAGACTGCTGCAAACGGTATCGCTAACATCGCTGCAGGTCACGATGTAATGACCAACACGATGATTTATTGCGCACTTCCTGAGTTCTACGCAATCCTTGCCCTCGTTGCAGGTTTGATGGCATAATGAAAGCATTCGTTTTTCCTGGTCAAGGAAGCCAGTTCCCGGGTATGTGCAAAGATCTCTACGATGCGCATCCCGAGGCACGCGAGTTGTGTCAGGCAGCCGACAGGCTGCTTGGCTTCTCGCTGACCGATGTGATGTTCAACGGTACGGCAGAGGATCTGAAACAAACCAAAGTGACGCAGCCTGCTGTTTTCCTGCACTCCGTCGTAGCTCAACGCTTGATGACCATCGAGCGACCCGACATGGTTGCCGGTCACAGTTTGGGAGAATTCTCTGCGCTTGTAGCATGTGGTGCTTTGCGCTTTGAGGACGCCTTATTATTAGTGAGCGCGCGCGCGCAAGCGATGCAGGCGGCCTGCGAAGCGAACCCCGGTACGATGGCGGCTGTTCTCGGTTTGCCTGATGAACAGGTGGATGCCATCTGCAAGAATCACAAGGATGGGGTAGTGGTTGCCGCTAACTTCAACTGTCCGGGTCAGATCGTTATCTCAGGTGAGGTAGAAGCTATCGATGCTGTTTGCGTTACCCTCAAAGAAGCCGGTGCCCGCAGAGCGTTACGCTTACCGGTAGGTGGTGCATTCCACTCGCCGCTCATGGCGCCTGCTGCAGAAGCATTGGCAGAGGCTATCAACAAGACAGAGTTCCGAAAACCCTTCTGCCCGATCTATCAGAATGTGACGGCAAAAGCCTCTATGGAACCGGAAACTATCCGCGAAAACCTTCTCAAACAACTCACAGCCACCGTTCGCTGGACGCAGAGCGTGCAAAATATGATTGCCGATGGTGCTGACACCTTCTATGAGTTTGGCCCAGGAGATGTGCTCAAAGGCCTGATTCGCAAGATCAATCCCGAGGTGCAAGTGGGTTAAATCATAAATATATAAATGGGAAAATAAGAAAAAAGGGAAATAAGAAAATGAAAGATATTTTTGATTTAACAGGCCGCGTAGCGTTGGTAACCGGTTGTTCGGGCGGCCTTGGTGTGCAGATGGCGAATGCCTTGGCTGCGCGTGGGGCGAACTTAGTGATCATAGCTCGTCGTTACGAGAAATTAGTGGAAGTACAAAAAGCCATCGAGGCTCAGTACGGCGTTCAAGTGTTGCCTTTGCAATGCGACATCACCTCAACCGAGGCTGTGGACAAGATGGTAGATGAGGCGATCAAACAAATGGGTCGCATCGACATCGTGGTCAATAACGCAGGCACAGGAGCAGTAGCTCCCGCAGAGGACATCACCGACGCGCAGTTTGAGAACGAGATGCAGATCGATCTCTTTGGTACTTTCCGCGTAGCACGCGCGGTTGCCAAGAAATCGATGATCCCGAATAACTATGGTCGCGTGATCAATATCGCGTCCATGTATGGTCTCGTGGGTAATAAGATTGCTCCCGCATCGCCTTACCATGCTGCCAAAGGCGGTGTTGTCAACCTGACACGAGCTTTGGCTGCGGAGTGGGGTAAACACGGCATTACGGTCAATACCATCTGCCCGGGCTATTTTATTACTCCGCTGACCAAAGAGACACTTGAGTCAGACTATTTCGCGAACTATGCCAAGACGGTTATCCCTATGGAGCGTTACGGTCATGAAGGCGAACTCGATAGTGCAGTAGTCTTTCTTGCTTCCAATGCGTCCACGTATGTAACCGGCGTAGCGCTGCCCGTTGATGGCGGCTATACCTGCGTATAAAATATACCTGCGTAAATTATAAATTTATTTGCATATCTCAAAAAAATGTTGTATCTTTGCACTCAGAAAAGTTGTAAACTAACATTCAAAAACTTATAAAACTATGATTTCTAAACGTTTAGAAGAGGCTATCAACGCCCAAATCAATGCCGAGATGTGGTCGGCTTATTTGTATCTGAGTATGTCTGCTTATTGCCAAGACAAGGGTTATGCCGGCATGGCTAACTGGTTTGCTATCCAATTCAAAGAGGAGCAGGACCACGCGCAGATTTTCTATAACTACCTCATCAGTCGTGGTGGTCGTGTGATCCTCAAAGCGATTGATGCAGTAGAGACCGAATGGGCTTCTCCGCTCGCTGCTTTTGAGGCAACCTATGCACACGAACAGCATGTTACTTCGCTCATTAACAACCTCATGCACATCGCTGTAGAGGAGAAAGACTATGCTGCACAGAGTCGTTTGCAGTGGTTCATCGATGAGCAGGTTGAGGAAGAAGAAAACGCGGTGGAGATCATCAACAAACTGAAGATGTTGGACGGTAATTCGTACGGTCTCTATGTGCTCGACCAAGAGTTGGCAGCACGTGTTTATGCTACTCCGTCACCTTTGGCAGCGAAAGCATAAATCATCCTTATCTCATTTTGGCACGGTATTTGTAACGTTACCGGTGAACCTGTAATTTTAAGGAGACAATGAAAAATGTAATTAATCGTGCCTTTATGGCTAAGAAAAAGATTTTTATTCTGGCGCTAAGCGCTATCTTTGTGGCTAACATTAGCGCACAAGAACCGAAAAAGGAAAAGTGTGAGGGTTTCAATCCGGAAGCTAAAGTAGAGTGCGACATCAAACGCTTTACCAACGAATTGATGCTGAGTGATCAACAGGCAGAGAAGTTTGCGGTTATCTATCGCGAGTACGCAGCCAAACTGGACGAACAGTTCAAGCAGAATGCTCCGGCTCAATGCGAAAAGGGCAAGGTGCTGACCGATGCAGAGTTGGACAAGGCAGCCAAGGCGCGTTTTGAAGGATTTAAGGCTTTGGCAGATCTGCAATCCAATTACTACGACAAGTTCCGTAAGGTGCTGAGTGCTCGCCAGGCAGAGAAAGTGCTTCGTTTTGACGAACCGTTTGGACCCAAGCAATGTTGCGGAAAGCACGAGGGAAAGCATGAAAGGAAATCGTTTGAGAAACCGGCTTTTGACAAACAAGGTAAACCTGATGCTCCTCGCAAAATGGACAAAGCTCCCCGCAAGGAGAAATAAAAAAACACACCGCACCTCAAATCGAGATGCGGTGTGTTTTGCCTAAATACTTGCATATGTCAGAAAAAAGTAGTAATTTTGCGAGCAAAACAATAATTTATTCACATAAAATTTTATAACTATGGCAAAGTACATTTGTGATGTCTGCGGGTATGAATATGACCCCAGCGAAACAGGAAAAGCGTTTAATGAACTCCCGGAAGATTGGACATGCCCGATTTGCGGTGTAGGCAAAGACCAGTTTTCTGAGTTATAATTAAATCATATAATTCACTAAATCTGCTTTAAACACAGAAAATCTGCATCAAAAGTGCAGATTTTTTTGCATATTTCAAAAAAAAGCAGTACCTTTGCGGTCGCAAAGGTTTAAAACAACCAACGTCTATTCTCCAAGACGTTAAAATAGGGAGAAAGCGCAAGGCGTTGCGCTGATGTATTAAAATATAACGAAGCGTTTGCTTTCGCTCTCAAGATGAGAACTTAGGAAATTTTCATTAATGATAAATGAGACGAACGCAAATAGTCTTCACGTGTGTAGCGTGGAGCTCTATCTGCATACTTATTTATCAGGGTATCCTAAGACCTTCATCTTGAGTGTGTGGCATAGAAGCCTCACGCTTTTGGTTTTGATTAACAACTAAAACACAACAAATATGAAAAACAAAATTTTATTTACAGCGCTATTAGCAGTAATCATTATAGGCTGTACAAATGAAGGTCCGGAAGAGCAACCGTTTGCTAAGTTTACTTATTCAGTAAATGACAAGAAAGTCTCATTCACGAATAAATCTCTCCGTGCTAAAAGTTATTTTTGGACTTTTGGAGATGGAACGACTTCTACGGAAGAAAACCCCATCAAAATCTATGCAAATAGTGGCGCGTATACAATAACACTCAAAGCAACAAATATAACATTGTCTAATACATACAAAACGACAATAGATCTATCCCGGTATGCTCTAGAGGCAAAGTTTTCCTATTCTACAAATGGTTTAGAAGTAAGTTTTGAAAATCAATCCACAAATGCTCAATCATATTCATGGGACTTTGGAAATGGAAAAACCTCAACACAAAAGAATCCTACCATTACATATAGTTCTGCTGGAACATATTCTGTTAGTTTAACAGCAAGTAATGGTGAAACTTCGGATACATATAAACAAAGTGTTTCTGTGTCGTATATACAACCAACGGCAAGCTTTACATACGAGACTGAAGCACCATTGAAAGTAGTTCTTACGAATACATCAACAAACGCGACATCTTATGAATGGGACTTTGGTGATGGCAAAACTTCAACAGAAATGAATCCGACTCATAGGTATAACGCAGTTGGTTCATATATTATTACATTAGTAGCTAAGAGTCCTGAGGGTAGTCAGCAATATAGACAAACAGTACAAATCTCAGCCCCTAAAGTATTTATAAAAGGTATTAGATATAATTATGTCGGCAAAAATGGAAAATATTATAAATCAGTTTGCAAAGATGATGACTTCAACACTCATACTTGGTGGAATACATCTTATACACCTATGCTTTCTGATAGTAATCTGCCATATTCTTATATTTTTTCCTCTCCCATTGAAATGACAGGTTTGAGTGGAGATAATTATTACACGGTGTATGTTTATTGGAATAATACTACAAGCGGAGATGGAACACAAATAATGAAGCAAAAAATGTATAAAGAAAGTATAATGCTATATTTAGATGAGATAGAAATACAAAATGATAATGGGGATACAGATATATCTGTTTTGTTCGAATATAAGTAATTTATAGAGTATTGTTACTTTCTTTGAGTGTCATAGTAAAGAATATACAATCTAAGGACAAAAAGTGAAGGGCAAGCGGGCAATCGGATTGCTCGGGAATGGAAGAAAGGAAAGTGACGGCAAGATTCGTCACTTTTTTGGTACCGACCTCTTCTTTGATTACATCCCGCTCATTGAAAAAAATGCATGAGACAGTTGAGACTTTTGAGACTCTTTCATCCCAACTGTCTCAATTGTCTCAAAAATCTCATGCAATTTTTTGCATGACCAACTTGACAAAGTTGGCAAAGTTCCACTTTTAGTTGGTCAAGTTGGTCAACTTTGCCATGCAAATTTTTGCATGTCAGTTTTGTCAGTTCTGTCAGTTTTAAATTTTTGCATGGCACTTTTGGCACAATTGGCACTTTCTCCTCTCAAACTGACAATACTGCCAGAGCGATTTTTCCTAAGAATGTTGACACTCATCCTAAATCCGTTGACACTCAAAGTGCCAAAAGTGTCAATAGTGCCAAGTCATTTTTTTGCATGGCGATATTGACGATATTGGCGATATCGCCAATATCGCCACTTTCGCCAATGCATTTTTTCAATCTTTTTGGACCATTTTTGGCTGTTTTTGACGATGTTTTGACGAACCAACTACCTTCAAAACGTTAGTTATTGGTTATATATTCCTTAGATATTGGTTAGTCATTACCCTTATTATTGCCTACCCGGCACCTTATCACCACGGCCCCATCTTTAATGAACATACATGAATGAAACAAAAATAGCGTACCCGCGAAGGTACGCTATTTTCATTATCGCATAGATGCTTATTGCTCGTCTTCGACGGCTGCTTGAGCGGCGGCGAGGCGAGCGATAGGAACGCGGAACGTTTCTGCCTCCGCGGGATAGAGTGGGAATCTTAGCTTGTGCTAATTTTCGTTGGGGATTTCGGAATTTTGGCAACAAAAATCGCGGGGGATTTCGGAATTTTGGCAACAAAAATCGCGGGGGATTTAGATTTTTTCGTCAAAATCCTTGCGTATATCAATTATTTTAACTACCTTTGCAGCGATTTTTAAAATCCTCATTATATGGAACGGATATTTAAACGTAAATTGTATGACAAGTTGCTGGCATGGAAGCAGAACAAAAACGGGAAAACGGCTCTGCTCGTAGAGGGTGCTCGCCGTGTGGGTAAGTCTACTATTGTGGAGGAGTTTGCAAAGCACGAGTACAAGTCTTACGTCCTGATTGATTTCAACAAAGCCAGTAAGAGAATCAAGGACTTGTTTGATGATTTGAATGATCTGGATTATATCTTCCTGACCTTGCAAGCAAACTATGGCGTCAACTTGGAACCGCGCAAGTCGGTAATCATCTTTGACGAGGTGCAGAAATGTCCTTTAGCGCGTCAAGCAATCAAATACCTCGTTCAAGATGGTCGGTACGATTATATCGAGACAGGTTCGCTTATCAGCATCAAGAAAAACACGCAAGGCATTACCATCCCAAGCGAAGAAGACCGAATCACGATGTTCCCGATGGACTACGAGGAGTTTCGCTGGGCAATGAGCGATACGGCTACCGTGCCGTTGCTACGTACGTTCTACGAGAAGCGATTGCCGTTAGGTGCTGCGTTCCGGACGAAGATGCGTGAGTTCCGGCTCTATATGTTGGTCGGCGGTATGCCGCAAGCCGTGAACGAGTATCTGGATACAAAGAACCTGCAGCAAGTAGATGAAGTCAAGCGCAGTATCATCAAACTCTATGAGGATGACTTTCTAAAGATCGACGAAACCGGTCGTATCAGCAAGTTGTTTATGTCGATTCCGGGACAGTTGTCACGCGCAAGCACACGTTTTGTTCCATACAACGCAATCGGTACAGTAGAGGAAGATAAGTTGTTGGAGTTCATCAAGGCAATGGAAGACAGCAAAACGGTCAACATGGTGTACCATTGCGATGACCCGAACGTAGGCATGTCGTTAACCAAGGACGATAGCCGGTACAAGATCTTCACAGCAGATACCGGGCTGTTTGTGACCTTGGCGTTCTGGGATAAGGACTATGCGGAGAATGTACTATACGAGAAACTGCTGAGCGACAAACTGGATGTCAACCTCGGCTATGTCTATGAGAATGTGGTAGCGCAACTGTTGGCAACCGCCGGTAATAACTTATTCTATTACACTTTCCCGAAGGATGAGAAGCACAACTACGAAGTGGACTTTATGCTGTCGCGCGGTAGTAAAGTGTGGCCGATAGAGGTCAAATCCTCGTCGCATAAGACACATGCTTCGTTGGATGCATTCTGCGATAAATACTCTAAGCGTGTAGGTGAACGCTTTCTGCTATACACCAAAGATCTGTCGCACGACGAGCAGACGCGGTTACTCCCGATACTGATGGCAATGTTTATATGATTTTTTGAATCATTAATCTGTACACTTCCAAATAGTATCCAATTAGCATCCAAATAGCTTCCAATCCCGACGGTGAGCTATACATTTTAATAACCAAAATACATCAAATAAAGACGCGCCTCCATGCGGAAACGCGTCTTTATTTGATTGATTAGACGAATTATTGCTCGTCCTCTACTGCTGCTTGAGCGGCGGCGAGGCGAGCGATAGGAACGCGGAACGGTGAGCAGGATGCGTAGTTCATGCCTACACGTGCGCAGAACTTAACGGAGCTCGGTTCACCACCATGCTCGCCGCAGATACCGGTACGGAGTCCCGGACGAACGGCACGACCTTTCTCTACTGCCATCTTGATCAGCTGGCCAACACCATTCTGGTCGAGTACCTGGAACGGGTCTACCTTGAGGATCTTCTTCTCGAGGTAAGCCGGCAAGAAGGAAGCAATGTCGTCACGGCTGTAGCCGAAGGTCATCTGGGTGAGGTCGTTGGTACCGAAGCTGAAGTACTGAGCCTCCGTAGCGATGCGGTCTGCGGTCAGCGCAGCACGCGGGATCTCGATCATCGTACCGATCTCGAACTCTACCTCTACACCATACTCAGCGAATACTTCCTTCGCTACTTTTTGGATGATCTCTTTCTGTTGTTTGAGCTCATAGAGGATACCGATGAGCGGAACCATGATCTCCGGCATCGGGTTCTTGCCCTCTTTCTTCAGTTCGCAAGCAGCGGAGAGGATAGCACGGGTCTGCATAGCGGTGAT
>Ga0247611_10009960_pt1 | contig 11274 bp, 5 predicted proteins | sample 177DNAGHGhighgp2_FD_192422 | JGI IMG/M metagenome (GOLD analysis project Ga0247611, IMG submission 192422) | Sheep rumen microbial communities from Palmerston North, Manawatu-Wanganui, New Zealand - 1770 DNA GHGhigh gp2 | ecosystem: Host-associated > Mammals > Digestive system > Stomach > Rumen ... | reverse complement strand
ATATTCCTCCAAAAGGAGTGACTTTCTCAGATTTTATTTGTACCTTTGCCATGTCATTGATGATTTTGCTTGTCTTGAATTGCAGCACTAAGGTAAGTGAAATATCTGACATGACAAAATCCTGGGCCGCTCGGCTTTGCCGCTTCGCGCGTCGAAGAACTTTTTGTTGCTCAGTAACTTATAAAAGCTATTAAACTAAAGTGCTGCGGAATTTAGGAATTTATAATCATAAAATGGTCAAAGGTCTAAAGTCAAAGGTCCAAGGTTTAAGGTCTTACCTCCCACCTCTTACCTCTCATCTCTCACTTATTTCTTTGCTGCTGTGTCTTGTGCCACTAAGTGTAGGCGCTCAGGAGGTACCGCAACTTGGTAATGTGATGTCTCATGAAACGATGTCGCTGAATGGCGACTGGCACTATATCGTTGACGTGCAGGAAGAAGGGTATTACGACTACCGCATGAATCCTACGAAATGGGGGTTCTTCTGTAATGCAAAGCCCCAGAAGCCAGAAGACCTTGTGGAGTATGACTTTGACAAAGCTCCTACGATGCAGATTCCCAGCGATTGGAATACGCGGGACGAGAGGCTGTTCTTCTATGAGGGCACGGTATGGTTCAAGACAAGTTTTCAGGCACAGGTGCCTATAGAGGGCTGTCGCACACTGCTCTATTTCGGTGCGGTGAACTATGACTGCCACGTCTATGTGAACGGCAAGGAAGCAGGACACCATATCGGGGGCTTCACACCTTTCAACTATGACGTTACAGACCTTTTGCGCAGTGGTGAGAATACCGTCATCGTGAAAGTCGATAACAAGCGTCATGCAGAAGACGTGCCGACACAGATATTCGACTGGTGGAACTATGGTGGCATCACGCGCGATGTGATGTTGGTGAAGGTGCCAAATACATATATCGAGAACTACAAGCTGCAGTTGGAGAAGGCTGATATAAAGGCTCGCCAGCGTGAGATAACGATGACGGCACATATCAGCAAACCCTTGGCAGGACAAAAGGTGACATTGTCTATCCCAGACCTGAAAGTGCAAAAGCAATGTGTCACAGATGCCGACGGTAATGCCCGCCTTGTCGTCAGTGTGCCGTCAAAACGCCTCACACTATGGAGCCCAGAAACACCGGTGCGTTATCGTGTTGACTTGTCGTTAGACGGTGAGATGACTGACGGTGCAAGGGTAAGTGACTTCGTAAGTGACAGCATCGGCTTCCGCACCATCGAGGCAAAGGGAAAGCAGATACTGCTGAATGGAAAACCTATTTTCCTGCGTGGTGTCAGCATCCATGAAGAGAAGCCAAACGGCGGCGGCAGGGCTAACTCTACAGAAGATGCCCATACCCTGTTGTCATGGGCAAAGGAACTGGGATGTAACTTCGTGCGTCTGGCACACTATCCTCATAATGAGTATGCTGTGCGTGAAGCCGAGAGAATGGGCATCCTCGTATGGTCGGAGATACCTGTCTATTGGACTATAGCATGGAGCAATCCAGATACTTACAACAATGCCCGACGACAGCTTACAGACATGATAGCACGCGACCAGAATCGTGCCAATATCATAATATGGTCTATTGCCAACGAGACACCTCATTCCCCGCAACGTGACTCCTTCCTCGGAAAACTTGCCACCTATGCACGCACCTTGGACAATACCCGTCTCATATCGATGGCTATGGAGGTGACAGGCGCATCAAACTATGTGAACCGCTTGCAGGACAATATGAACCAATACGTCGATGTGGTTAGCTTCAACCAATACATCGGATGGTATCGCGACGTTAATGATGCCCCGAAGATGAAGTGGGAGATTCCTTACGACAAACCTGTTATCATCAGCGAGTTCGGCGGCGGTGCAAAGTATGGCTATCATGGTGCGAAGAACCAACGCTGGACTGAGGAATTCCAGGAAAACCTCTATCGTGAGAACCTGAATATGATAGACAAGATAGAGGGACTTGCAGGCACGTCACCTTGGATATTGAAGGACTTCCGCTCTCCACGCCGCGTGCTCAATGGCATACAGGACTATTACAACAGAAAGGGACTCGTGTCAGACAAGGGCGAGAAGAAAATGGCATTCAAGGTGCTGCAGGAATGGTATAAGAATAAGTAGTGCATAATGCACAATGTATAATTCCTAAAATCCGCAACAAATAGTGATGTAGAAGTTGTGTATGAGTGCCGTCAGCAACAGGAACACGGTGTTCTCAGCCATGAAGGACTTTGGCAGCCTGGCCCATCCGAAGCCGCCCGACATGTCGTTGAAGATACGTTCTTTGCCACCTCTGAGGTTGTAGAATCCCTTTCCTTTCTTTGCTTCTTTCTTTCCGTTCTTTCTTTGTTCGGCAAGATGAGTTTTTGTGCGCATAAAACAATTCTCTGATACCATCCTTGCGAATTATTGCACACTTTTTCTACATTTTATTCTTTCGTTCAGAAATTTTATGTATATTTGCACCGCAAAGACAGATGAAATGTAACATCTGTCCTGCTTAAAACGGATTCATTGCGAGCATTTCAAACGCTTGCGTGATGATAGTAAATACAGCTGTAAGTTATCATTTTAAACTATTAAATACATCAAATGCCTATGGGCTAAGTAAGACAATAAGGACAAATTGAAATTGATGCGTCCGCTTGAATCTTGTTTCTGAAATTCTCCCAAAATTAAAGAAGCAACCAAGAGTAAAAGCAAGGATGCTCACGCCATGGCGTGGGCTTTTACTCGATATATGGTTGCAAGGTGTTTGGGAGATACCTCAGAAACGTAGACGAAGTAAATGTCCACGTTTTTTTTTATGTCTCGCCAAACACACTAACAACCATCAATATCCATACAATCTATTTTTCCAATTAATATCAATAACTACTCATAAAACTTAATGCTTATGAAAAGACTTCTATTTTCATTCGTGATGCTCATCGCCGCAGTCGGCGCGTGGGCAGACTATGTCGAGCAGGGCGGACTGCGGTTCAGCCTGCATGACAGCAACCCCAAGTACGCAGAGGTGGAGGCACCCGAATCGGGCTCCTACTCTGGCGTCATCAACATCCCATCGTCCGTCAGCTATGGCGGCGAGGACTACACGGTGAAATACATTGGAGGGTATGCCTTCAAGGAGTCAGCCGTCACCAAGGTCACCATCCCCAGTTCTGTGACGCACATCCTCGGCTCTGCTTTCCAAGGTTGTGCCAGCTTGACGGAACTCAACTTGTCTGAAGGACTTGAGGAAATCAGCTCTTACGCATTCCAACACAGTGCTGTTACCTCTCTTACCATCCCCGGCACGGTGACCAATATCGACTGGTGCGCCATGGAAGCCATGGAAAACCTTACCAAGCTGACTCTCGCTTATGGTGCAGAGGAATTGTCGATGAGTGGGTCTGTTTTTAACGCCACCGACAACATCACCGAGTTGGTCATCGACCGTCCTTACAAGTATGGTAACAATCAAAGCATCAGTACCAACAGCGTCAAGAAGGTCACCTTCGGCGAACATCTCACCAAGATACCAGAGAATGCCTGTCTCCAAATGTCGTTAGACGAGCTGAACATTGGTGCCAACATCACCGCCGTTGACGTCTGTGCTTTCTCGCAATGCACATTACCTGCGGGCTACAACTTCCCCTTTGCCCAAATTAAAGAGATAAAAGATAATGGTTTCTCCCTCTGTCATAACCTGCCCGCCAACATCGACCTATCGGGCGTGGAGACAATAGGGTATAGTGCCTTCAGTAACAGCGACGTACAGACTGTAAAGCTGGGCAGCAATCTGACAACATTTGGCGAACAGGCCTTCCAACAGTGTAGCAGCCTCACCACTATCAATATTCCTGGCACCATCAACAGTCTCGAATCCTGGTGGTTTAATGGCTGCAACGCCCTGACGAATGTCACCTTCGATTACGGCAGCACGGCGCTAACCCTCGAGGACGGCACGTTCAGCTATGCTACGAACCTCACCATCGACCGTACCATTAGCGGCACCACACCCTTCAGCACCACGGCTGTGACGAAGGTCGCCCTCGGCTCGCACATGGCCACTTCTGCAGCCCTGACTGCCCTCAACCTGAGCCAGTATACCGCCCTGACCGAGATAGAGCTGTTGGACGGCTGGACAGAGGTTCCAAGCAATGCCTTCAAGGATATTGCCACCGTGACAACACTCACGCTGCCAAATGGACTGAAGACTATCGGTTATCAAGCCTTCTCAGGTTGCACAGGTCTGACCTCCGTCAACTTGCCTGATGGCTTGGAGACGATTGGAGACGGAGCTTTCCGCAATTGTACTGCTACGTTCAATGGTGTTCCCAGTACGGTGACAAGCATTGGCCAGTCGGCTTTCTCTGGCTGCACAGGCCTAACCGGTGCCCTCGTCGTTCCTGCAGGTGTGACACAATTAAGCGGTTCTACATTCTCTGGTACGGGCATTACGTCAGTCACCATTCCTGGAACAGTAACGTTAATTGGTCAATATGACTTCGCCGACTGTGCCAACCTGAAGACCGTCACGCTGCTCAGTGGTGAGAATAAGCTGACCATAGGTAAGAGATGTTTCTATAACAGTAACAACATCACCGACGTGACGATAGACCGCAATTTCTCCTATTACAACGATTTAGAGAAGAATCAATCTCCGTTTAATACTGCTATTGAGCGTGTCACCTTCGGTAGCAATGTCACTAGAGTCGGCGACAGGGCACTTGCAAGCTGCAGGAGTCTGACAGATGTCGTTCTGCCAGATAACATCACCACGATTGGTGTAGAGGCGTTCAAATGGTCTGAACCCCAAACCCTCACCCTGAGCAAGAACCTGACAACCGTCGAGGACTATGGATTCTATGGCATGTTAGGCTCTGCTTTACCTACGCTCACTCTGCCCATGAATATGAGTGCGGTTGGCAAACAGGCATACTATGATATCTCTAACTTGACGGGCGTATATGTGCCTTGGATTGACCCCCTGTTTGCTCTGGCTAACGACACGGAGTCGGAGAAGACCTTCAGCTATGCTACCAATCAGACGCTGTGGATTCCCGGTGGTACGCTGGCAAGCTATCAGGCAGCCGACGGCTGGAAGCGCTTCCAAAACTTCGACTACTGGAGCTTCGTGGTGAACGCCACCGTCGCTGGTAAGGGTCAGTTAGACGTGGCCAACGGCGAAGCAGTACATGCTAACGGCACGAACACCGCAAAGAGCGTCACAGGCACACAGCTTGTGGGTGCAGGTGCTGGCACTCCCGTCAGCGGCCTCTTCGTCCGCGAGAAGGACGTGACCTTCACCGCTACGCCTGCACGCGGCTATGAGCTGAGCTCCCTGACCGCCAACGGCACCGATGTCAAGGCTGCCAGCAAGGTGGCAAACCTGCTGGCCGACCAGAATATCGCTGCCGAGTTTACACCTATTGTTTATAACATCACGTACAACAACCTGCTGAACGGTGTCGTTGACCCGGCCAACCCCGCCACCTACACCGTGGAGGACAACGCCATCACTTTGGTCAATCCCACTCGTACGGCCTATAACTTCAAGGGCTGGACGGGCACCGACCTCACTGAGCCTACGATGAACGTCACCATACCGGCCAGCTCGATCGGCGACCGCGAGTTCACCGCTACGTGGGAACCCATCGTCTATGACATCACCTACGACCTCGCTGGCGGCGCAGTCGATCCTGCCAACCTGGACAAGTACACCATCGAGACGGCTGACTTCACGCTGACCAACCCGACGAAGTTGGGTTACACCTTCCTTGGCTGGGAGGGCACCGACCTCACCGAGAAGACAATGGCTGTCACCGTGACAACCGGCCACTGGGGCGATCGCAGCTACACCGCCACTTGGGAACCGAACCCGTATAAGGTACGCTTCGACATCAACGGCGGCGACGGCACCGAGACGATGGCCGACCAAGACCACGTTTACGATGCTCCTCTGAACCTGACCCAGAACGCCTTCACCCGCACGGGCTACACCTTCAAGGAGTGGAACAGCAAGGCCGACGGCACAGGCACTGTCTATGCTGACAAGGCTGAGGTGCTGAACCTCACCGCCGTGCGCGACGAGGTGGTGACGCTCTACGCTCAGTGGACGCCGAACCCCTATCAGGTGCGCTTCAATGCCAACAACGGCACGGGCACGATGGCTAACCAGGACTTCGTCTATGATACTCAGCAGACCCTCACTGAGAATGCCTTCACTCGCACAGGCTATACTTTCAAGCAGTGGACAGCCAATGCCGACGGCACAGGTGCTACCTACGCTGACAAGGCCAGCGTGAAGAACCTCACCGCCGAGCTTAACGGCGTTGTTGACCTCTACGCCCAGTGGCAGGTCATCACCTACACCATCAGCTACGACCTCGCTGGAGGTAGCGTGGCAACGGCTAATCCGACGGAGTACACCGTTGAGACTGAGACCTTCACGCTGACGAACCCCACCCGCACGGGCTACATCTTCGCCGGATGGACAGGCACAGAACTGAGTGCTGCCACACAGACCGTGACAATTGCCAAGGGTAGTATAGAGAACCGCTCGTACACCGCCACCTGGACACCTATCCACTACACGATGAAGTTCGATGCCAACAACGGTACGGGCACGATGACCGATCAGCTCTTCACCTACGATGAGGAGATGGCGCTGACGGCTAATGCCTTCACCCGCTCGGGTTACAACTTCAAGAACTGGAACACCAAGGCCGACGGCAGCGGAACGACTTACACCAACCAGCAGAGCCTGCTGAACCTGACCGCCACCGATGGCGCTTCGTTCACGCTCTATGCCCAGTGGCAGATCATCCCGTACACCATCGCCTATGACCTCGCCGGCGGTAGCGTCGCTACGGCCAACCCGACGGAGTACAACGTGGAGACCGCTACCTTCACCCTGACGAACCCGACCCGCGAAGGCTATGACTTCGCAGGATGGGAAGGCACAGGCATCACAGGTACCGCAACGACGGTGACCATCGCCAAGGGCTCGATCGGCGACCGCACATACACCGCCACCTGGACACCTATCGTCTATGACATCACCTACGACCTCGCTGGCGGTAGCGTTGCCACGGCCAACCCGACGAGCTACACCATCGAGACCGCTACCTTCACCTTGACGAACCCGACGAAGGCCCACTGGATCTTCAAGGGCTGGACAGGCACTGGCCTCAGCGCAGCTGCGCAGACGGTGACCATCGCCAAGGGCTCGATCGGCACCCGTGCATACACCGCTACTTGGGAACGCGAGGTTTATACCGTGTCTATCACTTCGAACATTGCAAACGCAGTGACCGCCTCGACGACCTCACCCCAATATGAGGACGACGTGGTGCTGACCATCGCTGACGACGAGGACTATGACCTCGTATCGCTCACCGTGGACGGCGTCGATGTGACGTCGCAGATCTCCGGCGGTCAGTACACCATCAGCAGCGTGAGCGCCAACGTCGCTGTCGTAGCTACCTACAACGCCAACAAGGCGTTCATCACCATGGCTCACGCCCAGCAGACCTTCAGCTGCACGCAGCCCCTTGACTTCACCGGTGTCACCGGCCTGAAGGCTTACATCGCCAGCGGTTACATCGACGGCACGGTTGTCCTGACCCGCGTTGACAAGGTGCCGGCCTCCACGGGTCTCTTCCTCGTGGGCACGGAAGGTGCGGAGTATAAGGTTCCGTTTGCCGCTTCGTCGGCCTTCTACAGCAACCTGCTCAAGCCAGTGCTCACCGCTCAGACCGTACCGAGCGAAGCAGACGGCTGCACCAACTTCCTCTACAGCGAAGTGAACGGCGTGAAGGGCTTCTACAAGTCCTCCGGCAGCGGCACGGTAGCAGCAGGCAAGGCTTATCTGCAACTGCCCACCTCAGCCCTCTCCAACGGCGTCAAGGCTGTCGGCTTCATCTTCGAGGGCGACGAGACGGGCATCGATGCTACCGAGTTCAGCGGCCGTCAGCTGCCCACTGCTGTCTATGACATGGCAGGACGTAAGGTCGCCGACACGTTCGATGCTAAGAAGTTGCCGCAGGGCGTGTACATCGTGAACGGTAAGAAGATTGCCATCAAATAAAATGTGTGCGCTATGACGAAAAAGAAATATCTGAAACCTATGGCGGTGGTGCTGGACGTCAGCACCGCCTCCATGCTCGCCCTCTCCGGCAACTTCATCGAGGGCGAGACGCATGGCGAGGGCGTACACCCTGAGACGCCGGTAGATGGCGAGAACGCCTGGGCCAAGTCTTCTTTCGATTTTGAGTGGGAGTAGTCCCAACGATCCCATAAGCTCATCTAAACATGATCAAGCCTCTCCGCAAGCGGAGGGGCTTTTTCGTTAGAAAACAATGGGGAACAATGACCAATAATAGTATTGTTCTTGGAGTGTCGATCGACCAAGCTGGCGAGGACGTTGTATTCCCTTTTTTGACCTTCAGATAGTTTTTTTCTTATTATTTTTTGCACTTTAAAAGTAATTATGTATTTTTGCGGCGAGAAATACACAAGTTATGGAAAAAGAAATCATCAAAGAATCCATGGGACATCTGGGAGTCATTTGCTCTGCGCCAAGCAAGAAGCATAGGCGTTCCCATATACGTCGGCTAACCCCAGAGCAGAAGAGAGAGATACTGATTTCTTACAAAAAACGATATGAAGACCTTTAAATTATTCTTGCGCATTGTTTTCCAATAACTTCACGGCCTGCACGATGTCGGACGGTGAGAGGTGTGTGTAGCTGGCGATGATGTTGCCTTGTCGCAGGACGGCTGTGGGGACGGGTTCGCCCTTGGCGTTGAGGACTTGTACGTCGGAGGCGGGCTGGGGTTCCGCGAAGCGTGTGTAGTGGAACTCATGGCCGCGGAACATGTGGTCGTCGAGGGTGAACTGTCGGTAGCCGAGGGAGAGGCGTCGGTCGGCCTGGCGCGCCGTGATGGAGTAGGGGAGTACACCGCACATGGGATAGGTGCCTTCATCGGTGATGATTTCGCGGCAGAGATACATCATGCCGCCGCATTCAGCGATGATGCGGCCTCCGGCCTCGGCGAAGTCGCGAATGAAGCGCCGCATGCCTTCGGCCTTCGCGAGCGCCTCAAGGTGCCTCTCGGGATAGCCGCCGGGGAGGTAGAGAGCAGACCCAGTAGACCCAGCAGACCCAGCAGCCCCAGCAGACCCACCCCCCGCCCTCCCTGTAAGGGAGGGAGTAGAATGCAATAGACAGGATGAGGGATTACAGTCAGCAAAGGAAACCGCTCCCTCCCTTACAGGGAGGGCGGGGGGTGGGTCTGTTGGGTCTTCAGGATCGAAGAACTCGACGTTGCCGATCTGATGGAGCAGGTCGAGGGTTTCCTGGTAGATGAAGGAGAAGGATTCCGCATTACGGGCTACGAAGATACGTATAGACGTGTCGGCGTTGACGTATGGACGTGAAGGCGTTTGCGTATAGACGTGTTGGTCCTCACGTATAGATGTGTTTTCGAGTAGGGTCTGCCAGTCTATGTTTTCCTGCAGGGTGTGGATGAGCTGTTCGTCTTGCGTGTGCTCCGAGAAGTCGAGGCCGAGGTAGCGCGAGCCTTGGACGAGGACGGCCTGCTTGGGGATGCACCCGAGGCAGGCGATGCCCACCTCTGCGGCCACCTCGCGGAGCATGGCGGCATGACGCGGACTGCCCACCTTGTTATAGATGACGCCTGCGAAGCGCAGATCGGGGAAAAAGTCGATGAAACCGTGCAAAATTGCAGCCATGGAGTAGGCTGCGGAGCTCGCATCGACGACCAGGACGATGGGTAAGTCCAGCACACGGGCGATGTCGGCGCACGAACCGTGGTAACGGTCGTAGCCGTCGAACAGTCCCATCATGCCTTCTACGACGGCCACGTCGGCAGGCTCATGTGCCCACGCCGGTGCGTCGTCGCCACCTTGCGTGTAGCGTCGGAACAGTTCGCGGACATGCTCGTCGGTGGCCATGAAGGTGTCCAGGTTGATGCTCGGCCGGTGGCACACGGCTTCGTGAAACTTCGTGTCGATGTAGTCTGGACCGCACTTGAACGGCTGCACACGGTGGCCTTGCTGCGTGAACAAGGCCATCAGACCGCGTGCCAACGTGGTCTTGCCCGAGCCGCTGGTGGGCGCTGCGATGAGGAAAGCTGACTTCATGAATGAAGTATTAGTAAGCCCACTCCCATCCCCTCCCCAAGGGAGGGGCGTTCAAACAGGTTGAATACGAGCGGAGACGAGTCCCCCTCCCTTGGGGAGGGGTTAGGGGTGGGCTGGTTATTAAATGCCGGCAGTGTGAGGGGGAAGAGGGGGGAGTCGGTGTGGTCCTCGTAGATCTTCTGGACGAGCAGGTGCACGATGTCGGGGTGTGCGGCGGCGAGGTCATGATCCTCGTGCGGGTCGTCGGCCAGGTTGTAGAGCGACGGCTGTCCGCGCTTGACGACCAGCTTCCAGTCGCCGCGCCGCACGGCGAGCATGTCCGTCTCGTGGAACTCCCAGTAGAGGTGGTCGTGGAGGCGCTGCCGTCCCTTGCCGGTGAGCGTGGGCAGGATGGAGATGCCGTCGGTGGTGACGTTCAGCCCCTTGAACCTCCCGTGCTTCGAGAGCCTTATCTTTGCGATGTCGCAGAATGTGGGCATGAGGTCGTAGAAGGCGAAGGGCAGGTCGCTCTCGCTGCCGGCACGGACGTGCTGCGGCCATCGCACAATGAAGGGTATGCGAATGCCTCCTTCGTGTGTGCTGCGCTTGAGACCTCGGAACTTACCGTCGTGGTTGAAGTATTCGGGGTCTGCACCGCCCTCCTCGTGAGGGCCGTTGTCGCTGGTGAAGATGAGCACGGTGTTGTCCGCCAGCCCTTGCTCCTCCAGCAGTTGCATGATCTCGCCCACCTGTGCATCCAAACGGGTGATCATGGCGGCGAACTGAGCGTGCGCCTCGGGCGTCGGGTTGTAGCGCGAGGGATTGTCGCCACGATAGACACGCTCGGGCAGCAGGCGTCCGCGGAAGGCTTGCAGCAACGAGTCATCGGGCTGTCGCAGCTCGGCGTGGGGCAGGGTGTAGGTGAAGATGCCGAGGAAGGGCTCGTCGGCCTTCTGCTGCCGCAACCATTCCAGGGCACGCTGATGGATGAGGTCGGCGCTGTACTGGCGGCGCCGGTCGTAGTCGTCGCCGTACATTGCGTGCTGTATGTTCTGTTCGAGGACTTCACGCACGACGGCGGTGTCGCCCTGCGAGCGGCTGTAGCGGTTGAGGAAGTTGGGGAAGTAGAGATGCG
>Ga0247611_10009959_pt1 | contig 11278 bp, 21 predicted proteins | sample 177DNAGHGhighgp2_FD_192422 | JGI IMG/M metagenome (GOLD analysis project Ga0247611, IMG submission 192422) | Sheep rumen microbial communities from Palmerston North, Manawatu-Wanganui, New Zealand - 1770 DNA GHGhigh gp2 | ecosystem: Host-associated > Mammals > Digestive system > Stomach > Rumen... | reverse complement strand
ATTCAACACGAAACATGGCGTTGCCGAGCGACTCGGTGACGGTTCCGTCTAACTGTATGGATGCCTGTTTTGCCATTCGATTTTGTTGTGTAGGGTTATTTGTTGCTGTTTTCTATGAAATCGAAGGTGGTGAGGATGTCTGGTCCCTGAGCGGTGATAGCTACCGTATGCTCGAAATGGGCAGCAGGCTTGCCATCGCGGGTGCGGCAGGTCCAACCGTCCTCCTTGGAGAATTTGACATTCTTTGAACCCATGCACACCATCGGTTCGACGGCAATGACCATTCCCTCCTTGAGGAGAGGGCCAGTGCCACGGACACCGAAGTTTGGCACATTGGGCGACTCATGCATCTGGAAACCCACACCGTGGCCACACAATTCGCGTACCACCGAGTATCCATTCTTCTCGCAGTGCATCTGCACGGCATGGCTGATGTCACCCACACGGTTACCTGCTTTGCAAAGGTCGAGGCCGATATATAGAGCCTCACGCGTTACACGCATAAGACGCTGCATCTCCGGACTAATCTCGCCGACAGCAAAAGTGTAGGCAGAGTCAGCCACATAACCGTTGAGTTCGATGACACAATCAAGAGTGACATTGTCGCCTTCACGTATGAATTGCTCACCGGGGATACCATGCACTACCACGTCGTTGACCGAGATGCAGAACGCCGACGGGAAACCTTCGAAGCCTTTGCACAAAGGTTTGGCGCCGTTGTCGCGGATGTACTGTTCGCCAATTTGATCCAGATAGGCTGTAGTGACACCCGGACGGATGTGACGGCCCACCTCCGCGAGAGTTTTCCCGAGGAGGAGGCCGGCATCACGTATGAGCTCTATTTCTTCTTTGGTCTTGAGCAATATCATTCTCTACCTTTTCTTTCTCTTGTTGTTTGTTGGTTAGGCTTGGACGGACATGGAGGTACGACCTTTGATGCGACCGGTCTTGGTAAGGCCGTCGTAGTGGCGCATCAGAAGGTGGCTCTCAATCTGCTGGAGGGTGTCGAGGATAACACCGACAAGGATGAGCAGTGAGGTGCCGCCATAGAACTGTGCGAACTGCGTGTTGACACCAAAGAGACGAACCACGGCAGGCAGCACGGCGACAACAGCCAAGAAGATGGAGCCAGGCAGGGTAATCTTGGAGAGAATACCCTCAAGGTACTCAGCTGTCTTCTTGCCAGGTTTGACTCCGGGGATGAAACCGCCGTTCTTCTTCATGTCGTCGGCCATCTGGTTGGGGTTTATGGCGATGGCTGTGTAGAAGTAGGTGAACACAATCACCAAGAAGGCGAAGACCAGATTATACCAGAAACTGTTGTAGTCGGCAAAAGCCATCCAGAATTTGGAACCCGAGTTGCCGGAAAAGCCCATGAAGGTAATCGGCAGGAACATGATGGCCTGCGCAAAGATGATGGGCATAACGCCGGCAGCATTTACCTTAATAGGGATGTACTGGCGCACACCACCATATTGTTTGTTACCGACAATACGCTTGGCATACTGCACAGGAATACGACGCGTACCCTGAACCAGCAGGATGACAAGAAGAATGACGGCAAGCAAAACTACCAGTTCGAAGAGGAACATCACCAGTCCACCACCCTCGGACAGACGCGAGGCGAACTCGGCCGAGAGGGCAAAGGGAAGACGGGCAATGATGCCGATCATAATGAGGAGCGATATACCGTTGCCGACGCCCTTGTCAGTGATGCGCTCGCCGAGCCACATCACGAAAAGCGTGCCGCTGATCAGAATGATGATGCTGCTCACCCAGAAGAAGGGCGAGGGGGCGCTGCCATCAAAGGGATAGATTGCGGTGGAGGAGGCACCGAGTTGGTACATCATGTTGGTGATGTAGGCAGGAGCCTGCATGGCCGTCACAATGACGGTCAGCCAACGGGTGATCTGGTTCATCTTTCTACGGCCACTTTCACCATCGCGCTGCATCTTTTGGAAATAAGGCACCACCATCACCAACAGCTGGATGACAATCGAGGCTGTGATGTAAGGCATGATACCGAGTGCAAAAATCGAGGCATTGGAGAATGCGCCGCCCGAGAACATGTTGAGCAGGCCCATCAAACCTTCGGAGCCTTGTTTTTGCAGACCCTGCAACTGCGAAGGGTCAACACCTGGCAGAACAACATAGGACCCAATGCGGTAGATAAGCACCAATCCAAGTGTATAGAGGATTCGCTTCCGCAGGTCTTCAATCGACCAGATGTTTTTAAGTGTCTGTATAAATCGCTTCATTGTAACAGTTGGTTTTATTCAATAACAGTGGCAACACCGCCTTTGTCCTCAATGGCTTTCTTGGCTGCAGCCGAGAAGGCATGAGCAGTGACATTGACAGCTTTGGTCAACTCGCCACGGCCGAGGATCTTGATGCGATCCTTACCGGAGATGAGACCGTTCTGCTTCAGCACCTCTGTGTTGAAATCGGTAATATTCTTGGCCTCGGCAAGAGCATTGAGAGTATCAATGTTGATGCCGACATATTCAACACGGTTGATGTTTTTGAAACCGAACTTGGGAACACGACGGTAGAGAGGCATCTGACCGCCCTCGAAGCCCACCTTCTGGTGGTAACCCGAACGAGCTTTGGCACCCTTGTTACCGCGTGTGGAGGTACCACCCTTGCCGGAGCCGGTACCACGACCGACACGTTTAGAATGCTTGATAGAACCTTCAGCGGGTTTGAGATTACTTAAGTTCATTATCTGTTTCCTTTCTTACTTTACACTGGTTTAAATTTCTTCAACGGTGATGAGGTGCTTGACACTCTCGATCATACCCAGAATCTGGGGCGTGGCAACAACCTCGCGGGTGTGGTTGATGCGACGCAGACCTAGGGCCTCCATTGTACGCTTCTGACGGGCGGGACGGCCAATGATGCTTCTCACCTGTTTGATTCTAAGTTTCTCTGCCATAATATTGACCTCCTGTTTTATTAACCGTTAAACACTTTATCGAGGGAAATACCACGAAGTTGGGCAACCATGTAGGGATCCTTCATCTGAAGGAGGGCATTGATGGTAGCCTTGACCACGCTGTGGGGATTGGAGGAACCCTTGCACTTGGCAAGAACGTCCTTGACACCCACGCTCTCCAGCACAGCACGCATGGCACCACCGGCAATAACACCAGTACCAGGGGCAGCGGGTTTCAGGAACACTTTGGCACCACTATATTTACCAATCTGCTCGTGGGGAATGGTTCCCTTAAGCACTGGGACGCGGATAAGGTTCTTCTTGGCATCGTCAACACCTTTCTGGACGGCAGCCTGAACCTCTTTGGCCTTACCAAGGCCATATCCCACAACACCGTTTTCATTTCCAATAACGACAATGGCAGCAAAGGTGAATGTTCTACCACCTTTGGTGACCTTGGTGACGCGATTGATAGCGACGAGACGGTCTTTGAACTCAATCTCGCTCGATTTAACTCTGTTTACGTTTACTTCTGCCATGACTTCATTAGAATTTTAAACCACCTTCTCTGGCACCATCAGCCAAGCTCTTCACACGGCCATGATAGAGGTAACCATTACGGTCAAAAACAACGGTATTGATACCAGCGGCAATGGCGCGCTCGGCAAGAGTCTTACCGACCTTGGCGGCCACTTCGCTCTTTGTGCCACTCTTTTCAAAGCCTTTCTCGTGAGAAGAGGCTGCGGTCAGTGTCACACCTTTTACATCGTCAATCACCTGGGCGTAGATATCCTTGTTGCTTCTGAAAACCGACAGGCGAGGCATCTCAGCGGTACCGCTGACTTTATGACGGATGCGGAATTTAATCTTTGTTCTTCTTATATCTTTTTTCGTTGCCATAATTATTTTCTTTTTTTGGCTTTGGGATTATCTGTTTACCCTATTTATTTAGCAGCTGCTTTACCGGCTTTCTTACGAATCTCTTCACCCTGGAAGCGGATACCCTTGCCCTTATACGGCTCGGGCTTGCGAAGCGAACGGATTTTCGCAGCGGCCTGACCCAGGATCTGCTTGTCGCAGCAGGTCATGGTGATAATGGGGTTCTTACCTTTCTCGGTGACAGTCTCGACCTTGATTTCAGGAGCAAGTTCGAAGAAGATCTTGTGCGAATAGCCGAGATCCATCTCCATCACGTTGCCCGTGGCCTGGACTTTATAACCGACACCGATAACCTCTTGGACGGTCTTGAAACCTTCGCTGACACCCTTCACCATATTGGCAGCAAGGGCGCGGTAGAGACCGTGCATAGCCTTGGTCTGACGCTCGTCGTTGGGACGATTGAAATGCAACGAACCATCCTCGACTTTTACCTCAATCATGGGGTCGACCTTCTGGTGAAGCTCTCCGAGAGGGCCCTTGACGGTCAGCACGTTGTCATCAGAAACTTTCACTTCAACACCTTTGGGAAGGTGGATAGGCATTTTACCAATTCTTGACATTGTTCTGTTTCTCCTCTCTTTGATTAGCTGATATAACATAAAACTTCACCACCCACGTTCAGAGTGCGAGCCTCCTTATCAGTCATCAGACCTTTTGAGGTGGAAACAATAGCGATGCCGAGGCCATTGAGGACGCGAGGCATCTCTTCGACCGACACATACTTACGCAGACCGGGGCTGGAGACACGCTTCAACTCAGCAATGGCCGACTGCTTGGTGACGGGGTGATACTTCAGAGCGATTTTAATACTCTGGTTGTGAGCTCCCTCATTCTCGAACTTGTAGTTCAGGATGTAGCCTTTCTCAAAGAGAATCTTGGTCATCTCTTTTTTCAGCTTGGAGCCAGGAATCTCAACCACGCGATGCTTGGCGGCAATAGCGTTGCGCATACGGGTCAGATAATCTGCAATGGGATCTGTTACCATATTTAATTTTTGATTTTAAGTTTTGTAGTATTGGTGTTATGCCAACTTGCAAAGCTACCAATAAATTATTTACTTTTTTGTTTGTCTACCAACTAGCCTTCTTTACGCCGGGGATGAGGCCAGAGACAGCCATCTCGCGGAAGTTGATACGCGAAATACCGAACTGACGCATGTAACCTTTGGGGCGACCCGTAAGCTGGCAGCGATTGTGTTGACGGATGGGGCAGGCATTCTTCGGAAGCTTCTGAAGGGCGATGACAGCCTTCTCCACCTCTTCGGGTTCGCCAGTACGGACGATTTCTTTCAGGGCAGCGCGCTTGGCAGCGTATTTGGCAACCATTTTAGCTCTCTTGCGCTCTCTTGCTTTGATTGATTCTTTAGCCATTATGCTTATTTTTGTTGATTCTTGAACGGTAAACCAAACTGTTTGAGCAGCGACATAGCCTCCTTGTCGGTCTTGGCCGAGGTAACGAAGGAGATGTCCATACCCTGAATGCGGTCAATCTTGTCGATGTCAATCTCAGGGAAGATAATCTGCTCAGCGATACCAAAGGTATAGTTACCCTTGCCATCGAAACCCTTGTCGTTGATGCCACGGAAATCGCGGATACGGGGAATAGAAGCAGTGACAAGACGCTCAAGGAACTCATACATGCGATCACCACGAAGGGTAACACGGACGCCGATGGGCATACCGCGACGCAGTTTGAAGTTCGAAATATCTTTACGCGACTTGGTGGCGACAGCCTTCTGACCAGTGATGGCGGTCATCTCTTCAATACCCTTATCGATAACCTTCTTATCGGCGATAGCTGCCTTGCCAAGACCCTGGTTGAGGGTAATCTTAAGCAGGCGGGGGCACTGCATGACGGTCTTGTAGTTATACTCCTTCATCAAGGCGCTAACTATCTCCTCTTTGTACTTGGTTTTTAATGTCGGAATATATGCCATTACTTAATCTCCTCCCCTGTTTTTTTAGAATAACGTACTAACTTACCGGTCTTCTCGTCAACGCGACGACCGACCTTAGTGGGGGTCTTGCCAACCATAACCATGAGGTTGGAGATGTGAATCGGAGCTTCCTGCTCAACGATACCGCCCTGCGTATTTTTAGCATTGGGTTTGGTATGCTTCTTGTTCACGTTGACACCCTCGACGATGGCGCGGTTCTTTTCGGGAATGACCTTCAGGACTTTGGCAACCTTACCTTTGTCGTCGCCAGCGATAACCTGAACCATGTCCCCTTTCTTAACGTGCAGTTTCATTGTTCTCTTCTTTTCTTTTATTGTTTACAATACTTCGGGAGCGAGAGAGACAATCTTCATAAACTGTTTCTCACGCAGTTCACGACCCACAGGGCCGAAAATACGGGTGCCACGGAGCTCATCAGAGGCGGTGAGCAAAACGCAAGCATTGTCGTCGAAGCGGATGTAGGAACCATCATTGCGGCGAATCTCTTTCTTGGTGCGCACGACGACTGCTTTCGACACGCTACCTTTCTTCACGTTGCCGGAAGGAATAGCATCCTTGATGGCCACGACGATGGTGTCGCCAATAGAAGCATAGCGCTTCTTGGTGCCACCGAGCACGCGAATGCACAGAGCGCTTTTGGCGCCGCTGTTGTCGGCAACTGTCATTCTGGTTTCTTGTTGTATCATTTCTCTTTGTTTTTCTTGTGGGTGGATGTGGTTTACTTGGCCTTCTCAACGATTTCGACCAGGCGCCAGCATTTATTCTTGCTCAGCGGACGAGTCTCCATGATGCGGACAGTGTCGCCCATGCCAGCCTCGTTCTTTTCGTCGTGGGCCATAAATTTGGTAGACTTCTTGACGAACTTACCGTATTTCGGGTGTTTAACCTTGCGCTCGACAAGAACCACGATGGATTTCTCCATCTTGTTGCTCACCACAACACCGATTCTTTCTTTTCTTAAATTTCTTTCCATCTTCTACAGGATTTTACTACGGTTGCCATGCTTACTTCTGTTCGGCGATTTCTCGCGCGCGGAGCTCGGTAAGGCAGCGGGCAATGGTTTTTCTACTTTCTTTGATTTTGTTGGGATTCTCAAGGGGCGAGACAGCATGGCTCATAACCATTTTCTGGTAATTGGTGCGCTCGTTATCGAGTTTCTCCTTCAATTCGGCAGTCGAGAGCTCCTTTAATACGATTTCATTTTTCATGACTGTAGGGGTGCTTCTTGTTTATTCTTCGATATAGTCTCTTTTGACAACAAATTTGGTCGAGATGGGAAGTTTCTGGGCAGCCAGGCGGAGAGCCTCCTTGGCGACATCCATCGGAACACCCTCGCACTCGAAGAGCATGGTGCCGGGCATCACACGAGCCACAAAGTACTCGGGAGCACCCTTACCCTTACCCATACGCACCTCGTTAGGTTTCTTGGTGATGGGCTTGTCCGGGAAGATACGAATCCAAATCTGACCTTCACGTTTCATGTGACGCGTTACAGCTTGACGAGCAGCCTCAATCTGACGACCCGTGATGAAACAGGTCTCAAGCGACTTGATGCCGAAGGTGCCGAAGGCAAGTTCGTGACCGCGGAAGGCATTGCCTTTGATCTTGCCTTTCTGCTGCTTTCTATATCTTGTTTTCTTGGGTTGTAACATTTCTTCTTATTGTTTAGTGTTTAGTGTTTAGTGTATTAACGCTAATGCTAAACCGGATGTTTTTATTTACTATTATTGTTTCTTGCACCCTGACGGCGACGCGGGGCACCTTCGGGGCGACGGCCACCGATACCGGCGCGATGCTCACGCTGCTGGCCACCGACCGTGGAGGACACCAGTTCTGGACGTCCATAGATGACACCACGGCAAATCCACACCTTGATACCGATTCGACCATAGGTGGTGTGAGCCTCAGCGTTAGCATAGTCGATGTCGGCACGGAGGGTGTGCAGAGGAGTACGACCCTCTTTGAAGTGCTCGCTACGGGCAATCTCGGCGCCACCGATACGACCGCTAATAGACACCTTGATACCCTCGGCACCGGTGCGCATAGTAGTGGTAATGGCGTTCTTGATAGCGCGGCGATACTGAATGCGGCCTTCAATCTGTTTGGCAATATTCTGAGCGACGAGAACAGCATCCATCTCGGGGTGCTTCACTTCGCTGATATTGATTTGCACGTCCTTGCTCGTGAGCTTCTTGAGCTCTTCGCGCAGTTTGTCGACCTCGGAACCGGCACGTCCTATAATCAAACCCGGACGAGCGGCGTTGATGGTCACAGTGAGCATCTTCAGAGTGCGCTCAATGTAAATCTTGGAGATACCGGCCTTGGCAAGACGGGCATTGAGGTACTTGCGAATCTTATCGTCCTCAACGAGTTTCTGTTCGAACTTTCTACCGCCGAACCAGTTGGAATCCCATCCGCGGATGATACCTAATCTGTTTCCAATAGGGTTAGTCTTTTGTCCCATTGTTGAGTGTTTCTTCTTTTTGTTACTTTATTTTGTTTCTTCTTTTTCAGCCTTGGCGGCGGGAGCATCCTCGAGGCGGCTGCCGAGAATCATGGTGATGTGGTTGCTGCGCTTGCGGATACGATAACCACGGCCCTGGGGGGCGGTGCGCATACGTTTCATCGTGCGGCCTTCATCGACCATAATCTGCTTGACATAGAGCTGAGCGTCCTCCATGCGCACACCCTCGTTCTTGGCCTGCCAGTTGGCGATAGCCGAGAGGAGGAGCTTGCGCATCTTGGGAGCGGACTCTCTGGGATTGTACTGGAGGATACCCAGGGCTTTCTCGACATCGACACCACGAACCAAGTCGGCGACGAGACGAGTCTTCTGAGGCGAAGTAGGATTATTCATCAACTTGGCCACATAGAGGGTCTTGTTGGCCTCTTTGCGTGCTTCTGCACTATTATGTTTTCTACGTCCCATTTTCTTTCAGTGTTTACTTTTTACCTTTATCTTTAGATCCTGCATGGCCGCGGAAGATGCGGGTGGGAGCGAACTCGCCGAGCTTGTGGCCCACCATGTTCTCGGTGACATACACGGGGATGAACTTATTGCCATTATGCACGGCGATAGTCTGACCCACGAAGTCGGGCGAAATCATCGAAGCTCTCGACCATGTCTTGATGGTAACCTTCTTGTTGGACTGCTGTGCCTCGATTACACGTTTTTCCAGTTTGTGGAAAATATAAGGACCTTTCTTTAATGAACGACTCATTGTTTCTTCTTTTTACTGAGTTACTTCTTTCTTCTTTCGACGATGTACTTGCTCGACTGCTTCTTGGGAGCGCGAGTCTTGTAGCCCTTGGCGGGAATGCCCTTGCGCGAACGGGGATGACCGCCGGTCTGACGGCCCTCACCACCGCCCATCGGGTGGTCCACGGGGTTCATAACGACGCCGCGGTTGCGCGGACGACGACCCTGGTGACGGCTACGGCCGGCCTTACCGCCGACTTCGAGGTTATGCTCAGGATTGCTGACGATACCGACGGTGGCACGGCAGGCCTGCAGTATCATGCGCATCTCGCCGCTGGGCATCTTGATGATGGCGTACTTGTCGTCGCGCGACATCAGCTGGGCATAGGCGCCAGCCGAACGCACCATCTTGGCACCCTGGCCGGGACGGAGTTCAATGTTGTGGATGAGCGTGCCGAAAGGAATCTCGGCAAGGAGCAGGGTGTTGCCGACCTCGGGAGCCACACCGGCACCCGACATCACGGTCTGACCCACCTTCAGCCCCTGGGGGCAGAGGATATAGCTCTTCTCGCCGTCAGCATAGCTGATCAGGGCGATGCGCGAGCTGCGGTTGGGGTCGTACTCGATAGTCTTCACGACAGCGGGGATGCCGTCTTTGCAACGCTTGAAGTCAACAAAGCGATACAATTTCTTGTGGCCACCGCCGATATAGCGCATGGTCATCTTACCCTGGTTGTTGCGGCCGCCGCTTTTACGCTTGCCGTACACAAGGCTCTTCTCCGGACGGGTCGCAGTGATGTCATCATTGGTGACAACCAGTTTGTGGCGCTGACCCGGGGTTGTGGGTTTGATTTTCTTTAAAGCCATTTCTTTGTTTTCTTATTGGTCTCTTATCAGTGGACCTGACTATTATTTGTTGTTTTACGTTCTTCTGCTCGTTATCAGATACTGGCGTAGAAGTCAATGCTGTCGCCTTCGGCGAGGGTGACGATGGCCTTCTTGAAGGCGTTGGTGCGTCCGGTCAGGAAGCCAGCTTTGGTGTAGCGAGACTTCACTTTGCCCGAATAGTTCATCGTATTCACATCGACCACCTTCACATTGTAGAACTGCTCCACGGCAGCCTTGATCTGAATCTTGTTGGCGCGTTTGTCGACAACAAAACCGTAACGGTTGCGGGCAGGAGCGGCAGCAATGCCTTTGTGACGCTGGATGCGGGTCTGCACAGGGCTGGCAGCAGCCTCGGTGAGACGAGTCATCTTTTCACTAATCAGCGGTTTTACTATTATGTTCATCATTTGTTAAACTTTCTTAAATCGTTATACTCTCATGCCTTATTTTGTTGCCAAAACACGGTTGATTTCGGTCAACGAACCCTCACAAACGACAATATTAGAGGCGTTAACAATGTCGTAAGTGTTTAACTGTGACACATTTACCACCTTCACGTTCTTCAGGTTTCTAGCGGACAAAGATACGAAATTATTTTGATTTTCAAGGACAAAAAGTGACTTTTTGTCATTCAACTTCAAATTGTTGAGCACCTCGACCATCTTCTTGGTCTTGGGGCCCTCGAAGGCGAAGTTCTCCACCACAGTCATGGCGTTCTCGCTGGCTTTGTAGCTGAGGGCGCTGCGGCGGGCAAGGCGTTTCACCTTGATGTTCAGTTTGAAACGGTAGTCGCGGGGCTTGGGTCCAAAGATGGTACCGCCGCCGACGAAGACGGGGCTCTTCAAATCACCCGAACGGGCACCGCCGGTGCCTTTCTGGCGCTTCAGTTTGCGGGTGCTATGGGCGTTCTCGCTGCGCTCCTTGGCCTTGGCCGTACCCTGGCGGTTGTCGGCCAGATACTGCTTAACATCCAAGTAGATGGCGTGATCGTTGGGCTCGATGGCGAAGATAGAATCGTCGAGAGTGATGGTTCTACCGGTTTCGCTTCCGTTGATGTTATAAACTTTAATCTCCATGTCTTATTAACTCCATCTTTCAAGTTTGACAATAGAACCCTTGGGGCCGGGCACGGAACCCTTGACCAGCATCAGGTTCTTCTCAGCGATGATCTTCACCACCTGCAGGTTCTGCACCTTCACGCGGTGGTTGCCCATCTGACCAGCCATGCGCATACCCTTGAAGATACGCGAGGGATAGGACGAAGCACCTATCGAACCGGGGGCGCGCAGACGGTCGTGCTGACCGTGAGTCACGTCGCCGACACCACCGAAACCGTGGCGGGTGACGACACCCTGGAAGC
>Ga0247611_10009957_pt1 | contig 11278 bp, 10 predicted proteins | sample 177DNAGHGhighgp2_FD_192422 | JGI IMG/M metagenome (GOLD analysis project Ga0247611, IMG submission 192422) | Sheep rumen microbial communities from Palmerston North, Manawatu-Wanganui, New Zealand - 1770 DNA GHGhigh gp2 | ecosystem: Host-associated > Mammals > Digestive system > Stomach > Rumen... | reverse complement strand
AGTACCTCTATATATATTTATATAATTATATAAATATATATAGAATTGATTTTTTGACTTTTTACTCTTTTGTTTAGAACTGTAACACTGTAACACTGTAACAAAACTTCCCGTTTTCCTTAAATATCTAAAAAATAATTCGTATCTTTGAGGGCGAAATGTGCACTAACAACACTATGAAAGGTGGAGAAAAGGGATATAAAGCCCTGAATCAGAAGGTAATTAAGGGATATGAAGATAGACGAGATCCGAGTCTTGCTCAATGATATTGAGAGTGACAGGGTGGAACGCACCATCTCCACTACCAACACGGATAAGTTTGGGCAGGCCATCTGTGCTTTTGCTAATGACTTGCCTGACCACAAACAGGCAGGCTATCTGTTCTTGGGTGTTAAGGACGATGGCGAAGTGCAGGGGCTTGACGTGACGGATGACCTGCTGAAGAATGTGGCAGCTATCCGTACTGACGGCAATATCCAGCCTCAACCATCGATGACAGTAGAGAAGGTGACGATGCCCGAAGGCGATATCGTGATGATACGAGTGGAGCCATCGGTGTTTCCTCCCGTCAAGTATAAAGGCCGCATCTGGATAAGGATTGGACCTCGCAAGGGTGTGGCCAACGAGGATGATGAGCGTATTCTGTTGGAGAAGCGTAGGACGAACGTGACGGCCTTTGATGCGTCACCCTGTCTGAATGCCACTATCGACGACGTGGACTTGCAGAAGTTCAAGCATTACTTCCTGCCTAAGGCGATGACCGACGATGAGATTGAGGAAGACCGCAAGGAAGGACGTACCGTCAAGCACCAGATGTCATCGTTCGGATTCTTCGATATGAAATACGACTGTCCCACGAATGCCGGTATGCTGTTCTTTGCTAAAAACCTGCGCAGGTTTATTCCTGGAGCGTATATCCAGTATGTGCGTTTTGCGGGCAAAGACCGTGCTGGCGATATAATGACCGAGCATGAGTTTAAAGGGAATCTGTGTACCACGCTGCAGGAACTGGATACTTTTGTGGAAACTACGATTGCCAATCGCCGCCCGATACCTGTCAGTTCTACGCGCGAAGATCCCTTCGTTGACTATCCCTACTGGGCTACTCGTGAATTGCTGATGAATGCTATCTGCCATCGTGATTATACCAGCAACGGCCCGATTCAGTTCTACCAGTACGACGACCGCATTGAGATTATGAATCATGGAGGTCTGTATGGTAAAGCCAACGAACAGAATTTCCCGAAGGTGAACGATTATCGCAACATCGTGGTGGCCGAAGCCATGAAGGTGCTGGGCTTTGTTAATCGTCACAGCAGAGGTGTGCAGCGGGTGCAGAAAGAGCTGAAGGCCAACGAGAACGGCGAGGCTGAGTATGATTTCAGCTACCAGACAGCCGTGATGGTGAAGGAAATGAAGTCACCTCTTGGTGAACGTGCTTTTCAGGAAGCAATAGCACAGGGCTTCGTGACGGAAAATGGAGAAAAACAGACAGGAAAACAGCCACAAAAACAGCCAAATTTGACGGAAAATGATGAAGGAAATTCTCAAAAACCGTCAAAAAAACCGTCAAAAAAACCGTCAAAAATGAAGGTTTCCAAGTTCCCTGCACCTATTGTAGAAGAAGTATATAAGGCAATCAAGCTGAACCGTAAGGCGAAGTATTCATGGCTTCAGGATAATCTTGGAGTCAGTGAAAGTACAATCTTACGTGCCATCGGCGATTTGAAGGAACTGGGATACATCAACAAAGAGCACTCGAAGGTAAAAGGCGAGTGGCAACTGTTGAAATGATGATATTGCATTGAATCTAATAAAAAATAGCAACGAAACTATGCTATTCCAGAAAAACATCATAAAGAAATATCTTGCGACCTTGCCCGAGGAACAGACACAAAAGGCTTGGATTCAGTATAAGCAGTATTTTTTGAACAAAGACATACAGGAGAATATACGCCAGTCGAAAGAGGAGCAGTTTCAGGAAGGATTCCTCAGTGAATTGTTCGTGAAGGTGCTGAGCTATACGCTTAACCCTTCGCCCGACTACAACCTGATAACGGAAAAGAAGAACGAAAAGAATTCCAAGAAGGCCGATGGAGCCATTCTTCTTGACGGAAAGGTTATAGGTGTTATAGAACTGAAAGACCACAAGACCACCGATTTATCGAAGATAGAGGCACAGGCATTCGGTTACAAGAGTCAGCACGTAGGCACACGACTGGTCATTATCTCGAACTTCGAGAAGTTGCGCCTGTACATCGACAATGCCGTAGAGAACCGCGAGTGGGACCTGTTCACGCTGACGGAGCAAGAATTTCGCGAACTATACCTTTGCCTCGCTTGGACGCAAGTGAAAACAGGCGTGGCGCTGCAGATGAAGCAGGAATCAGTATCGAGCGAAGACCAGATAACTAAGGCACTCTATCGCGATTACTCCGAGTTCAAGCGGGCGCTCTTTGCCGACATCGCGGCTCAGAATCCCTATCAAGAGGGTAACAAATGGGCAGCCGATGACAAGCAGTGGCAGCTATTGCTCTTCAAGAAGACTCAGAAATTGCTCGACCGCCTGCTGTTTATATTCTTTGCCGAGGATTGCGGGCTTCTGCCGCCAAACTCAATGGTGCAGATTATTGACCAGTGGGAGCAGTTGAAAGAGATAGACGAATACCGTCCTTTCTACGACCGAGTAAAGAAGTATTTCGGCTATATGAACACTGGCTTTCAGGGTAAGAAATACGAGATTTTCGCCTACAACGGTGGTCTCTTCAAGCCCGACGAGGTGCTCGACAATATAAAAATCAGCGACGATTTGCTTGTCGAACACACCAAGCGCCTTTCCACCTACGACTTCGAGAGTGACGTGGACGTGAACATTCTGGGCCATATCTTCGAAAACTCCCTCTCTGAAATAGAAGAGGTGACACAGCAGATAAACAGCGGCGCAACACCTCAGACTTCGAAGCGTAAGCAAGATGGTGTGTTCTATACGCCCCAGTACATCACGAGGTACATTGTGGAGAACACTGTTGGACGTCTCTGCGAAGAAAAGAAAAAGTCGTTAGGGATTGTAGAAGACGAATATTTCAGCGACCAACGCCGTCAAATGCAAACCCGCAAGCGCCTACTCGACCAATTGCAGCAGTATCGCGAGTGGTTGCTACAGCTCACCATTCTCGACCCTGCCTGCGGTAGTGGTGCCTTCCTGAATGCAGCTTTGCAGTTCCTGATGGCAGAGCACCGGCTTGTGGACGAAATGGAGGCCAAGGTGACGGGCTCAACCATTGTGTTCCAAGATGTTGAGAACAGCATTCTTGAGCATAACCTCTACGGTGTGGACATCAACGAGGAGAGCGTGGAAATAGCGCAATTGGCACTTTGGCTTCGTACTGCCAAGCCCCACCGCAAACTTAACACCCTCAACCAGAACATCAAGTGCGGCAACTCGCTCATCAGCGACCCAGCCATTGTTGGTGACAAGGCTTTCGACTGGCAGCGTGAATTCCCGCAGGTCTTCGCCAAAGGAGGCTTTGATGTTGTAATTGGCAATCCACCGTATGTGCATTTGGAAAGCGTTATAGAAACCTCTGCACAACTGGAAAAAGTTGGGTATTCAACTTATAATAAAAGAGGTGATCTCTATTGCCTCTTTGTGGAGAAAGCTTTTCAATTAGCGAAGCACGACGGTTTAGTGTCGTACATCATGCCAAACAAATGGCTACAAGCTGGTTACGGTAAAGAACTTAGAAGTTTCTTTCTAAGTAAGCGTTTGGAAAAACTTATTGACTTCGGAGATATTCAAATATTTGAGGGGGCAACGACCTACCCGTGCATTTTCATAGGACGAAACTCAGAGCCTACAAGTCATCTATCTGTGTCTGTACTAAATGCTGCAAATGCATGGGATTTCAATCAGAACGTAATAAGCACACAAGAGATTTTTGACCTTTCACAATTTAGCAGTGACACTTGGGTTATATCATCACAGAAGGAAAAGGGTCTTCTCGAAAAGTTGTCGAAGAATCATCAAACGCTGAAAAATTATATCGGAGGCGAAGCTTACAGAGGAGTCCTAACAGGCTTGTCAGAAGCATTCCTTATTGATTCAGATACCTACCAAAACATTATTCGTCAAGACGAACGAGCTAAAGATTGTATCTATTCCTTCTTGCAAGGGCGACACATCACTCCGTATGGGAAGGCTGAAGCTGTAAGTTATCTAATATTATTTGAGAAAGGCTGGACACAAAGAGAACAGACATTTGATGACGAAGCAACTGCTTGGGAGTATTTAAGTTATCAATATCCGTCAATAGCAGCATGGTTAGAACCTTTTGCTGATAAGGGAAGAAAGAGAACTGACAAAGGTGATTTTTGGTGGGAACTACGTGCTTGCGACTATTACGAGCAGTTCGCAAAGCCTAAAATCATGTATCAGGCATTTCAGGTAAAGCCTTGTTTTATCTATGATGAACAAGGATTCTACTCCAATAATTCTATGTGGTTTATACCAACGGACAGCAAAGCATTACTGGCTATTCTCAATTCACGTATGGGTTGGTGGTTGATAACGAAGTATTGTTCGCAAATCCAAAATGGTTATCAATTGATATGGAAGTATTTTGGTCAGATACCTGTGCCTAATGTAAATAATGACGATTTGCTATCTTCCCTTGCTGACACGATGCTTTCCCTTAACTCGCAATTACAGGAAAAGCGCAGTCGATTCTTGCGGCGCCTGACTGAGAACTTTGAGGGAGTGAAGGTGACAACAGCCCTGCAGCAGTTCGAACAGTTGGATTTCAAGGCCTTTGTGGCAGAACTGAAGAAACAGAAGATAAAACTCTCGCTCGTTCAGCAGGACGAATGGGAGGACTACTTCACTCAGTACCAAACTACCTGCCAAGAGCTGGCACAGCAAATCGCCGCCACCGACAGCGAGATAGACAACCGCGTGCTCGACCTCTACGGCCTCACGCCCAAGGAACGCGAAATAGTGATGGGAGCATAATCTATACAGAAAGATGAAAAATAAAATCTCAGACGCTGATTTAAAGATGCGATTTAGGGTGCTGCCACATGAATTACATCGAGGCAGTGTGGTTGCGTATAGTTACGACTACGTATACAAAAGAACTGGCATCATCGTCATGGAAGATAGAACTATGATGTTGGCTGCGCTCAATTTTGATGATGAAGGTAAAAAGACCATTTATGAATTTTTACCTGAAGATATCGAACTATACGAAGCAAATGAAGAAGAAAAGTTATGGGGGTACGAACAATTCCTTTTTTACAATTATGAAGATAGCGAACCTTGGGAAGGCTGCATTTCTTTAGTTGAAAACGAATGTCCCCGTGATGATGATGACATTCGTAAAAGTTTCTGTTACGATTTTATTTTACACATTCCCAAGTTAGTTGAACGTAGTCAATGGGGAAAGATGAAATCAATACTGATAGCAAAATTAGGTCAGATAGGTGGTCTGCAGTTCAATCGTTTACAAGCAGAACTATACTGCCTTCTTCTTGGTGTATTGATGATTGCAGAATGTACAAAAGACGAAAGAGAACGTCTTGCGCTAAACAAACTTTTCGTTTATGAATGGAATCAATTTTCGTGGATGTATGGGATTTGCTTAGGCAGAATTGTAGGTTCAAGACTGCATAACTTCACAGGTGTCGTAAATCAAATACGTAACAATGAACGAAAATATTACCTCCATCTCTACATACCTTTAATTGATCGTTATTTCGATAAAATTATTGAATATAATGACGATAAACCAGAAAAACTCCGAAATGCTATAAATAAGGCCAAAAAGATTGAGAAAATGGAAGAGCAGCGGGAAAACTTAGATTTGCTGTTCGGAATTTTGTTTCCTGGAATTTTTCATGATGCAATGTCTACAAGCCGTCCTGCAGCGTCTATTGCTGAAATGCGAAAGGAAATGGAAGCAAAAGAACAATATATCAAGAAATTGGAAGACGCTGTAGACGATATGTCAAACAAATACAAGAACGTGTTGGAACAATTGACTAATGCCGTCAATGAAGTGGAAACGGATAAAATATCAGCAGACGACCTTACTGCGGCATTCCTGCGTTTTCCACCCGAATTGGCTCTTTCGTTTTTTGGAAGTATGTCGACGTTATTGGCTCAAAATCCAACATGGCAGAAATATGCGCCCCAAATTAACAATCAAATATTGGCGAAAACAGGAAGTCCGTCTACTATTAACGTTCAAGGTGATTATGTATTGAATAAACATGTAGAAAACGAGGTGGGCAATGTAGAGAATGGTGCTACTGGCATTAAGACAGACAATAGAAATAGCAACAATGGATAGAGAAGACTTACAGAAGACGCTGGAGGCGTTAGGCAAAGGAGGAATAACGGTGAACGGCGACCTTGTGCTGGAGAAGCATGTTGAACACGAGGTGGGTAATGTGGAGGCCGGAGGTATCGGCATCCAGATTGTGAATGGTGGGCAGCATGCCCCTGAAAATGCAGAAGAACAAGATGTCAACAAACAACCAGTTAATCTAGTCTTTAAAAAGTTTCACGAGGGCAAAGCTATTGACTTCTTTAGCATTCGTAAACATATTGAAGAAAAACTGGTCAATGACATTAAGCACCAATATGAGTGGTATGCTGCATACAGAATAGTAGATGATTTGAGACTACTTGATGATTTGAAACTCACCTCCTTTGCAGAACAGATGAATAAATGGTTCCCTGATGCAAAAGTCCCATGTGATGCCGATACTTTAGGTGACTACGCAACAGGTCATACATGTAAGAATTTCATACTATGGGATGAAGAAAAGTTTGAGATAGAGAAGAAGAATAACCAAACGAGAACTGGTTTCAGAAAGCTTTGGAACCTTTGTAATGAAATAAAAGACGCTCTGAAAACAGTGCCAACTTTGCATTCAAGACAGCAATAATTCCCCGCTGTTTTTCCCGTTCTTTCCCCGAACATTCCCCGACCTCCCCGCAAATGCTGTGATACAGTAATTTGCGGGGATTTTTTATGTATAATATTCCGAACTTTGCATCGGAAATCAAAGGTCGGTGGACTCTATAAACTCCTTCCGACGATTCCACAGAGAAATTAACATTATAAACAATTAAAACCAGTAACAAAATGTATTTAAAAGGTTTTATCAAAGAGTTGGGAGAGTCACGAAGCTGGACCAACAAAGAGGGAACGACAATGATGAGTGTGAAACTGACCTTGCAGGTGCCTTACGTGGCGCGAGATGGGCAGGAACGGTTCGACGAGCTGATGGGTGAGATTTGCTACGGCAACCAGCAGTTTCTGGAAGGTCTGCGCCAAGCACAGCAGGCACGCGAGAAGTGCGAGATGCAGGTGGGTTTCAGTCTGAGTGACTGGCAAGGTCGCCAGATTCAGAACATCAAAGTGTATAGCGTGAGAAAAATGATATGATGGTTAAAGTAAAAAGTAAAAAGTAAAAGAAAAAAGTAACCGAGTCGGAGGAATGAGCGAGGGAAATGTCGTCCGGACAAAAACAGAGCTCTTACTAAAACCATCGCTTTTCCAATGCTCATTAATTCGACGAAATTATGACAAAAAAAATTTCAACTATCAAGACAAAGACGCTGAGTGCCATTGTGGCTGTCAGCAAGAGTGAGACAGGAATGGATTATGTGCAGGTGATGCCTGACAATCCTTGTGAGGGAATGGTGGAGAAATTTCACGGTACTGGCTACGGTCAGATGCTCTCGAACGGCACGTTCGAATTCATCCACAGACAGCGCAAACGTCGCAAGCCAGCATTGAAGTTGCCACACGGTGCACTGTCGTTCGGACAGGACGGATACGACCGTTTAATCTTTGTGCTGCCATCGGAACAGCGAGCCGAATTCATCAGTCTGCTACGCAAGGAGATTGCCAAAGTAGCACGTTTCTTAGCAACGGTAAATAAGGAGGGTTGACGATGGTGAATGTAATCTACATGGACGAGAGCGGGCACAAGAAAGCCCGCCTCGTTACCAACAGAGAGGAATATTTTGCACTGCGAAATACGCCTGAGAATGCAAAGAATTTCTACGATGCACGCAATGGTGACGAGAAGGCTAAGGGCAGTCAGGTGCAGTTCAACTACAACGACTTGCTGCCAGACGGGGTATTGAAAGGGTGCTGTCATCCTGCATCGACATTTGCCCACGACATCGACTGTGGAAGTGAGGAGGAACAGATGCGCATTAAAGACATTCTGTTAGAGAAGAAGGACGAGATAGGACTGCTGGAGCTGTCGGGATCTGCCCACTACGGTCTGCACCCAATATGTCGCCGAATGCAGGGAAGGACGATTCGCGAGTGCCAGTATATGCTGAGTATGGCCACACAGACTGAGTATGATACCAATGCACGAGGGCTGGCGCGAGTGCTCTTCACAGGGCCAGCAACGAAGGACAATCTGTTCTATCTTGACGATGCTATCTTTGAGGAGTCGCTGAGCGCAGAGGAGAGTGCAGAAGAGTATCTGCGGCTGAAGGAGCGTGAGACGCAGAATCAGGAGGAGGTTCCAGCTGAGGCAAAGAAAGCGAATAAGCACTACAGACCTTGGGATGGCCTACCCCCAGCCCCTCCCCAAGGGATGGGAGAAGAATCAGGCGAGCCTGGCTCTGCTCTCGCTGTTGCAGCGACGCAGTGTTGCAGTTCGAAATACGACCCAGAGGCAGAGTACAACGGGGTGTTGTTCACGGACATCATTGCGAAGTATTGGGAATTGTTCAACGACGGCAAGGAGCCTACAGAGGGCGACCGCAATGTGCTGACGTTTGAACTGGCAGTGACGCTGAGAAGTATCTGCGGATATTCGCTTGAAAAGATGATGCAGGTCGTGCCTAATTATTGGGGAGACAAGGGCGAGGAATGGCGTAAGACGCTGGAGAATGCGCTGAAGGAGCCTCGCAAGGGTATGCCTTATAGGTTGAAACAAGTGCTTGGGGCGCTGAAATCGCAACAGGCGGTAAAGGCCTGTGGAGGCACACTGACTGCGCCGCCACCAATGCCCAAGCGCTTGCCACCTCTGCTGAAGTTGTTGACTAAGAACGTCCCCGAGTTCTACAAGCCCGCTGTGGCGAATGCGGTCTTTCCTGCGCTGGGTGCTCACCTGCACGGTGTTCGGTTCCGCTATTGGGACAATGTGGAGCGCGAAGCCACGTTTATGAATGTCCTCATCGGTCGGCAGTCGATAGGTAAGGGCACTATCAAGAAGCCCATCGAGTACATCATGGATGACATCAAGCAGCGCGACCAGCCCAACCGTCAGCGCGAAGCGGAGTGGAAACAGAAGAACCCGAGCGCAAAGCAGAAGAAAGACCCACGCCCCACGGATATATGCATACAGATGCTGATAGACAACCTGACGGATGCTGTGTTCAATCAGCGCATTGTGGATGCACACAACAACGGCCAGCGCTATCTTTTCACCATCGTGGACGAGATTGAGGCGCTGAAGAAGGTGACATCGAAGGGCTCCATTGACGAGGTGGGACTGCTCATACGCAAAGCCTTCGACAACGCTGATGCAGGACAAGACCGCGTAGGTGCGGACTCGGTCAGTGGCATAGCCCCGCTGAGGTGGAACTTCAATGCCTCGACAACGCCTCCCAACGCACGCAAATTCTTCTACAAAATGGTGAATGACGGTACAGTTAGCCGACTGGATGTAGCGACGATTATCAGGAATGACAACGACGATGAAGAAGCTCCTATTCTCGGTATCTACGACAATACTTTCGCACAGGAACTGAAGCCCTATATCGACCGTCTGGACTCTGCCAACGGACTCATAGAATGCCCACAGGGCCGCCGTCTGTCGCTGGAAATGAAAAAGGAGAACAAGGACACCGCCGACCTCTACGACAGCGAGGCATACCGCATCCTGAGCTATCGCGCCAACGTGATAGCGTGGCTGAAAGGGATGGTACTCTATGTGGCTCACGGCTACAAATGGTCGAAGGAGATTGCCGATTTCGTTCGCTGGACTCAACAGTACAACCTGTGGTGCAAGATGCTTTACTTCGGTAAGCAACTGGAGAAGGAACTGCGCGAAGAGGTGGAGATTCAGCGTCAGTCGGGACCTCAGAATCTGTTGGACCTGTTGTCTGATGAGTTCACCAAGGAACAGTACCGCCAGATGCGCCAACAGCAGGGTAAGAGCGGCGACGGCGATAGCACGCTGCGAAGTTGGCAAAGTCGAGGGCACATAGTGTACGACGAGGTTAGCGGTAGGTACTGTAAAACGGAATCATATAAGATACGCTTCTCTTCTAATTCGTAATTCATAATGCATAATTATGGTTTCAATCGAAAATACACAAGAATGTTTCGTGCGGCTCTGGCTACGGCTGGAGCGCACGAGGCAGCTCCTCGAAGGACAACGCAAGAGATTCTGCATTCGTAACATCTTGCGGTCGTGGTTTGGTATCAGAGCTACTGACGACTTCATCTGGGAAGTGTGTCACAAGGCCGTAGTTGACGGAAAGGCTCAGGAGGGATGGAATGAACTGCTGCCGCCCTCGCTCTACCCACGACGACACCGCGAAATCCTACGGGCTATCGTAGCCGTACGAATGGGTATAGGCATACTGAAAGTATACGTGCATGCGCTGGATGCCGCCTATTCGATAGCGTTCCCAAACAGCGCTCCGCTGAACATAAGAAAGCAGAAGCAAAATAATAAATAATAGATAATAAATATTAAATGATAAATAATAAATAAAAATGCTATGAAGAATTATCAAAAATCAAGAGGATGGAGAAACAACAATCCGCTGAATATCAGAAGAGGAGAGGCTTGGATAGGTCTCTCCTCCACACCGAGAGATACAGAATTCTGTTCGTTCCTGACGCGCGGCTTCGGCTATAGGGCCGCAGCGAAGGTGCTGAAAAGCTACTTCCGCACGCTCACACAGCACAAGAAGCCTTTCACCGTCGAGAACATCATCAAGCGATGGGCACCAGAGAACGAGAACAACACCGAGGCCTACATCAAGCGCGTGACGCTGTTGCTGCTGGGCGAGGGGTACTGTGGGCACATAGTGCCGCAAGTGGAGCTGGGCAGACCAGACACGCCACAGGGAGCACGACATATCGCCCAACTGATGGCTGCAATGACCTGCGTGGAATGTGGCTGTCCACCCAGTGCCGTTCCCTACACCGACATCCAAGAAGGCGTTCAGATGGCCTACGGAATTCAACCTCGCCTTGATGATATCCGACTATGAATTAATAAGTAACAG
>Ga0247611_10009955_pt1 | contig 11279 bp, 7 predicted proteins | sample 177DNAGHGhighgp2_FD_192422 | JGI IMG/M metagenome (GOLD analysis project Ga0247611, IMG submission 192422) | Sheep rumen microbial communities from Palmerston North, Manawatu-Wanganui, New Zealand - 1770 DNA GHGhigh gp2 | ecosystem: Host-associated > Mammals > Digestive system > Stomach > Rumen ... | reverse complement strand
AGCTTGAGCTTACGATGCTGAACGGCGGAGATGGTGATACAGTAGATGTTGCCGATGGTGCGGTTACTGATGCCCAATCGGGTGAGGATACACAGGCGGATGTCGTCTTCCGTCATATCGGGGTACTGCTCGCGGATATTGGCAAAGCGGTTGTTGTCGATGGCGTTGAGCGTACGTTCTATCTCGCCCCATTCATGCGGATTGAGGGTGATGAGCGAATCGCTGCTCTGGTTGAGTTTCTTCACCACTTCCGTACGTTCGAGGATGAAGTTCTGCAGGAATGCCACCACTTCGTTTGCCTGATGCAACTGGGCTTCCTGATACGCTGCCTCCTGACGCTGGGCGCGCATCCTGTACCAAACTACCAGCACAATCGCCAGGATGACAATCAGCGATGCTATAATGATAATCATGATCGTGCGTGCGTACATCTTTGAACGGTATTCCAGTTGCTGGTTCTCTATTTCCTGATGCAGCGTCGCCTGATAATACTGGTCCTTCTGGTTGAGTGCATGATAGTAAAAGTCCTCTATTTGCTCGAAGGCATCATCGATATCGTCTTCCACCTTTGTGGCGCCCATCCGTCGGAGCGCAATCCTCGCGAGGTTGCTCTGTACGATATATGCCAGGTGTACATCATCGCCCGGCTCAATCTGCCGATAGACCGTCTCTGCCGAATCGAGCATGTTGAGGTCGAGGTAACTGCGTGCCAGAACCTGTAATGTGCCTGAACGCAAGTCATCGCCTACAGATAGCCTTTCAGCCTGATGGGCATAGTCAATAGCCTGACGAAATTCTTCCTTCGCCCAAGAGATATTGGCAAGGCTGGTGAGTGTCTGACACATCAGGACTGTCATCTGGTTTTTATTTGCGATGTCGTATGCCTTGTTGACGAAACCGAGTGCTTCGTCGTAGGGGCCTTCTGTGGTGAAAGCCACCTGTGCGGCGTAAGTACCGGCATAGTCGAGCAGGTTGACATAGTTATTTTCATCGTCGGGGTGCTGCTCATAGATGGTCAGGGCTTTCTTCATCAGTTGCAATGCTTTCTCCGGGTTGCTCTGTGATAGGCTGGAAGCCAATCGTTGGTAGGCGATATAATCGGTGTGCCAATCTTCTGACGCTTCCGCCAGATGGATTGCCTTTCGCAGTAAGGTCTCACCTAAACGGATGCTGTCGTTGGCTAAAGCGGCCTCAGCCTCCTCCAGACAGCGGGCTGCCGTCTGCGACTCCTGCTGTTTCTGACCACAAGCCATCAGCAGAATGCCTATCATGAATATGTACAATGATCTTGCAAACACAGTTATCAATGATTCATTATTTCTCGGTTGCAAAGATACGACATTATTTCGAAAGTTGTATCTCTTGCCTATGGAAAATATTCAAACGTGAAATAATCGGAAACTACTGCAAATCAGTATATTACAAAAAAGCGCTTACTTGACCCTATGGAAAATTTTCAGCATGGGTATGGAAAGAGAGGTTTCTCAAAGGCTAATAGTCGATTAAGCAGCATAAAAGACTCACTCACAATGTGTCAGACATTACGTGAGTCCCGTTTTTGATTTATAATTATTTATACATTAATGAAAATCCTTGCCAAGAATTCACGGGGGCGGATTTGATTGAGGACTATGATGTCAGTATAGATTGATTGATCAGCAGGTCATAATTAGTCCATGAGTAACTTCCGTTCAGCGTCATACTGAGTTTTGCCCATGTAGAATGGAGAGAAAATGGAAAAGGTTAAAAAGTGATAATTATTCCGCAGAATATTCCCGTTTTTGGGAATTTTGACCTATATTTGCAAGCAAATTTACAATAATAAGATGAAAATAGTCTTTGAAGATACGGATTTGGAAGAACTTATCACGACGGGATATAACAGCAAATATAAGAAATACACCCGTAATGCGAAGTTCATGAAGGCGCTCGCGACAGCTTACAACTATATGCGACTGGTTGACGTGGCAAGCGAACTGCGAGCAATCTCGTTCCTTCATTATGAGCAACTGGCAGGAACCAATGGGATGAGTTCTATCCGGGTGGTCAATGGAATGGTGGAGCGTATCCTTTTCAGAGAATTTGACGGTGGAATAAGTATAACGGTTTTAAGTTTAGACAATACGCATTATGGTAACAAAAAATGAGAATCCTGCACCCTTCATGGCAGTGCATCCAGGTATGATGATTAAACCAGAACTGGAGGAACGCGGAATCTGTCAGAAGGATTTCGCCAAGATGGTTGGTATTCAGGCATCGCATTTGAGTGAGGTGCTGAACGGTAAGCGTACACTTACTACAGACTTGGCCGTAAAGATAGAGTCGGTTATTGGCTTGCCTGCAAAAATCCTGTTGTCTGCGCAGACACAGTATGAGTTGGAATCCGCAAATGCTGTAATAGATAGTAATGAGAAAGAGACTATCGCTATTACCATTCCTATTCGCGATCGCAATTTACTTCGTGAAATAGTTCGCAGATTTGGTTGGGTTGGTGTGTTCTAAGATCACAATGGGATGAGCAGAATATTCATTTACTCCGCAACTCGGAGTCTACCTGGAGCCGTCTCTTGGCTATTATTTCGACGATGGTTCCTACCTCGAACATTATTACAAGGAGCATCCCTTGGCACCCTCCATCAGCTTCGGATTAAGATTCAACCTCAATCCGCGAAGTAGCAGTGGGGACAGAAAATGAGTTGCAATCTAAACCACAGTACAATTCCGTGGACGTTAGAAAGCAACTCATTTCCGCTGCAATGACGCGAGGGCAGGCCTTACTAAGGCTTGGTGGTAAAACTCTTCATTGCCGAGTAGAACCAATCGCCAAGGCCAAAACTGAGGATACACAATGAAGAGCCTTGGTAATAATAGGTGGTATTCGGTAGTAGATTGGTGAGTTTTATTGAGAAATGATCGCCATCTGCGGTTGCTGTCGCCAGTTGGGTCAGGTCGTTTTTGTCCTTACCATAATATATATAGACAAAGCTCTGGCCTTCAAAAGCGTAGGGATCAAGCTTGCAGTTGATGACGGCTGAGGTGGAAGTGATGTCAGTAGCATCATCCAGGTAGATATAGTCGCTAGGGTTCTGCGCTTTAAAGGTCTTCTTCTCGCTCGTAGCAATGGTTCGCCCATTTATGCTGGCGGTAATCCAACACTCGTAACTGTGGCCGGGATTAAGACCCCGTGCGATAGCTGTCAGACGGTCGCCATCAACGGTCATAGTCACTTCGTTAGGCCAGGTATGGCTGCTGTTTATGAAATCATAGTTGAAAACATAGCTGAGGCCTGATATAGAGTTTGGCAGTTGTGTGTGACCAATCACATCGGCTGAGATAAACTTGGCATCGATGGCATCAATCATCAACTCTCCCTCCAGCGAACTGGTGGTGAAACTCTTCACGTCGCCGACTATATCAAAAGAGCTAAAGCGCACATACGGGCGGAAGATATATTTTGTTCCGGCTTCAAGGTCTGAAAGCTGTGCGGTGATGGTGCCATCTCTGAAGGTCACGTTAGTGGCAATGTTGGGAAAGATCTCGTCAGGCAGATAGCTGTTGCCGGAATAGGCAGCCTCTGGTGCATAGGATATACCATAACGGACATCTCTAGCCTCCGGGTATAGGCTGGCAATCAGCGATGGCAATGTGGTAGTGGCCTTGAGTGTAGCCGAGAAGTAACTGATATTGGTGGCATCAAGGGTTACCAATTGTGATGGATCAATGGCTTTGGTAGTAAAGTCCTTTATCGGTCCGAACTGACAGACCTGTTGCGTACCAACGGCAACGAAGACGCAATAGTAATAGGTCTCGCCAGGCTTAAGGCCATCGATAACCACCGTTTCATCAAAGCCGCTATATCCCATCGGCTTGATGAAAAGCCCCGTATATTCTGGGCTGTTCAAAATGGATTGTGTACGAGAGAAGATGTCCTTGTCGGTAGAGTAGGCCACACCATAGGAAATATTGTTGAGATCCTCATACGACATGGGGAGGGTAGCGTTGTTAAAACTTGCTTTGATAGAAGCACCAGTAAAGGAGATGTCGGAGGCTTCCTCGGCCTCATAGGCAAGTTGTATGGCTGAAGTCTTAAACGTCTTTTTCTCGCCATAAAGCTTTATAGTGCCCACATCGATAAAAGCACGGTAATAATAATCTGTATTGGGGCTGAGGCCATGAACGGTTACTTCCATGTGGTTACCCTCGATTCCTCTGGAGTAAGCAGTGTATACTTCATCATCTTTGAACACATCCGTCATCGAAACTTCTATTCCCAGACTGATGGTTTTGGTAGGGGAGCTGCTGTATGCCGAAGGGATATTGTCAGGATAGAACTCTCCTGCCAGTATGGCGTAGGTAATACCTACCATTGATGGCTGGCTGGTAATGATATAGTCACCGCCTTTCTTGTCGTTGTTGCCATCATCACTATCGTCACTACTGCAACCACTCAAACCAATCGCCATCATCAGCATGGCGCTTAACCATATTAAATAGTTCTTTTTCATTTCAGATTGAATTTATAGCCTAATGTGATGCTGAGATACTGATTACGGGCGCTGTCTGGGTTGTCTGTCTTGTCAATCTTCGTCAGACCGAAAAAATATCGGGCATCCAAAACGACATTCTTATATTCATACGATAAGCCCAAAGGAATGCCAAAGTCAACAGACTTGCAGACGTCAGTGATGCTGGTGCTATAAGACGATATCTGATTTAGTTTGGCACCGTCAACATATTCGAAAGTGCTAGAAGCGTAATTCGTGTTAATCATAGCAATCGTGCCGTCTGCGGTCATTTTGTCACTTGCCAGTATGCCAACCTGAACGCCAGCCTTAAAGGCCAATCCCTTAATAGCAGGAATATAGACGTTGGCCATCAGGGGCAGGTTCAGATAGTCACACTTCAGCTTACCGTTCATCTGAGTTTTGGTAAGCCATCTGTTGCCGTTATCATCGGCTACCATCGCATCAATAGAACCATCTATCTTCGCTCCTTGTTGAGAATACATCAATCCGATTGACAATCCCAACCAAGGATTGAGGCCATATTCAAGTTCGGCTCCACCTGTCAAACCCACTTTCATCTTATACATGTCAATGGAGGCGTTACCGAAATCTGAGAGATTCACACCAACCATCGGCCTGATGGATAACTTACCTGTTTGGTTCTGAGCCATCAAGTCTGCCGTCCAGCAGACAATGGCCATAAGTATAAATAGTTTCTTCATTATACAGCTACGAATAAATGTAATAAAAGAACCGTCCCTCTGTTACACGCTTAGATTGAATCCGTTACCTCGGTATCGGGAAGTGTGGCGGAAAGGGAGTCTTCAGCCGCAAGGGTTGCACTGAGGGTTTCGCTGACACTGTCGGCATAAGCACCGTCCTGGTATTCCCGAGGAACCGGTCCGTAGCAGGCAGAGAAGACAAATGCCGCTGAGCCGAAACCCAGGATGCTCAGCAGTTGTCTGAAGCTGCGACTGTTGAAAAACCTCTTTTTCATCTCTTTCCAATTTTTCGGCAAAGATAGGTATTTTTTCCCATTTTGCCAAATTTTTCCCAGAAAAAATGCTTAACTTTGCACGCTGTTATGACGATACTCCTGATAGTCCTGGCTTATTTTGTCGTGCTTTTCGGCATCAGTCACCTGACGAGCCGCAAGGCCAACAACGACATGTTCTATCGTGCCAACCGTCGGGCGCCTTGGTATATGGTGGCCTTTGGCATGATAGGTGCCTCGATCTCTGGTGTCACCTTCGTATCTGTGCCAGGTATGGTGCTGACGTCGCAGATGACCTATCTGCAGATGTGTCTCGGTTTTATCGTGGGCTATATCGTCATCGCCTTTGTGCTGTTGCCGCTCTATTACAGGCTTCAGCTGACAAGTATCTATACCTATTTGGGACAACGCTTAGGCAACCGTTCTTACTTGACGGGCGCCTGGTTCTTCCTGCTGTCGAAGATGGTGGGTGCCTCAGTGCGGTTTTACGTGGTTTGTATCATCCTCCAACAGTTTGTGTTTGAGCCGGCAGGCATTCCCTTTATCGTCAATGTGGCGGGTATGGTGCTGCTCATCTGGCTCTATACGCGTCGAGGCGGCATCGGGACATTGGTGTTTACGGATTCTTTCCAGACGATCTGTCTGTTTACGGCCCTGGTGCTTATCATTCTGGAAGCCGTCAGTCAACTGCATCTTTCTGTCAGCGAGGCTGTTAACACGATTGCCAACAGCGGGATGAGCCGAATCTTCGTCTTCGACGACTGGGTGTCGCCACACAACTTCTGGAAACAGTTTCTGAGCGGTGCCTTCATCGCCATTGTAATGACGGGCCTCGATCAGGACATGATGCAGAAGAACCTGACCTGTAAGACCTTGCGTGATGCACAGAAAGACATGTGTACCTATGGCGTTGCCTTCGTACCTGCCAATCTGCTCTTTCTCTCGTTGGGTGTGCTGCTGTCGATGGCGTTGGGTACGGACATGAAAGGCGACGAGCTGCTCCCCACCTTCGTCCAAGGCACCTCAACTATTCACTATTCACTGTTCACTATTCACTTATTCGTCCTTGGTATTGTGGCAGCCTCGTTCTCAAGTGCCGACTCCGCTCTGACATCGCTCACCACCTGTTATTGTGTGGATATCCGTCGTCGACCTGACAATGAACTGCTCAGGAAGCGTATGCATGTGGTCATGTGTTTCATTTTTGTCTTGTTCATCCTCCTGTTCAGGGCTGTCAACTCCACCTCGCTCATCGATGCCGTCTATATCCTCGCTTCCTATACCTACGGTCCGTTGCTTGGACTGTTTGTCTTCGGACTCTTTACCAAGCTTCAGCCTGACGACCGTCTCGTGCCTTATATCTGCATGGCATCACCTGTGATCTGCTATGCGCTCGATTCGGCCACACAATATATCTGGGGCTATCGTTTTGGTTATGAACTGCTGATGCTCAACGGCCTGCTGACCTTCGCAGGACTGTGGCTGACGTCGGCAAAATGGTCTGAAAAAGACGGATTCCAAATGAAAAGTTCCGTTAAATAATAAAATGAAACATAAAACAAGCCGTAATTCTATTTTTTTTATTACCTTTGCAGCGAAATTCAGAACTAAAGATACAACAATGAACACTTTTCTTAAAAAAACTATCATTACTTGTGCTGCCGGTCTTTTTACAATGACTGCCAGCGCACAGTTGTCAAGCAATCCTGACAAGTTCCTGGGTAACATCACCACACGAGGCCAGGTAGAAGCCGGAGGAGGTGTAGCGTCATACTACAAACTCTGGAACCAGATTACTTGTGAGAACGAGTCGAAGTGGCAATCTGTTGAAGGAACGCGTGGTAGTTTCAACTGGGGCTGCGACAGAGCTTTCAACTATGCCCAACAGCACAACTTCACTTATAAGTTCCATGCCTTTGTCTGGGGCGCGCAATATCCGAATTGGCTCTCCAGCCTATCCATCAAGGACCGCTACGACGCTATCGTGACGTGGTTCGATGCCATCAGTAATAAATATTCCCACCTCCCCATGATTGATGTGGTGAACGAGGCTGTCGGCATGCACCAACAGGGTAATCCGATGATGAAGGAATCGCTGGGTGGCGAAGGTAAAACAGGCTACGACTGGCTTATCAGGGCTTTTGAAATGGCTCACGAGCGCTTCCCCAACTCCATCCTCATCTACAACGATTATAACTCTTTCCAGCATGATGTAGACAACTATCTCAAACTGGTCCAGACTTTGCGTGATGCCGGAGCACCTATCGACGCCTACGGAAACCAGTCGCACGACGTGAACAACATCAGTGCTAACAACTTGAAAACTGTGATGAAAAAGCAGCAAGATGCACTGAAGATGCCGATGTACATCACAGAGTTAGATATCGACATTGCGGATGACAATCAGCAAAAAAAGCAATATGAAAGTATCTTCCCTCTGATGTGGGAGGCAGACTACTGCGCTGGTGTTACCATCTGGGGCTACATCCACGGAGCAACTTGGGTTGACAACTCTGGTATCATCAAGAACGGTAAGGATCGTCCTGCAATGACTTGGCTTCGTGAATATATGCAGTCAGATGCTGCTAAGAATGCCAAGAGTCCATTCCCTGGTATGAAGAAGCGTATGTCGGTGTTTGTGAATCCTCTGGAACTGAAGGTGGTCAAAGACGATGTCCTGCCCATCAAGGTGCGCACGTATATTACTGACGACTACAAGGCAGAAAAGGAAGACATTGCTATCGACAAGGTGGAGCTGTATGTCGACAACTCTTTACTTGCCACAATGACAGAGGCCCCCTATGTGACAGAATACATCCCGCATACCTCTGGTAAGCAGGAATTAAAAGCCATCGTTTACACAAACGACGGAAAGACTTACGAGCGTTATTCCGTTGTGACAGTGCTCAACTCGACTGCAAGACGCGAGACTTACAACGAGACCGCATTCACACTGCCAGGTACCATTGCTGTTAATGAATACGACAAGGGTGCTTCGGGTGTGACATACAATAAAGCCTCACGTACTGCTACTTCCGCTACTCAGACTGGTGGTTGGATGGAGTATACAGTTGATGTAAAGGAAGACGGGCTCTACTCCTTTGATGCAGAAATTGCTTCAACAACGAGTGGCGCTACTTTCCACTTGTCTGAATATTCTCTCGATGGTCTACAGTTCTTAACAGACATGATAGAGGTTCCCAAAACGGGTAGTAACACCGATTTCCAGACCATGCACTATGCCCTCAAAAAGCCTCTGACGGCCGGACGTCACAGACTCTGCCTGAATATCGACAAGGGTGGCTTCTATATCAAAAGCCTTACTTTCCACAAAGACAGTCAGGATGAGAATATCAGTGTCAGTTTCTCAGAAGACACGCCTGTAGCTATTCTCGGAGGCGAGAAAGCTACTATCACGGTTGATGCATCATCGAAGACAAGCACCATTGCCAATGTCAAAGTGTATGTGAATAATCTGCTGATGGCAACGTTGACAGAGGCACCTTACACCTTTGAATATGCGCCTGAGGAGCAAGGTCATTACACCATTATGGCTATCGCTACGGACGCCAATGGTATGTCGAAGACGGCAACTTATACCCTGAGCGTCAATCCTAAGCGTGAACCGTTTGCAAAGACAGGTCCCTTTAGCATTCCTGGAACATTGCAGATGGAGTTCTACGATAAGGGTGGCGAGGGTGCTGCCTATCATGATAATGAAATTGAGAACCGCGGTGATGCCAATTACCGTACAAGTGATGGCGTGGATATCGTAAATGGTAACAACGGCAAGGTCATCGGTTATACAAATACTGGTGAGTGGGTGGAATACACAGTCAATGTGAAGGAAACCGGCACCTACAAATACGTGGCTACTGTTTCTTCAGGTTCCACCGGCTCAGGCTTCTCCATCAACATAAGGAATGGTAATACCATCACGAAGCTGGCGGATGTCAAAGTGCCACAGACTGGCAACAACGACTGGAGTACTTACAAGACGGTGGAAGGAACCATCGAACTGGAGGCTGGCGAGCAGATACTTCGCCTTGTCATCACCGGTTCCAATTGCAATATTGATAAGATTCAATTCAGTTTAGTAACAGGCATCAATGGCGTGACTCTCGATGAGCCTTCGTCGGATGATGTGCTTTACAACCTCTCTGGCCAGCAGGTGAATGCCAACTATAAAGGCATCGTGATCCAGCGTGGCAAGAAGCAGGTAAACAAATAAATAAAAATCGTAATTTAAGGAATGGAAAACAAGACTTTTAAGCGTACGACGGTAACGTCAGCGTTGCCATATGCCAATGGCGGCGTGCATATCGGTCATCTGGCTGGTGTGTATGTGCCTGCTGATATCTATGTGCGCTATCTCAGACTGAAGAAACGCGAGGTGCTGTTTATTGGTGGCTCTGATGAGCACGGTGTGCCCATCACCGTCCGTGCCCGCAAAGAGGGTATCACCCCTCAGGACGTGGTCGATCGCTACCATAAGATGATTAAAGACTCTTTCGAAGAGTTCGGCATCTCGTTCGATATCTATAGTCGTACTACCAGTGAGACGCACCACAAGTTTGCTGCTGAGTGGTTTAAGAAACTCTATGATGAGGGTAAGCTGACAGAGGAAACAACAGAGCAGTTGTATGACGAAGAGGCCAAGCAGTTTTTGGCAGACCGCTATGTCACTGGCGAGTGTCCTCATTGCCACAACGAGGGCGCATACGGCGACCAGTGTGAAAAGTGCGGACGCGACCTTTCGCCTACGGAACTGATTAATCCAAAGTCAACGATTTCTGGTTCTACACCAGTTCTGAAGAAGACCAAGAACTGGTATCTGCCCCTGAACGAGTATCAGGACTGGTTGAAGCAGTGGATTCTGGAGGAGCACAAAGAGTGGCGTCCGAATGTCTATGGTCAGTGTAAGAGCTGGCTCGATATGGATTTGCAGCCACGTGCGATGACCCGCGACTTGGATTGGGGTATCCCCGTGCCTGTGAAGGATGCAGAGGGTAAGGTGCTCTATGTTTGGTTCGACGCCCCTATCGGCTATGTATCAAATACTAAGGAACTCTGCGAGAAGGAGCCTGAGAAGTGGGGCTCCTGGGAGAAGTGGTGGCAGGATGAGGATACACGTCTGGTTCACTTTATTGGTAAGGACAACATTGTGTTCCATTGCATCATCTTCCCTGTCATGATGAAGGCTCACGGCAAGTATATCATGCCTGATAACGTGCCTGCCAACGAGTTCCTGAACCTTGAGAACGATAAGATCTCTACCTCTCGTAACTGGGCTGTATGGCTCCATGAGTATCTGGTAGATATGCCTGGCAAGCAGGATGTATTGCGCTATGTACTGACGGCCAATGCGCCTGAGACCAAGGACAACAACTTTACTTGGAAGGATTTCCAGGATCGTAATAACAATGAGTTGGTTGCTGTTTATGGCAACTTTGTGAACCGTGCTCTCCAGCTCACCAAGAAGTACTGGAACGGTGTGGTTCCTGCTTGTGGCGAACTGCAGGATGTAGATAAGCAGGCCCTTGAGGAGTTCAAGGATGTGAAGGCTAAGGTTGAGGCTCTGCTGGAGCAGTTTAAGTTCCGCGATGCACAGTTCGAGGCGATGAACCTCGCCCGTATCGGTAACCGCTATATCACTGAATGCGAGCCTTGGAAGGTTTGGAAGACAGACCCTAAGCGCTGTGAGACCATCCTGAATATCTGCTTGCAGTTGACGGCTAACCTCGCTATCGCTTTCGAGCCGTTCCTGCCATTCTCTTCGA
>Ga0247611_10009953_pt1 | contig 11281 bp, 8 predicted proteins | sample 177DNAGHGhighgp2_FD_192422 | JGI IMG/M metagenome (GOLD analysis project Ga0247611, IMG submission 192422) | Sheep rumen microbial communities from Palmerston North, Manawatu-Wanganui, New Zealand - 1770 DNA GHGhigh gp2 | ecosystem: Host-associated > Mammals > Digestive system > Stomach > Rumen ... | reverse complement strand
CGGCACGATCCGTTTCAATGAACTGCATCGCGTTATTCCTGATATCAGCACGCGCGTACTAAGTAGTACATTGCGCACGCTCGAAGCGGATGACCTCATCGTCCGCAAAGTTTATCCGGAGATTCCGCCTCGCGTGGAGTACAGCCTCTCGCCGATGGGCAAGGAACTGGTGCCTATTGTGCAGGAATTGACTGAATGGGCATCTAAGAACCTGCCAACTATCATGAAGCATCGTCAGCAGTTCGAGGCGTAATTCTTTCCGCGTTAGAGTATTTATTCAATCATCTTAATCAGTTTGGCAGGATTGCCGCCTACGATGGCATTGGCAGGGACATCTTTGGTCACTACCGCTGCGGCTGCTACGACCGCATTCTCACCCACGGTCACACCCGGCAGGATGGTTGCGCCGGCTCCGATCCAGGCGTTCTTACCGATATGCACCGGCTTGCAGATCAAAATCTGGCGCTCGTGGAGATCGTGGTTATTGCTGATAAGCTGCACGTTCGCGGCAATCATGGCGTTGTCCTCGATCGTGATTCCGCCGCGCGACATCATCAGACAATCCGGCATGATCATGACGTTTTTGCCGATGTGTACCAGGTCGAAGCACACACCTTTCAACGGCGGTTGCACGATGGCTCCTTCGCCGAGGTTTTCGCCAAAGAGCGCTTTCGTCGCCGCAATATTTTCCGGCGTAAAAGGGATCGTTTGATTGAATGCAAAGAGCTTGCGTCCTTGCTCGATATACATAGTTTGTGCTTCGGGTGTCGTCACCCGCGGGTCAACTCTAAATCCTTCCATAATCATCAGAAATTAAGTCCTTTAATCCATTTCTCTACTTTCGCTTTGTTCGTGCGCACCTCATGGCCGTAGATGCTGAAACCGGGCTTCACGTCGGCATTCGGGTACGCATGGCGGACGTCGCTCACTACATTGCCGAGACCGCTTCCTTCGTGCGTCGTGAACGGATAAATGGTCTTACCGTTCAGGTCGTACGCGTCGAAGAACGTGAACATCACTTGCGGATAGGTGCCCCACCATACGGGACCACCGATGAAAACGGTGTCATACTGGTCAAAGAACTCTTTGACGTTTGAAGGTTTGATGGCTTCGCCGTTTGAAGTGTTTATTTGCGGTTCAAACGCCGGACGCTCGTCGTTGCGGGCTTCCTCCTGTGCCAGTTCGGTCAGCGGCGTGTAAGCCATTCCGTCGTACTTGTGCGTCACAATCTCAAACTGATCCGCTCCGGTCAGTTCGCTGATATAATCAGCCACAATCTTCGTGTTACCCACTTTGATGTTTCCTACTGAGTAGTTCTCTCCGGCATGGGAGAAGAATACTACCAAGCATTTGTGATTTGTCATTTGTGTTTTGTTGTTTTTTGCGTTGCAGCCTGTTAATGCAAGTGCTGCAAGCAAGGTGAATAAAATCTTTTTCATAACCATCATTTTGATTTGCGGTGCAAAGGTACAACAATTTCCGCAATTATCACTTACATAATTTACGGCATTTTTTACACATTTCGCAGAAAATGCACTTTCCCCTCGTTGTACCCTCCGCCACACTCCCTCCTCTTGACCGACCGATGACCGACTCACAACCGAGAGAAGACCGAGAGAAGAAAAACCAAAAACAGCATGAAAAATGGAAATTATTGTGATTGTAACCGAAAAAATGCCGTAAAATTTGGTGGTTTCAAAAAAGTTAAATATTTGTTGTAACGTCGAGGGCACCGACACGGCACTGCCGTCCCACCTCGAAATTACGTTCGCACATTTGTGCAAATAACAAGGCTTTTCAGCACAAAATACAAATGAATTTGCATTTTCCTGCTAAAATCCTTGTGTATTTCAAATATTTTTAGTACCTTTGCAGCCGAAAGTTGCAAAGACGTTTATGACCAATAACGATTTTTGGAAATATATAGATACTATCATTGCCCAAGGGTTCGATGCTCACGGGCTTAAACAACTAGAGGAATATGCAGAACTATTCATCTCAGGGCGGCTTGTTTATCAACGATTTTCACCGCTCGAACAGCATGGCTGCGCAGCGGGAGGTAGCAATCATGTCATTGCATCCTTACTCGCGGGAGCAGGTATTGGCCCAAGTAGCCTCTCTGCGCCGGAAGGCAGTTTCCAAAGAGAGCGCGAATGCGCAGAGACACAAGCAAACCGTATAGAGCAGTGGGCAAAGATTGTCGGCTGCTGGATGGACGATGTGGACAAAAGCCTGCCCTCTCTCTTAGGCGAACAGATAGCAGAAGGCGGCGAAGCACATGTGTACTATAAAGGAAATACACTCGTCAAATCAATAGGTTTGGATTATTATATCCTGCCTGTTTTGGCATTGGATCGCATCAGTTTGCACAACGCTTATTTCCCGGAAACACGCCTCAATGTATTGGGTTTTGGACGCACGAGTGAGGGAGATTTTCAGGTCATTGTAGAGCAGCCTCACATCCAAGGCAAACAGATGACGGATGAGGAAATTCAGCAGTTTGCAGAACGAATGGGGTTTGAACTCCGCAATCCTCGCAATTGGACTTATACCACGCCGGAGATTTATCTGAGCGACTTGCACGATGAGAATGTAATCAAGTCCGCCAACGGCAATGTGTTTGTGATTGATTGCGACATCCGCATCAATACACCAGAACTCAAACTGGGAGGTATTCGCCAATTAACAACTGAAGTAGAATTTATAACTGAGTAAATTGTACCCTTTAGGGCTAAGAATAATCGTCCCTCTCCGAGCGGTGCTTCCGAGCACTCCGGGAAAGGAGAAAAAAAATATGAAACAAAATCCAGTCTATGGCATAAAACAACAGACAAACAACATACATACATTATAGCGTAAAAAGCCAAGACTTGATAACTTGAAACTTCGACAACTTCAAGAAATCATTAACTACTCAAGCATGGTTTTATGTACGCTCACGTTCAGCGTGAGTTTTCCGTGCATAAATTTGAGTAGTTAAAGGTAGTCGAAGACCTCAAGTTATCAAATGAAAGCAGCGAAAGCGCACGCTTTTCTTATGTCTGTATGTGTTTGTTGATACGCTCGATGAAAAGTCCTTGGTACTTGGTCTCTGGGTACTTAAAATGTCCGATTATTAAGATTTATACAATAAAACAACAACTTTAATTAACCGCCAAACTCTGTTCCCTCTCCTTGTGAGAGGGTTAGGGTGAGGTCATAAAACCGATGAGCCGATGGGATATAACCGGCACAAACTATCATGAAAAAACTATTTACTCTATTAATTGCCATCGTTGTTAGTATTGGGGTGGCACACGCAAATCTCGTTGCCTACACTACCATAGATGAAATACAATATGCAATATATGATGATTTGACAGCAGTAGTACATTCCGGTAAGAATTGCTCTGGGCATGTTTCTATTCCGCCAACAATCAATTATACACACGAACTATATTATGACTCTTCAATTAGTGATTATATTTACGAAACAAGATCTTACACGGTCACAGGCATTGAAGGTGGTGCTTTCGAGGATTGTACAGGTTTGACATCACTGACTCTTCCAAATACAATAACAAATATTGGATATGGTGCTTTCCGGGATTGCAGCGGTCTGTCCTCTATAACTATTCCAAATAGCGTCATAAGCATTGGAGAGTATGCTTTCTCTGGTTGCAGTAGTTTGACCTCTGTGACACTTCCAAATGGGGTCACTAACATTGAATATCATACTTTCGAAAATTGCAGTAATCTGACCTCTATAAGCTTTCCCAACAGCCTCACAAGTATTGGTAGTGGTGCTTTCTCTGGTTGCAGCGGTTTGACATCTATTGAGATTCCCAACAGCGTCACCAATATTGAAAGTTGTGCTTTTTTGGGTTGTAGTAGTTTAACATCAGTATCGATTGGCAATGGTGTCACAAGCATTGGTAGTTCTGCTTTCGAGGAATGCAGCAGTTTGACCTCAGTGCATATATCCGACATTGCGGCTTGGTGCGCCATCAATTTTGACAATTATGTAGGCCAGCCCTTCTATTCTGCGTATAATTTGTATTTGGACGGAACATTAGTTACTGACTTGGTTGTTCCTAATAACGTCACAAGCATTGGAGAGCGGACATTCTATGGTTGCAATAGTTTGACCTCTGTGACGATAGGAAACAGCGTAACAAGTATTGGAAGTTATGCTTTCTCTCATTGCGACAATTTGACTTCTGTGACGATTGGTAACAATGCCACAAATATTATTGGAGAATATGCTTTCTATTATTGTAGAAGTTTGACATCTGTAACAATTGGTAACGGTGTAACAAGTATTGGAGACTTTGCCTTTCAATATTGCACTAAACTAAAATCAATAGATTTACCACCATCGCTTTCCCAAATATCATCTGGAGCATTCAATTTTTGTTACAACCTATCAGATATACATATTCACGATATGGTTGCATGGTGTAATCATCTTTTTGATGATTTTGTTGAAGATGAGTACGATTTATACCTCGGAAGTCAAAAGGTTACAGATCTGGTGATACCAGATGAAGTCGTGTCTATAAATAATCATGTTTTTACTGGGTGTCGTAGCTTGACTTCTGTGAAGATTGGAAATAGCGTTACAAGTATTGGAGAATATGCTTTCTCTGGTTGCAACAATTTAACCTCAGTGACGATTCCAAATAGTGTCACAAGTATAGGAGAAGGCGCTTTCTTTAGTTGCAACAACTTGACTTCAGTGGCGATTCCAAATAGTGTCACAAGCATTGGAGGTTGGGCTTTTGAGGATTGCAGCAATTTGGCTTCTGTAGCGATTGGTAACAGCGTCACAAGCATTGGAATGGGAGCGTTCTATTATTGCAGTAGTCTTTCTACTATTTACAATGACGCAGAAATTCCTCAACCAATAGAAGAAAATGTATTTTACAAAGTCAATAAATCAACATGCCGCCTAATTGTTCCTGATGATTCATATGCATTATACAAGAATGCTCCTGTGTGGAAAGATTTTCTCATTGACAGCACCTCTTCTATCTGCATTGCCGGATATGGTATGTGTGGAGATGGATTAGGATGGATCGTCAGCTGCGATAGTAGCGTCTTGACAATTACGGGCATTGGTGATATGACCAACTTTGAATACGACGGTGCACCATGGTATAAGTTCAAAGATTCATTGGAATACGTATTCTTACCCAAGGGCATTACATCCATCGGAGATTATGCGTTTAATGGTTGCTCCAACATAAAAGAAATGACCTGCAATGCCATCACTCCTCCTATCTGCGGAACATCTGTATTCCGTGATATAAACAAAACTATTCCGCTTCATCTGCCCGAGGCAAGCGTTGAACTATATAAAATAGCAGATCAATGGGAAGAGTTCTTCCCCAATGACGAACCGACAACTTGTATTGCAGCCTATGGCAGATGCGGTGACAATCTGGCTTGGAAAATCAATTGTGACAGTACAGAATTGGAACTCATCGGTTCCGGAGAGATGTATGATTACAGTTGGAGCACCTCACCGTGGTATAAAGACTATTCCGGGATCCTAAAAAAAATCCATCTCCCGGAAGAAATGACATCTATTGGGGAAAATGCCTTCTACAGTTGTTATTTTGTGGATTCTATCTATATTCCGGCAAGTGTTACCTCCATTGCAGAGGGTGCTTTGCCGAATGGTCGTTTGAAAGTTATAAATGTGGCGGAAGAAAACTCCAACTACTGCTCCATTAATGGTGTTTTGTATGACAAGGAACTTACGCTTCTACACACGTATCCATCTTCGAAGGAGGGAACATTATATAATATACCGGAAGGCGTTTTTCGGATAGCTGATGGAGCATTTCAGAATAGTTCGCTACATTATGTTTCACTGCCCGGCACGTTACAGGAAATAGGACATTCGGCATTTGCTTATTGTCACAATCTGGATTCGATTAACTTGCCTGCTTCCGTTGAAACAATCGGGAATTATGCGTTTAATAATTGCTCTTGGATTCAGCATGTCAGATGTGATGCAATGGTTCCTCCAACATGTGGAATAAATACATTTTACGGTGTTAATATATCAAATACACCGCTTTACGTGCCGTTGGAAAGTCTGGCAGCATATACGACTACCGAACCTTGGATGAGCTTTTATTTTCCCGAGCAGCCTACACCATCTAGCAACGGCATCACCGTCCGTTTGGATCCGCAGAGTTGCGCGGACTGGTCGGTAGTTCGTTTGTGGGCGTGGACATCCGAAGGGAATCTGTTTGACGCATGGCCGGGCATTGTAGTCAGCCAGGATGCGGACGGATGGTATTCATATACCTTTGATGAGAGTGTGGAATCGGTGAATATTATCTGGACAGATGGAACGAACCAGACGGTGAATATTGAAGGAGTGACTGCATCGACCTGTTATGCGCTTAACAGCACTTCCGGAAAGACTATTACCGCTTCGGTGATTGATTGTGGCTCTACGGCAAGTAATTATTATACCATCCGTTTCTTGAACTGGGACGGAATGGTTTTGCAGAATAGTCAAGTCAAAGAAGGAGAATTGCCGTCTTATACAGGAACGACGCCTGCACGTCCGGCAGATGAGCAATATACCTATTCGTTCAGCGGCTGGTCGCCGGTTATTGCAACAGCTACGGCGGATGCAGATTACACAGCACAATTCACCGCAACAGAGAAAACAACCGATCCCTCTATTCCTACCGTGCAAGACCTTGCTACAGCCGGCTATGATGTAGCCAATAAAGTGGTGCTCTGTTTCTATTTTGATGACGCTCCGTGCTACGATGTCGTTATTGCCGGTACTTATATGGCAGACGAAGCAGGTAGCTGGATTACCGATCCGGAGCAGCTTGTGCACATGGCGGCTCTGGAGAGTTTCGAAGGTTGGTATGCTGCGGAAATACCCTATTCGGAAAATGCACAAGGCAAGCCGATACAACTTAAGAGCAACGGTGCTTTCTCTTGGGAATACCAGAGCGGTGATGCAGACGCATGGACAAACAAAGGCGGTGCCGGTTCGCAAACGGCTACTATATGGGCAGGATATAACAATGAAGCGAATATTTATTACTATTCTCCCGGTTGCTATATTTACGAACTGGCATATTGGAAAAACCATAATTCTCCATGCGCTAATACCACGCATAACTATACCCTGCACATGTACGCACCGGATGCCTGCGAGGAAATGAAGCCTGCTATCATCGGTAATTTCAATAACTGGAATACCGGTGTGGCGATGAAGGACACCACAGATGCGCAGGGCAAAAAGATGTACACCATTACAATTGCCAGTGATGAAGGGCTGGTATTCAAATTCAGGGATGCTTCATATGACGATTGGAGTAATGAATTGCTAGAATTTCTGGAAGGAAATAACGTCTGGGCAACATTCAGTAATTTTATGATACCGGCAGCAACCCAAGACACAACGATTGTTTATGATTTCTCGGACAACGACAAATACCGCTTCGCTCAATGCGAGAAGGAGGAAAATGTTATTGTTTGGTTGAAAGTCCCGACCGGAGCACCGGGCTATTATAACGGAGCAATCGAAATGGTTGTATATTCTGCCGATGAACCGACTGCTATGCCTTTGCAGTACATTCCAGAAGATGACTTATGGAGCGTAGAACTGCAAGCTAAAGGGAGTAATTATTTCTCCGTCAGGGAAGCAAACTCGGAAGATAATTATATCCTCGATTATGTTCATCACATTTATAGTGACGGCTCGGATGAATATCTCTGGTCAACATGGAGTACTACATTCCAATATTATTGGGAAGACGGTACAGGTGATTTTACGGGCTCTAAAGTAATCGTGCTGGATATAAGCAACCCGTCTTATTACAAATGGGCTGTTCCGGCTATAGGAACAGACATAGAAAATGTACAAAGTGACGATGTACAATGTACAAAAGTTGTTCGTAACGGTCATATCTTCATCATCCGCGGCGACAAGGTATATACCGTGACAGGACAAGAGGTCAAGTAAAGGTATAGTAAGGGTATACTATCCCTATACGATGAGCAAGTGGCTGAAAAGTCACTTGCTTTTGTTGTATAGAATTCTTAATAATCGGCAATTTCTATGTAGCGCGAGAGTGGCGCGAGTGTGGCAGATTGACTGCTACAATTTGGCGAAGGGAACAACATGCCTAAATCTTAACAATCGGACATTTATAGCGAAATATATTTATTGTCGTTCTGGATGATAATACCTCTGTAGCCTTCCCTGACCGGACGACCTTGCAGGTCATAGGCGGTGGCGTGTAGTCTTGTCTTCATACGAATGTTGTTTTGAATTCGAGTGCAAAGGTACAACAAAAGCCGCAAACTGCTGTTACACAATTCGCGGCAAAAATTGCACTATTCCAAGAAAACGGGGATTTACCTCTCTCCGCCCCTTATCTCCGAGGCGGAAATGCCGAGGTTCTGGCGGATGTAACGGCTGAGGTGAGCCGGGGAAGAGAAATCAAAACGATATGCGATGTCGGTTAAGGTCAGAGAACGGTCACGGAGAAGACGGGCTATCTCGACCGAGGTGTAGCGGTTGATCCAATAAGCCGCTCCGGAACCGCTGATGGATTTGCAGGTCTCAGAAAGGTATTTGGGCGTGACGCACAACTGGTCGGCATAATAGGCGATGTCGCGATGTGAGCGGTAGTCGCCGCGCTCCAACATCTCAAGAAAGCGGTTCATGAGGTGCGCGTTCTGGTGGGTAAGGTCGTTCGACTCGGCGTATATCTCCGCATGGAAATCAAAGAAATCAATGATCATCGCTTGCACGGCATTGAGCGTCAGGTCGAGATAAAAACGATGCTCTTTCTCTGCACAGCGCGTACGCACGTACTCCATATTCTCTTGGCATCGCTCAGCCTGCCGCGCGTTGAGGTGCATGACCGGATCGTTGAAGAGCATCATATGTCCGCGTGTGCCGTAGTTAGAGAGTGGCAACGCCATCTGGATAAACTCCGGCGTGACATAGACGGTAATTGTCTGAAAATCAGGGCTTGCATCGGTTACCTGCGCGTTCTCGCTTCGCTGCATAATAACACAATCGCCGCGCTGTAGAGGGAACGACGCGCCGTTGAAAAGTAGCGTCGCCATCCCTTGCAAACACAGCGCGTGCGTCAGATAGCCCGTATGCGCGAGTTGTAACTCCGTCGATAATATGTCGGCAAACTCAATGGGTTGCATTCTTATTATGCTTTTGTCTTCTCCACGAGGCGTTTGCCTAATTCGTACGCTTTCTGCAAGTCCTGCGGAAAACGGGTCTCGCGGATATGCGCACGGGTCGGTTCGTCCACGGCAGTCTCGTATTTGGAATAGTCGTTGAACTGGTACGTCTCGTGCGAACAAAGCATCTCCGGCTGACCGCCGAAGATACCTAACACACGGTTACTCTCGCCCAAGATGATGTCGTAATGAAGCGGTTCGAACAAAGCTTCCGGCGCATTCATCGTGTAAATGGTAGCGCATTGGAGCGGCTTCCAACATCTGCGCGGTGTTTTTGTTCTTGCGCGGAGAACCATTGATAAAAATCGCTTTCATAGTATTGCCTATTTAATCATTTTAATCACTTTCGCGGGATTACCGACAGCGATGCTGTTAGCGGGGATGTCGTGCGTGACGACCGATCCGGCGCCTATGGTACAATTATCGCCGATGGTGACACCGGGCAAGATGGTTACGTTGCCGCCAATCCAGACATCATTACCGATGGTCACGGGTTTAGCCCATTCCTGACGCGTCTTGCGTTCACGCGGATCGGTACTATGACACGCGCAGTAGATATGCACGCCCGGTCCTAAAAAACAATCGTTGCCGATAGTGACATAGGCTTCGTCTAAGACGGTAAAGCCGAAGTTCGCGAAGAAGCGTTTGCCGACGCGGATATGCTTGCCGTAATCGCAATAGAAAGGCTGGTTGATGAACGTGTCTTCATCCGCCTGACCTAAGATCTCGCGGATCAGTTTGTTACGCCCTGCAAAGTCCGTCGGCAGCAGATTATTATACTGCTGGCATAGCACCTTTACGCGGTTGAGGTCTTCCAACAAATCCGGGGCACAGGCGTCATACACTTCGCCTGCCAACATTTTTTCTCGTTCTGTCATTATTTTTTCTTGGTGTATTTGGCTTTGACAATCTCGTATGAATTGCGGATGAGGTCTTTTGTGAGTGCGTCCGGCGAAGAATGCGGGTCAAGACCAATCCAATGTTTGGGCGACTCGTTATAGGGGTTGCCGATGCAATCGTATTGTGCTTTCAGTTCATCAATCCGTTCAGGCTGGCACTTGAGCGAAATAACTTGAAAATCATTCAGATCGAAGAAACAGAACATATGCCCGCAGACATAGAAAACCAGCACTCCTTCACCGTTTTTGAACTTGGTAAAAGGTAGTTTCTCTTCTACGTCGTTCCCCAACGAAAGGCAGAAATCCCGAATCTCTTCTACGTTCATAAATGTGACTTTGTTATTTCGAGCACAAAGGTACAAAAAAAATCCCACAAAAGAGCACTCGTTCATAGAGTGCTCTTATCGGGATTTGGAAGATCGCGTTTATCGGGTGAACTTCGCAGAAACGGAGTAAGCGCCTGCAGTGAGTCGGATGACATACAGACCGTTTCCTTCGGGCATATCAAGGGGTTGATAGTACTCCGCCCCATGGCTGAGATGCGACAGAGGAATGCGTCGAACCAGGCGTCCGCTAATGTCAAAGAGCGTCAATTCTGCCGCTGTCACGTCATTCGGAACGGAGAAACGGACAATACGCTCGTTAGCCGAATTACCGGCGATGACGTCGATAGAACCATTCTTCTCCGGATTGACAATGACTTGCGTAAGCGAAGTGGTGGTGTCATCCGATTGCGGTAACTCATACGGGCCCAGATCACGTGCTGTGCCGCTAACATTTACTGCCAAGAAGGGGAAGTCTGCGAGCAGCTGAGCGAGGTTAGGCGTAACAGACGAGGGCACCTCACAGCCTGCATCAACGAGATTAGAACCCGGCAGAAGGCGTGCAAAACGGGAAGGCATGGAGCCGTCTCCACGACGAGGAGCTATAGCATCTGCTTCGCTGAGTGAGACATAATCCGAACGCGAGAAAGAAGTCACCAGATGGTTCGTCCAAGCTAATTTGCTATGAGAGGTTGCCAAGGCGTTATAGTCGTCTGTTCCCACGGAAATCTCCTGACGACCGAAGCAGACGTTATTATAGTAATACGTATTGGCATCAGAGCCACCTGACTCGAACATGTAGTCATAGGAGTTATCGAAAGCGAGACA
>Ga0247611_10009952_pt1 | contig 11281 bp, 14 predicted proteins | sample 177DNAGHGhighgp2_FD_192422 | JGI IMG/M metagenome (GOLD analysis project Ga0247611, IMG submission 192422) | Sheep rumen microbial communities from Palmerston North, Manawatu-Wanganui, New Zealand - 1770 DNA GHGhigh gp2 | ecosystem: Host-associated > Mammals > Digestive system > Stomach > Rumen... | reverse complement strand
TCATTATCTTTTCTTTTTCCACTGTCTCACGAAAATGCTGCTGGCTGCGTCGATCTGTTGATCCTTCCAGAGAATCAACGGTAACAACATCGATAGATGCTTCAAGCGCAGTTTCCAGATCACTGTATAGTCCACCAAGCTTGAAAAGTGTGTCGATCGCGCTGCCGGAGGTATCTACCAGAAGATCAATGTCACTTTTTGATGTCGCTTCACCTCTGGTATATGATCCAAATAGATATACCGCCGAAAGACCGTAACGCTTTGCAACGGGCATCACACGGTGTGGAATCTCATCAATTGTGTAGGGGAGCATATTATCATCGCCTCAATGTAACTGAACTATAATTTATGCCTTGAAAACAATCATATTTTGCACCTTCACATATCGGGGAGGATGTCCACCGCTGAACTGCTTTGAATGGAATATATCCCGTACAGGCCACAACACGGTCATGAACGACGGCCTGCTCGGAGGCATAGTGGAATTTTACCAGCGTTGACCGACAGCGCTCTCCGTCTGAGAATACACAGTCAGCGCGGGGACAACGGGGATGATCGCAGTCATAGATCGTGCGGCCATCATATACAACGAATTTTCCATCCTCGTAGTGAAAACACCACCTGCAATCATCTTCACCGACAAATTCTATGTCGCCTTCTACCGTGACAGGCGCCAAAAAGGCAAGTGTTTCTTCGACCAGTTCTCCATGATAGTTTTCCGAAGCACAAAATGTCAAATCCATCGTGGTCTCGTGCTCTTCAGAATAAGAGACTGCCTCAAATGCTTCATCATGATCCAGAATCAGATCAAGATAAGTTTCCGCTTGGAGCTCTTTTAAACCGTCGCGGAAGTTAAGCGTTTTACTGTTATATAGTTCCTGCAGTGTCGGTGTATCATAATCCGTGCGGATCGTGATCGTACCGTAACCGGATGCGTAGTATCCCATAGAGATTCTCCTTATTTAAGATTTGGTGGACTCCTGAGCGGAGCCCACCATTTGTTTTATCGCCTTTCAGAACATGGCGACAGGGGATTGAATTGTTGGCTTGGATGGCGTCTGCAAAGATCGTGGCTGTGTCTGCCTTGCCGCCTGCTGTTGTGGCATCCGTTCAGTTCTTGAATGTGCTGATGCCGCAGGCGCAGCTTGTTCCCGGCTGCTGCTGTCCTGCCTCATATAACCGGCGGTGAGCCATGCGGTGTAGTGGATCCTGGTCAGCAGGAGCAGCTTGCTCAGGTTATCCAGAGTCATGCTGACGGCCACATGCTGCTCAGGATTCTTCCCGAACTTAGGCACGATCAGGCCGGTGGCGTTTTCCTCACCCGGGCCGCTGCTGGCGGCGAACAGAACATTCCCGGCATTTCTGGCGGCATATAGTTGCGCTGTACGTGACAGGCTTTTCCCGTCTTCACGGGGCTTGCCGAGCTTCGCCAGCTTCTTCGCGGATGTCCCGCCGAGCCATTCTTTGATGGGATCGCGGCTGCCGCTCCGGTTCTGAGCTGCAACGGCCGCACGAAGCTCTCCGCTGTCGAGCATACGGCAAAGCTCCAGCCAGTCGGCAATGTCGATATAGATCTGGATGTTCGCGGTCATGCGCTGACCCTCCGGTCTGCTCTTGTCATAAGTGAAGAAGGTCAGGTGAGCCTTGCCGTAGCTGAAGGTGTCCGAAAGACTCTCCACAAAGCAGTTCTTCGCGTCGATCCGCGTGATCTGGTAACGATTCCGGTCATCTGTCATGTAACATCACCCAGCTCCTTCTCGGATTTCTGGATGATCTCCAGAAGAGCAGTCTTGTTTCGCTCAAACTGGGACATGAAATCCTCGCCGGTGTCATAGCACAGGTAGATCAGCTGGTAGATCGTCGTCCAGATCGTGTCCAGCAGCTTATCTGAGACCTTGCCTTCAATTTTCCGGATAAACAGGCATACCTCGGAGATGAAAGCATGCCAGCTCAGGAAATACCTGTCCTCGATCGGGAGATTGAAGTCGGTGAGCCATTCGCGGACCGTATGCGTCTCAGACTTGTCTCCGCAGTTGAAAGGGGAGATGAAGTACTGGATCTCCCCGCCGGCGACTCCGTCATGATTGTACGAGCCTTTCTCGAAGGACATGGCGCGGCCGAGAGGGTACAGGGCGCAGACTGCCGGCTTTGCGCTGTGGATCGAGCATTTGTGATCCTTCAGCAGTGGGCAGCGCTTGATGCTCCCTCTGGGCTTGAGGCGCACGATCGGGATACGGGAATCCTGCCCGATGTAGCACTCGCAGTACGTTTCCACAAACTCCACAGGCGACATGTTTAGCGCCTTCGAGGCATTATACAGGTCGCGGGGCGTGAGAAGGATGTCCTCGCGGTTGATGCAGCACTTGCCGCAGGCTGTGCAGTGGAACTGAAAGCTGTCGTCAAGACCGAGCTTCCACGAGTCCAGATTTTCCGCAATAGTTTTCAGTCTGGGGTCCATAGAGATACCTCCTGTTATTCCTGCACGAGCTTTTCAAGCTCGCAGATAAGATTATTTATGTTGGCCGTAAACTGGGGCATGAAGGGCTTGTCGAGCGCAAAGTCCGAATACCGGTATTTGTGAAACAGTAGCAGGGCCGCTGCTTTTTTCTCATCAGGGACAGCCATGAGGAGAAGGTGAATCTTCGGGGCGTGCTCAAAATCATAGCGGTAGAAGGCGCGCACATCCTCGGGCATGTTCCTGTAAAACCAGTTTTTCACCTTATGCGTGGGGCCGCCGAAATGATGGGGCTTCTCCGTGCAGAGGACGATCTGGAAGACGCCGTCCTTTTCCGGCGCGGCCTCAATGGGATAAAGCCGGCATGCTGTGGGCTTCGCCTCGTGGACGGCACAGCGGTTCCCGTTGAGAAAGATGCAGGAGTCATCGTCACCGACGGTTTTCAGAAAATAACTGAAGTACCCGGAATCGGTGATCGGTACGGGCTCCCCAAAACGCATGAGCACATCGTCTGTGCATGTCGGCCCGATACCCTGCGACCGCAAATATTTTGTCAGGCGATATGCGTCCAGACTGTCCAGCGGGACGCCTTCTTTGATATGCCTGCAGCAGGCGGAGCAGCCGGTGCAGTGAAACTGAAACCGGTCATTCAAGGAGACCGGCCGATCATGGGGAAGATTTGGATTGGACATAGTCTATCCTCCTGAATACAGTGAGAGACGCCGGGAGTTGGCGTCTCTCTTTTTGTCTAAAGTGATTTAGAACGGTATTGCAGATTTGTTCAGTTCAAAGGGTATCCGGACAAATCCGACCGTGTCGCAGAAATACGTTGTGCGGCTGCCGTCGTCGTGCTCGTATTCAACGACATCCGAGACAGACAGCGAGCGCGCGGTATAGTCCGCGGGATGATGGAGATTCAGGAGTGTGAAGATACTCTCCGGGTCCTCTTCATCTGTTTCCAGACTGTATACAAGAGCGTATTTCTCAGACGGAAAACGGCCCTCATACTCACGCAAAACCGTCTCATAGGACATGAAACAGATGCGTTTATCATCGAGCCTTAAGTCAATCTGGTAGATATGTGCCTTCATGCAACCTGCACCTCGGCATTCTTGAAGAATTTCTCGTGCCATTTTTCAACAAAGCGCATCTGCTCCGGCGTGGGCTGGCGATTGAAGCGCCCGCGTACCTGACCGAGTCTTCCGTCGGTGTTGACCTGGACGGTGACAAGGGAACGGTCGGGATCAGATGTCCTGCGGAGAAAGAAGATGAAGGTGTCCAGGGCGGCAATACGATCCGTATAGGAGCCGACGCAATGAGAGAGCTGCCGGCCTTCCTCGATCATATCATCTGGCTTCCTTGGGGCAAGTATGCAGTAAGCTCCGTTGGAATACTCAAAGCTGCTGAGAAATTCCGAAGCCTTCTGAAACTGCTCCATGGATGCCTGCATCTTCAGCTTGCTGCAGCGATAGCTCAGCACTTGCTCATCGCTGGCCAGGTGCTCGGAATACTTGTCCCGCACCTCACCGTAGAGCAGATACTGCTGATTCATGTAATCGCTCCACTGAGACCAGAAGCCGGACGGGTTTTCCGCATAGCCCTGCCTGGTGCATTCGCAGAACATATAATCGACCATGGATTGAAGGTCAAACACAGTCTCCGCAACCTGCTTTTGCGCAATATAGCGGTTATATTTTTGCGTGGGATCAAAGCGCGCAAAGAGGTTTTTGAAGACAGAGCCCTCAGGAAACGCGAGAACGGGAGTTTCCAGGTACATCGTAAGAAACTGGCGGACACCCTCAATGCCCCAGCGGGCGTGGATCTGCTCAAAGGAGGAGGGAGTCACATTCTCAACGGCATTGTTAAAACTCCGATAGGCATAGAACAGGCTGTGAATCACACCGGAGGGGGACAGCACAAGATGCTTGGCCTCAGCTTTGCCGAGATGTTCCGCGACAATGCCAAAGGCAAACTTGACGGCGGAGAACTCCGCATGCGGGATATCCGGACGGTAACTGTTCTCGACTTCCCGGATATCGAACATGTCGTTCTTCATATAGGGATGAAGGCCTTCGTCGTTTATCGTCTGCAGAAACATGTCCCGCCAGCAGGAATCACGCTGAAGCGTTGTGATCCAGTTCGGCGTGTTCCCGTCGGCATCCCGGATAGCATATCCGCCGTCGGGTATGCCGGAGACAAACTTCTGCAGAGAATCCTCGTACAGATTCTGCACGGTCCCGCCGCCACTCTCGTCCTTGATATAGAACTGGCCTTTGGAGACGATAATCACCATCACCATACTGGTTTTGGGCGTCTTCCTGCGGACAGCGAAGTCCGGCCCGGAGGCAAACACCGTCTCATAGGAGACTTTGGGTTTCGCCTTGGGAGGGGGCGCGGGCACCGCTGCGTTGATCTCTTCAACCTCGGTCTTGAGGATATAGTCTTTTATGTTTTCCATATGAATCCTTTCTGGAGCTTCAGACTCCGTCGCAATGATCAAACTCCGGCGCTATGAGATTCAGCCCGCGTTCACGGCAGGCGGCCCAGAGGGCGTTCTCATAGTCCTGATCTCCGCTGTCTTTATCGAAATCTACGATACAGACATGCGTATCTGCGGATGTGGCAAAAACGCCTTCGACGATACCGTCATGGATGAATACGATCACTTCTTCAGCCATGGATGACCTCCCGGAAGATAAGATTTGCCTGCAGGGAACGCATGGTCTCGGTGAGATAGCTTGACTGACGCTCCCAGTCATCCAGATAGACCTGCATCTCTTCGGCTGTACACAGGTGGGCCGCGTCTGGCTCGAAGAGTTCAAAGTCATCCTGCGTTACATAGTCATAGGGCAGACACAGAACCCCCTCCTGTACCAGAATGAAGTACAGACCGGTGTGCCGGTCGTCCGAGATAGGGTAGTGCCAATGCAGCTCGTTTTTGAACAGATCCACATTTCTCGCCGACAGAGAGGCGAGAGTTGAGTAGCAGTCGCCGCCTTTGTGCAGTTCATGGAGCAGTTCATTCTTACTGTAAAGCAGGTCCCTTTGCACGGTCAGGGAACCGATCTGGAAAATGTCCGGTGAGGAATAGGGGAAGGTGAGCGCCTCACGGGAGACACCGATGAGATAGAGCGTGGTGTCACAGACAAGCTGCTGTTCCCAGCCGGTATTGAGCACTTCTTTCAGCAGCTCATTGGACAGCAAAAGATCGATCCCGCAGGTGGAGTCCGCATCCGACGGAATTGCCTGAATGGCAACCTCGCGGGATGCCTTTACATGCGCCAGCAGCAGACTGAGATCTGCCAAGCTGAACCTGTCATTCGTGCATTTGAGCGCCCAGTAGTCGTAATCGTCAACGGTCGCCTCACAGTGGATCTCACGCTGAAGCAGCGCGGAGATCTTCCTGCCGAGCCATTCTGCGACGACGGGAAGCTCCAGCCGGAGCGTATGACAGAGCGTGGGGGTGGACATCTTAATTCCTTTCTGCCACATAGGGCTCATAGTATTTGGGGTCATCGAGGTGACTCTGGTAAGCACCGATATATAACCGGTGCCCTGCGTTTTTCTCCGGATTGTATTCGGTGAGACAGATGATCGCCGGCGGCTTGCCGGGACTGCGCGCATAGATGCAGATACCCGGATACTCGTCCTCTTCAAAGCCGACTGCCCGCAGCTTCGTGCCGTCCGGCAGCATGACCTCGAAATTCGGCTCATGCTCTTCCGAAAGGTCGGACACGGGCGGATCTGACAGAGTGAAGCGCTTCCGGCTCTGCTTCCCGGCTTCATAGAAGCGGGAGCGGGCCTTGTTCAGCTCATCCTGAATGGCGGTGAAGATCTGTACGATCTGATCCGGTTCATAGGCGTAGATCGTGCTTACCGAGAGATTGCCCAGGAGGCGGATCATTTTGATGATCTTGTTCACCCGTGCCTCGGCAAGTCTCTTGAAGCGTGTGGAGCGTGCCTCTTTCATGTGTGTCCTCCGATCTCTCTGACATGCAGAAGATAGTGGGTATTCAGCGTCTCGAAATCTATCTCGGTTTGGGAGCTGTGCTGGATAGCCAGAACGCGGCTTGTCCTGCGCGTGCCGTCAGACTCGAAGATATAGGCGGAGCGCCCGACGGAGAGCGGGACCAGAGGGAGACCTGTGATCTCAAGGGTTTTCTTTTCCTGATTCATGTGAGTTTTCATCTCCTTGTAATTTGCCTGGGCGATATTGTCGATTGAACGAAGCGTAATCGACCCAGTCGGGATTATCGAATATACGGGCGGCATGAAGCTCCAAAGCGTAAAGTTCTTTATCACGCTTCGTGTGCAGCCAGGGCGTACCTTCAAGCCAGGCAATCAGCGAGTTCAGCAGCTCATCTTCGCCGGAGCGATGGATCAGATCCCGGATCAGAGTCTCCCAGACTGGGTACTCAAGATCACCGAGCCCGGTCATGACGCCGTTCCGATAGCCGCTGGATTTGTTGCGCTGGTCACCGAGCTTGCGTACTGAGACACCGGTAAAATAGTGAACGCTAAGATCCGAAAAGCTCAGATCAGACACGCGATACTCGACGCCATTGATCGATATGGTGTCGCCGATAGCAGGGGAGAAGTCAGGCAATGTGCAGCGCCTCGCTTTCCTCCGGAAACATGCGGCAAAACAGTTCCATATATCGGCGAAAGGCATATTCGTTGAGCGGTGCGCGCAGCGATGCCTCCGACCAGCAGATCAGCTCCTCTTCGGGCAGAAGATACCGGTCGGCAACGAAACGGACACCGTCAAAGTGCGGCGCCTTTGGCTTGAGGATCTTATCCATTTCCGTCTTCCTGGAGGCAGACATGATCATCGCGCCCTTTTTCTCGGCAATGCCGTTGAGCAGCGTGTCGCTGTAGCCGCGTTCATCATAGTGATGAATCAGCCCCTGCAGCATCTTGAGTGCGTCAAAGCGGAGCGCAAAGACCTTTTCCGAGATCCCCTCGGAGCAGATCAGCTCGGCAAAGTACGGAACAAGTGCGACAGATGGACTGATGTCATGCGGGAATGGGTGCTTGTCGTATTCCGGGAGACAGGGAGATTGATCCGGGTTCAGTTCTTCCGGACTCATCTCGGAGACATCCTGGGTGACTTGTGTCTTTACAGCGGACATTGTTTTCACCATCCTTGATAAAAATGACGGCACCCGGAGAAAACAATCTCTGGGTGCCTTATGGTCAAAAGACCGAGTATTTACGATGTGTCGGTTCAGCGGAAGCTGTACATGGCAAAGCATCCGGGGTGACCGGGATTGCCTTTGACCGCGGCTTCGGATGATCTTCTCATGATCCTGCGTTCCTCCTGGGAAGATACCAGGGGATAGGAATCAAAGCGATCCACATGGAAGGGATCATAAAAAGACCTGGCTGACTGGGCGGCCTGCTCACTGGAGCATCCGTCGGAGATCAGCGTGTAATAGATGGAATCTGTAATTCTGGACATATTCTTTATTCTCCTTTTTATGATATGGATTCTGTGCGGAGAGATATATGTACGGAAAGCCTGAGGCTCCCCGGTAAAAAAGTTGGGGGAGCCGCAAAGCTCCAATCTATATAAAAGCGCGTGAGAGCGGAAAACTCCGAACGCCGGTGATCCAAAGATCACGAGACGGCGGCGGAAGGGGAGAGCCCCTTGCCATGCGTCGTGTGTCGCTGTGCCTCTTCATTAAGAGGCAGAAGAAACAAAAAGTGCCTGAAGAGATGATTCTTCAGACACTTTGAAAACGTGAGACTGTAATACCATGGCGGTATTCGGATACTTGCACGATAACTATAGCACGAAAAACGGCAGGAAGCAAATTTCAGGTTAAAGCTCAATCTTCAGAAGCGGATGTAACGGGATCTATTTAAGCCCCTTCGAGCAAATCTACAATTTCAGAAATTGCCACTCGGAGCTCACAGTAAATCGGAGATGTGGGACTCTTGATGAGAGCATCGGAGAATCTGCTCCAACTGGCCATGGCATCTGAACAGTAGTCATGATCCTTAAGCCTATACTCGTCAAAGGACTCAAACAAATCCATGCCCAACAAGTAAAAATTGTACTCAAGATGATTCTCGTAAAGGCCTTTCTTCTTATGAAGACACTCCTCATCAAGATAGTCTTTGAGATTACAGGCAATAAAGCCAGAATCAATCTCGTCATCATCTTTGGAATTCAGCGACTGATGATAAGTCAGGCCAATTACAGCCGGAAGCAACCAGCTAAGAAGAACATAGACTGGGTACGAGTATTTGTGCTTGATACCGACTCTTTCAAGTATAAATGCAGATTCCTTCTTTGCCGTTTCAAAAGAGTCTAATTCCTGCAATTCGGTCATTTCCATACCCTTTTTCCTGCAACGGGAGTTCTGGAGAACCATCTCCTTCGTAAGGTCGATCCCCAGCGTCTCAAAGATGAGTATGACATTATCCTGAGAAGGGCGGCTTTCTCCGTTGAGCCATTTGGAAACAGCCTGCGGCGTAACATGGATAAGTTCCGCAAACTCTTTCTGGCTGAGTTCTCTTTCTTTTAATGCTTTTTTCAAGATTTGGTCCATTGCAGTACCTCCTTTCAAGATCATTCTATCGCTAGAGCAGCAATCAAGCAAACAATTAGCGGTTGATTCTTTCGGTTGATATGGCCTTGAGCTCAATTTTATGTAGTATAATACCATTTAAACTAACTGCTTTCAATTAAGTAGGTCAAATATCTTGAATGGGAGCATCCCTAAGCGTATAATCGTAGTGCTATTGCAACTGATTGCTTACATTTGCATACACAAAGGACTGAGATACATGGCTTATGATTTCTATATCCGAAAGAAGCAGGATTTGATCGAAGCCGTACAGGAATACGGGATCGTCCCGTATTTCCAAACATCCATACCAGGCTTTTCACTGCAAGAGCACTGCCATCCATCGGTTCTGTTTTCGGACAGCGGGGACGATACCTGGGAATGGAAAGGGCCGGTGATCCGGGAAACCGGGTGTGCTTACGGGAAGTTCTTCGAGAAGAAGACCGCCTATGTCAGCCGAGAGCTCTTTCCTGATCTGGCGAACTACCGGCGCGACGGCTATGATTTTGATGCGCGCTACGACGACGGCCTGGCAAAATATCAGGACAAGCAGCTTTATGACCTGATCGACGCGAACGGGCCGATCCTGTCCAAGGAGCTGCGCAGGACAGGCGGCTACGCCTACAGCGGCAGGTGGCAGAAGACGGAAGGTAAGAAGGGCTTTGACACTTCCATTACCCGTCTGCAGGAGCAGTGCTATGTGCTGATCAGCGATTTTGTCTACACGATCGACAAGAAAGGGAACCGTCGCGGCTGGGGTGTGGCGGAGTATAATATCCCGGAAAAGCATTTCGGAGATGGTTTTACCGAAAATGTCTATGTACATGATCCAAAAGAGTCTTATGAGAGACTGCTTGAGCACCTCGTTCATTTGTTCCCGCATGTGCCGGTATCGGATCTGAAGAAGTTTCTGAAATAGTTATCTAAGGAGGAGAGAGCATGTCTGTCGTCGGTGCGATCATGGTCCCGCATCCCCCGATCATCCTTCCGGAGGTCGGAAGAGGGGAGGAAAAGAAAATAGCCGCTACCGCCGCGGCTTATGAACAGGCGGCAGCTCTTGTATCCGAGCTTCGGCCGGATACGATCGTCCTGGCCTCGCCGCATTCGATCATGTATTCGGATTACTTCCACATCTCTCCGAGGAAGGCCGCAAAGGGAGATATGGGTCAGTTCCGCGCACCTGAGGTCAAAATCCACGTGGAGTACGACACGGCGTTCGTGGCAGAGCTCACAAAGCTCTGCGATCAGACCGATTTTCCCGCCGGAACACTGGGGGAACGGAAGGCTGAGCTCGACCATGGGACAATGATCCCACTATATTATGTAAACCGCTATTGCCAGAACTATAAGCTCGTCAGGATCGGCCTGTCCGGATTGCCGCTTGCGGAGCATTACCGCCTTGGACAGATGATTCAGGAAACTGCGGACAAGCTCGACAGACGGGTGGTTTTTATCGGCAGCGGCGATCTGTCCCACAAACTGCGCGAGGAGGGACCCTACGGCTATGCAAAGGAGGGTCCGGACTACGACGAGCGCATTATGGATGTGATGGGCAGCGCTGCTTTTGATGAACTTTTGAATTTTGACGAGAGCTTCTGTGAGAAGGCGGCCGAGTGCGGGCATCGGAGCTTCTGCATACTCGCGGGGGCATTGGATGGAAAGCGCCTGAGGACAGAACGTCTGAGCCATGAGGGCACCTTCGGCGTCGGCTATGGGATATGCACCTATCGCGTGCTGGGCGACGATCCGGACAGGCGGCTGCTCCAAAAATGGGAAGAGGAACAGAACAAAGTCCTCATGGAAAAGCGGGCAAACGAGGACGCCTTTGTGAGACTGGCAAGAGCGGTGATCAACGCCTGGATCAGAGAGCGTAAAAGACTCCCGCTGCCGGAAGACCTGCCGCCGGAGATGACTTCGCTGCGCGCCGGGGCATTCGTGTCCCTGCATAAAGACGGCAGACTGCGGGGCTGCATCGGAACGATACAGCCGGTGCGAAGCTCCGTTGCGGAGGAGATCGCCGATAACGCGATCAGCGCCGCGACCCGGGACCCGCGCTTCAGCCCTGTGAGGCCCGAGGAGTTGGACAGCCTGGAGATCAGCGTGGACGTCCTCTCGGAACCGGAAAGCATCAGCTCCAAAGCCGAGCTGGATGTAAAGCGTTACGGCGTGATTGTCAGCAAAGGCGGGAGAAGGGGACTGCTGCTGCCCAATCTGGACGGCGTGGACAGTATTGACGAGCAGATTGCCATTG
>Ga0247611_10009951_pt1 | contig 11281 bp, 8 predicted proteins | sample 177DNAGHGhighgp2_FD_192422 | JGI IMG/M metagenome (GOLD analysis project Ga0247611, IMG submission 192422) | Sheep rumen microbial communities from Palmerston North, Manawatu-Wanganui, New Zealand - 1770 DNA GHGhigh gp2 | ecosystem: Host-associated > Mammals > Digestive system > Stomach > Rumen ... | reverse complement strand
CGAGAGCACCCTGCAGCATCTCGCTGATAAACCTGAAAGTTATTATGCCCAGCCTCAGCAGGTACAGGATTTCTTTGGGCAGCTGCCCACCGTGTGGGACGAAACCCGTTTTGTAAGCGGTTATCCTGGTGAGAGTGTGGTGTTAGCCCGCCGTAATGGCAACACATGGTATGTGGCAGGTATTAATGGCCGCGACGAAGCCCTGACGCTCAACCTCGACCTAAGCTTCATCCCCGGCAGCCAGGCTACTGTTTTTGCCGATGCTGCCAAGAAGGCATGGGACATTCACACCGTCAAGGCCCTCCCCACCGAGATGGCTCTTCAACCCCGAGGCGGTTTTGTGCTCGTCATACCACAATCTTTTGAGTTCAATGGAAAGTATCTCTCTCAGAGCGGTGAACTGCTATTCAGGTCTACGGGTGACAGCCTCTATGTTGACATTGCCCAAAGCCACCGCAATGTGTCTGCCTTCAAACTTGTTAAGAATAAAGAGAGTATGAAGTCCACAACCTATAATGCCTATGAGCGCTACATGAATAACGGTCGCGAGACTTACAGAGAAGTATTCATCAGAGTCACCAGAATCAGGAGCAAGGAATATCTGCTTGAATATTTCGGCAAAGACAAAGACCGCGACTACAACTCAAACGAAAGATATACCATTAGGGCTATAGATTAAACTGCACTTTTTGCGAGAAAGACTATGTTTTTTGGCAAAAAGTATGGGAGAATCAGGAATATTTTGTAATTTTGTAGCAGATTCAACAAACTAAATAAACTACAAAACAATGAAAAAGATATTCCTGACTCTCCTCGCCCTGACGATGGCCGGCATGATGATGGCCCAGAGCGACAAGGCAAATGATGTGATGAAGACCCTGCGACTCGCCAACGACTATTTCATGGCGAAGTATGCCGACCCAACCCTGCCAACGAATGTAAACCGTATTCGTCCCTCATCGCTATGGACTAGGGCCGTATACTACGAAGGACTGATGGCGCTCTATGAGATAGACCCTCAAGAGCGATATATTGATTATACGGATCGCTGGGCCAACTTCCACCAATGGACTCCACGCAATGGTGTGAAGACGAACGATGCAGATGACCAGTGCTGTGGCCAGACCTACCTGGAACGCTACTTCCAGAGTGGCGGTGAGGAGAAGATTGCCAAAATCATTGAGAACCTTGACAACCAGATGAAAACCCCGAATAACCAGAAGCCAGAGGCTGAAGGATCACTCTATGGCTGGTGGACATGGATAGATGCCATACAAATGGCCATGCCACTTTATATGCAGGTATACCAGGTAACTGGCGACCGGAAGTATGCCGACCACGCCATGAAGATGTATCGTTGGAGCCGTAATACGCTGGCTGGCGGACTTTTCAACGAGAAAGAGGGACTATGGTGGCGCGATAAGGACTATGTGGCTCCCTACAAGACTCCCGACGGCAAGAACTGCTACTGGAGCCGTGGAAATGGATGGGTGTATGCCGCCTTGGTACGTTGTATGAACTTATTACAGCCTAATGACAAGTACCATAAAGAGTTGAAGAAAGACTTTCTGCTGATGAGTGAGGCTCTGAAAAATTGTCAACGCCCCGAAGACGGACTTTGGAATCCAAGTTTGGTCTCTTACGCCGACTTCGGTGGTAAGGAAATGAGTGGCACGGCACTATTCCTTTATGGTATGGCGTGGGGCATTCAAAAGGGCTATCTGAAGAGCACTATCTACAAGCCCGTTTGCGATAAAGCATGGGAAGGTCTGGTGCACGACTGTGTACATCCCGACGGATTCCTCGGATGGGCACAGGGTACTGGCAAGGATCCTTCAGCAGGACAACCCCTCTCTTACACTAAAGTGCCCGACTTCGAGGACTATGGTACAGGTTGCTTTCTCCTCGGTGGTGTTGAATATTACAATCTCGTAAAATGAAAAGAACGTTTTTTGTAATAACGGCTGTACTGATGACGATAAGTGCATCAGCACAGCGTCATTTTGAGTGCCTGAATGACGGATGGGAATTTAGACTCAACGATGAAGGGCCATGGAAGCAGGTGAATGTACCACACGACTTCCAAATAGAACAACCCTGGGTGGCTCCGGCTGCCGATGAGAAGGCCGACAACACTGACGTGGCAGCCAACATCAAGAGCCGTCTCTCAAGCCGTGGCTTCAAGGAGATGGGCAAGGGCTACTACCGTCTGCACTATACACCATCAAAAGAGTTGAAAGGCCAGCGCGTCTTGCTCGACTTCGAGGGTATCATGTATACCGCCGATGTCTATGTGAACATGAAACGCGTAGGCGGTACCAATTATGGTTATATTGGCTTTGAAATCGACATCACCGATGATTTAAAATACGGAAAAGACAACCTGATAGAAGTGGTGGCCGACACCCGTGAGCCAGGCAACTCCCGTTGGTATACAGGTGGCGGACTATTCCGTAACGTGAGCATCGTCAGCACTCCGAAGGATCTGTACTTTGGACGTCATCCCCTTTACATGACCACCCGCGATAACAAATTCGTCAGCATCAGTGCTGAGTTTACCAACCTCACGAAAGACAAGGCAACCATCATTGCCATAGAAATACTGGCCCCCGATGGCAAGCGCGTCTATAATAAGACCATTGCCCTGAAACGTCACAAGATGGCCCGCCATCAGGAGGAGCGCATCGCCACCGATGTGGAGATCACTAATCCGAAGATTTGGGATCTCGATACGCCTTATTTATATAAGGTAAGGGCCCAACTACTGCGTGAAGATGGATCGGTTGCCGACGAGGTAAGCGATGACTTCGGCATCCGCACCGTAGAGTTCGGTCCAGATTTCGGATTGAAACTTAATGGCAAGAAGGTAATCCTGAAGGGCTATGCCAACCACCACACGCTGGGAGCCCTCGGTGCTGCGGCCTACCCCAAGGCTATCGAGAAGCGCCTGAAGCTGATTAAGGAGTTTGGCATGAACCATATCCGCACCTCACACAATCCCTATAGCCGCGATTTCATCCGTCTCTGCGACAAATATGGCATTCTGCTCGTCGATGAACTCTATGACAAGTGGACCCGTCAGCATACGGGGGGAAAGGTACCTTTCGAACAACTCTGGCAAAACGACGTACCAGAATGGGTAAAGCGCGACCGCAACTCCCCCTCTGTCATCCTTTGGAGTCTGGGCAACGAACTGCAACAGGATCCCAACATGCCATTCAACGACTTTGGCGTAACGATGTACAAACTACAGAAAACGCTCCTGCAGCGTTACGACTCCACCCGCCTGGTAACTGTAGCCATGCATCCCAGATACCGCAACTGGGAGACAGACTCCCTACCTCACGACCTCGCCATGCAGACGGATATTCAGGCCTATAACTACCGCTATATGTACTTCCCTGGCGACGGTCGCCGCTTTCCATGGATGACATTCTACCAGAGCGAGGCCTCGATGGCAGCCATGGGGCCGAACTATTTTGAAATGAACCTCGACAAGGTAATCGGTCTAGCCTACTGGGGCGCCATAGACTACCTGGGCGAAAGTCAGGGATGGCCCGCCAAGGGATGGGCGCAGGGCTGTTTCGACATCTCCTTGGAGCCGAAGCCCAAAGCCTATCTGATGAAGTCGATCTTCAAGTCCGAGGAGCCATTAGTTCATATTGCCGTCATCGACAAAAAGGGAGATATGATGTGGAACGGCGTGCAGACGGGCAACGACGGCATGAGCGACCACTGGAACCGAATAGCCGGGCAAGAATTGAGCCTTATCACATATACGAATGCCGAAGAGGTAGAACTACTGCTCAATGGGAAGAGTTTGGGCAAAAAGCAGAATCCCAAGGACGACACAAAACAGCGCAACCAAATACGTTGGGATGGCATCAAGTATGCTGACGGAAAGTTGGAAGCTATAGCCTATAACAACGGAAAGCCCATAGCACGCCACAAGATCGAAACCACCGGCAAAGCCGTTAAGTTGGTGGCTACACCTGAGGATAACCAATGGAAGGCCGATGGCACCGACCTGATGCACATCCGCATTAAGGCCGTGGACAGTAAGGGCCGTCGTGTGCCGATGGCACAAGATGAGTTGAATTTTGAGGTGGAAGGCGATGCCAAGATTGCAGCTGTAAGCAATGGCGACATCAACAGCGAAGAACTAAATGTAACTAGCCATCGCCGGCTGTGGAACGGTTCTGCTTTAGTAATCCTCCGTGCAGGCAAGACACCCTCGAAGGTTACCCTCAAAACCACAAGTGGGGCCTATAAGACCATTATCACTAAACTCACTACACAATAATGGGTCTCCAAAAATAAAATCTCATATTTATTTGGTATTTCGTTCGAATTGCATTATCTTTGCACGCAAGTAATCCCAAAAACAATGAAAAAAATTATGAATTGGGTGATCGTCGCCACCCTTATTTGCGGCACAACAACCTTCTTGACGGGTTGCAAAGAAACTAAGGCAAATGAAAGCGATGCCGCACAGACGGTGTTGAGTGAAGAACTAATACGAACCAGCCAGAGCTGGGACGGCGTAGAACTACCCGACTATTTCGAGGGCCGACCAGAATTGGTGGCTGTGAAGTACGTGTTCCCCGCCGGCAAGAAGCTGGGTTGGCATCATCATCCCGTAATGAATTACGGCGTACTGGTACAGGGTGAACTGACTATCATCGGCCAGGACGGCAAGGAGAAGGTGGTACATGAGGGCGAGGCTGTCGTAGAGATGGTAAATACCATCCACCACGGTGAGAACCGAGGCACAAAGCCAGTCATCCTCTACATGTTCTACCTCTCGCAGGACAGCCTGCCACTAGCCGTACAGCACCCCGAGATTCCACTGGAATAATCAAGTTGCTTGATGTGTAAGACATTCATCATTACAAAGAAATGGCAAACAAACCATTAGACACCGAACTACTGGACCGCGCTATCGTGTTCGCCGTCCACGCCCATGCTGGAACCGAGCGCCGTGGTAAGGGGTTCCCCTATATCGTACATCCCATGGAGGCCGTGGAGATTGTAGCCACGATGACACGCGACCAGGAGCTATTGGCCGCTGCTGTCCTTCACGATACCGTGGAGGACACCGACGTCACCATAGAGCAGATTCGCGCCGAGTTCGGTGATCGTGTGGCCTCGTTTGTTGCTGCGGAGAGTGATGAGCCCCATCAGAGTCAGGACAGCTTAGAAAACTGGCGTGCCCGTAAGCAGGCCGCTATCGACCGTCTTGCCCATGCCTCTCGCGAAACCAAGATAGTAGCCCTTGGCGACAAACTATCAAACATGCGAGCCATCGCCCGCGACTATGCCGAACAGGGTGACAAGCTCTGGAACCTCTTCCATGCCAAGGACGCCAAAGACCATGAGTGGCACTACCGGGGTCTGGCCGCATCGCTCCGAGAACTCCAAGACACCGTTGCCTATAAGGAGTTTGAACATCTTATCAATCAAGTGTTTCCTCCGAACCCCTTTGCCTTATACTAACCTGGTAACATGGCTATCGCCAAGAAAGTGTTCGAGCAAGCTCAGAAGTTATCATTTGAATAAAGAAAAACGAGTTACAGAAATGTAACTCGTTGACTTTTTCTTGGTAGCGGGAGCCGGGATTGAACCGGCGACCTCATGATTATGAATCATGCGCTCTAACCAGCTGAGCTATCCCGCCATCTTGCTGTTAAGCGGGTGCAAAGGTACTACTTTTTTGGGAACTAACAAAATTTTTCGATAAAAATATTTTGTATTTCGGATATTTTTCGTAATTTTGTGGCGAAGAACAGTCAATAACAAACCCCTAAAGCGTATGGGAAAGCAAAGAATAGACATTGAATATCCCCTGAACACGAAGTCGCCGAACATCGTGTGGGAACAGATCAGCAGTGCGCACGGTCTCGAGCGTTGGATGGCAGACCACGTGACGGAAGAGGATGGTGTATTCACCTTTACCTGGGGTGAGCCTTGGACGGATCAGGATATCAGAAGGGCACTTCTCGTGGAATACGTGAAATACGACCATATCAAACTTCAGTGGGAAGAGGAGGACGATGATTCGTTCTGGGAGATGCGCATCGGGAAGAGTGACCTGACGAATCATCTGGACCTACTGATTACCGACTTTGCGGACGATGATGATGCCGACGGGTTAAGGATCCTTTGGGAGAGTAATCTGGAAAGACTGCACAGAGCCAGCGGACTGTGAAAAAAGGCGAGAAAGTAAAAAGGTAAAAAGGGGGGAAGAGGAGGTTTTATACGCGTACATTGTTAATAATTGTAGCGCAAAGGCAACTTTTCACTTTTCACTTTTCACTTTTCACTTCTTTTTTGTACCTTTGCACGCTGATTATGTTCCGCATTAAGAAATTAGACATATTCATCACGAAGCAGTTCGGCCTGCTGTTCGTAGGAACGTTCTTCATCTGCCAGTTTGTGTTGATGATGCAGTTCCTGTGGCGCTACGTCGACGAGGTGATTGGCAAAGGTCTCTCTCTGGATATTTTAGCCCAGTTCTTCTGGTACATGGGACTGATGCTGATGCCACAGGCGTTCCCATTGGCCATCCTGCTTTCTTCGCTTATCACATTCGGTAATCTGGGCGAGAGCTCAGAGCTTACAGCCATCAAGGCAGCAGGCATATCACTGATCCAGGCATTCCGCTCACTTATAATAATATCGGTACTGATGGCGGGCATATCGTTCTACTTCCAGAACATAGTGGGTCCTCGAGCCAATCAGGACTTCTACCGATTACTTCTGGGTATGAAACAGAAAAACCCAGAAGCAGATATACCCGAAGGCATGTTCTACTCAGGCATTCCCAGCACAAACATCTATGTGCAGAAGAAGGATATGAACACAGGCATGCTCTACGGCATCATGATCTATAGGATGACGGGCAGCTACGAAGACCAGGCCATCATCCTTGCCGACTCGGGCATGATGCAGTCGACGGCAGAGAAGAAGCACCTGCTGCTGAACCTCTATGACGGTGTATGGAATGAGAACATGCGCTCACAGGATCTGGCAGAGACAGCCAACGTGCCCTATCGTCGCGAGACATTCTCATCGAAGCGCATCGTGCTCGATTTTGACGGAGACTTCAACCTGGCTGACGTGAACGAAATTGCAGGAGACGCCAGAGCCAAAGGGTTGGGTAAGATTCTGCATGACCTCGACTCCATCAAGGAATTCAACGACAGCGTAGGCCATGCGTTCTACAAGGAAGCCAAAAGCTACTATTTCAGATTACCGGAAATTAGCAAGCAGGACTCGCTGAAGATTATGAAGGAGGTGGCACAGGAAACCATCAACTTCGACACGCTCTTCAATCGCCTACCCGACACGCAACAGCAGGAGGCTATCAGGATGGCTATGAACAATGTGCAGTCAGCGGCGAGCGACCTTGAGATGAAAGCCGTCTATGCCAAGGCTCTGCACCGCCAGGAGAGAACCCATCAGATTCAGGCCATCCTGAAGTTCACGCTGTCATTTACGTGTATCATCTTCTTCTTTATCGGTGCCCCCTTGGGAGCCATCATCCGAAAAGGAGGTCTGGGTGTTCCCGTCATCGTGTCGGTGCTCGTATTCATCATTTACTACATCCTCGACAGCACTGGGCAGAAGATGGCGCGCGACGACCAGTGGACGATATGGTACGGAATGCTCATATCCACCGTCATCCTGACGCCTATCGCAGTCTTCTTTACCTATAAGGCCAACAACGACTCGGTGGTGTTCAACATCGACATGTACAAGCATGTGCTGTTCAAGATGCTGGGACTCCGAATGAAACGCCATGTCAGCAGCAAGGAGGTGATCATTGAGGATCCGAAATATCAGGAAGATGCCGATAGCTTGTTGCAGATTAATGAGGAAATCGGTCAGTATATCGCCCAGCACAAGCTGTTGCACCTGCCCAATCCCATCGAAGTGTTCTTCCGTCCTGGCGACGACCAGACGATAGAGCGTATCGTTGAAGAGTTGGAGGCAGCCATCGAGGACCTGGGCAACACAAAAGACCGTCAGATCATCGCCTATCTGAACTACTACCCCATCGTGGCAACCCATGCCCATACCAGACCATTCAGACAGAAGTGGCTCAACATCGTCACCGGACTGATACTGCCCGTAGGACTATTCTTCTATCTGAGGATGTGCCGTTTCCGTCTCAGACTACGGAAAGACCTGAACAAAATCACAGAGACCAACGGGCTTGTCGTCAACCGCATTGCCCAGATGGCAACTCAAGAAGCAAAAGCATAACATTATATAAGGTAATACATATTTAATATATAAAAGATGGAAGAAACAAGACTCAACACCATAGAGGAAGCCATAGAGGACTTCAAAAACGGTGAGTTTGTCATCGTTGTGGACGACGAAGACCGTGAAAACGAGGGTGACCTGATTATCGCCGCTGAGAAAATCACTGCCGAGAAAGTGAACTTCATGCTGAAGAATGCCCGTGGCGTACTCTGTGCTCCCATCACCATCGAACGCTGTAAGGAACTCGACCTGCCCCATCAGGTGCAGGATAACACCTCCGTTCTCGGCACCCCTTTCACGGTAACTATCGACAAACTCGAAGGCTGTACTACCGGTGTCAGTGCCCACGACCGTGCAGAGACCATCAAGGCTCTGGCTGACCCAACGGCTACCCCACAGACCTTCGGACGTCCCGGACACGTGAACCCTCTCTATGCCCAAGACAACGGTGTGCTCCGTCGTAGTGGACATACAGAGGCGGCTATTGACCTCTGCCGTATGGCTGGACTCTATCCTGCAGGTGCACTGATGGAGATTATGAACGAGGATGGAACGATGGCTCGCCTGCCCCAGTTGATGACATTCGCAAAGGAGTGGAACATGAAGCTCATCAGCATCAAAGACATGATTGCCTACCGTCTGAAGAAAGAGTCGCTCATTGAAGTGGGCGAAGAGGTGGACATGCCTACCGACTACGGCCATTTCCGCCTGATACCCTTCCGCCAGAAGAGCACTGGTCTGGAACACCTCGCCCTCATCAAAGGCAAGTGGAAGGAGGATGAGCCCATCCTTGTTCGCGTCCACTCTTCCTGTATGACGGGTGATATCCTTGGCAGTAAGCGCTGCGACTGTGGCGAGCAGCTCCACAAGGCCATGCAGGCCATCGAGAAAGAAGGCAAGGGCGTGGTGATCTACATGCAACAGGAAGGCCGCGGTATCGGACTGATGAATAAGATTGCCGCCTACAAGCTGCAGGAAGAAGGACTCGACACGGTGGACGCCAACGTACACCTTGGCTTCAAGCCTGACGAGCGCGACTACGGCTGTGGTGCCCAGATGCTTCGCCATATCGGCGTACACAAGATGCGCCTGCTGACCAACAACCCCGTCAAGCGCGTCGGTCTGGAGGCCTACGGTCTGGAGATTATCGAGAATGTACCCATTGAGGTGACTCCCAACCCCTACAACATCCGCTATCTCGAAACGAAGAAGAACCGCATGGGACATACACTCCACTTGAAATAATGCTCAGATTGTCACTTTTTCGCCGCAAAAAGTGAAAAAGTGGCGTATTCTTTGCGTATTCAAAAATAAAATGCTTACTTTTGCACAAAATTTCGTAAACATATGGCACAATTATCCAATCGTCTACAGCGTTTAGCGCCATCCGCTACGCTGGCAATGTCACAGAAAAGCTCAGAAATGAAAGCACAGGGTATCGACGTGATTAACATGAGCGTGGGAGAACCCGACTTTAACACCCCCGACCATATCAAGCAGGAGGCCAAGTTGGCTATCGACGAGAATTACTCCAAATACTCGCCTGTTCCCGGCTATCCCGATCTGAGGCAGGCCATTGCCCGTAAGTTGGAACGTGAGAACCACCTGCACTACACGCCCGCAGAGATTCTCGTGTCGAACGGTGCCAAGCAGAGTGTCTGCAACACCGTGATGGCGCTGGTGAACGATGGCGAGGAGGTGATTATCCCTGCCCCCTATTGGGTGAGCTATCCCCAGATGGTATTGTTGGCAGGAGGCAAACCTGTCATCGTGGAGGCAGGCTTCGAGCAGAACTTCAAGATGACGCCCGAACAGTTGGAGGCAGCTATCACCCCGAAGACCCGCATGCTCATCCTCTGCTCACCCAGCAACCCAACGGGAAGCGTCTACAACAAGGAGGAGCTGAAGGCATTGGCCGATGTGATTCTCCGCCATGAAGACCTCTTCGTACTGGCTGATGAGATTTATGAGCACATCAATTATATCGGCAAGCATGAGTCGATAGCCCAGTTCCCAGGCATGAAAGAGCGCGCCATCATTGTCAATGGCGTGTCGAAAGCCTATGCCATGACAGGCTGGCGTATTGGCTATATCGCTGCCCCAGAATGGATTGTCAAAGGTTGTAACAAACTGCAGGGCCAGTACACGAGTGGCCCGTGCTCCGTCAGTCAGAAGGCAGCGGAATATGCCTACACTGCCAGCCAGGAGTGTGTGGAGACGATGCGCCAGGCTTTTGAGCGCCGTCGCAACCTCATCGTGAAGCTCGCCAAGGACATCCCCGGGTTGGAAGTCAATGTGCCCGAAGGTGCCTTCTACCTCTTCCCGAAGTGCAGTAGCTTCTATGGAAAGAGCGATGGCGAGACCACCATCAACAACTCCACCGACTTCGCGATGTACCTGCTCGAGAAGGGTCATGTCGCCACAGTCGGAGGTGATGCTTTCGGTGACCCGGAATGTTTCCGTATGAGCTACGCTACAAGTGATGAAAACATCATTGAAGCGATGAAACGCATCAAGGAAGTTGTTACAAAATTGAAATAAATCAAGAAAATCATAGTTAAAAGTTATTAATTCGTTCGTTATAACCGACGAAATTAGTATCTTTGCGAGGTGATTTTGAGAATCGCAGAGTTGTCAAACTACATAAAAAGACGTAACTCTCACTAATTCGATTATTTACAAACAATTAATTCATTTAATAACTAAAAAATTAAAATTCAAATTTATGGCAACAACAACAAAGGCTGCAGCCCCAGCTAAAAAATCGGGCTTTCAGGGTGTAAAAGCTGCATGGATTATCCTCGTTATCTGCTGCATCGCAGGTTACAGCGTTTGGTACTTCGTAATGGGTAACCCCGATAACTTCATCGGTGGCGACCGTTCTGGTCACCCCGCAAACCTGCTTGGTACAGTGTATAAGGGAGGTTTCGTTGTAGGTCTTATCCTCACCCTTCTCTTCACCGTTATCTGCCTCGGCATCGAGCGTTTCTTCGCTATCCGCACAGCTTCT
>Ga0247611_10009950_pt1 | contig 11281 bp, 15 predicted proteins | sample 177DNAGHGhighgp2_FD_192422 | JGI IMG/M metagenome (GOLD analysis project Ga0247611, IMG submission 192422) | Sheep rumen microbial communities from Palmerston North, Manawatu-Wanganui, New Zealand - 1770 DNA GHGhigh gp2 | ecosystem: Host-associated > Mammals > Digestive system > Stomach > Rumen... | reverse complement strand
GGCATATTAACTTTTATTTCATAATCTTTATATATTTTGAGACATCAGTACAATATACCAGTTTCCAATTTGAACTTGTTTGGAGAAAGTTTTCCAAACTTCCTTCAATTTCAAAACTGAAACATCCCCCCAACAACGAACCGTCTTTATTATATAGTTCACCAAGTATATTTTGCTGAAGTCCACAGAAGACATAGTAGAAATCATTCCCCTCCCATTCGCCAGAATATACAGCTGTACTTTCTGTCGGATCATCATCTTCCCATATATTTATCTTTGAGACAAGCCAAGATGGGAGACTGGCTTTTGAAGTCAACTGAGGCTTGACTTCTGGTGTTATGCCATTGTATGCGAATGGGAAACAGGCGACAACATTTTCCTTTTCATTCAACTGTAAATCTTCTGCCGATAAATCATAACTGTATGTATCATCACTATTGCTACAAGATGAGAAAGTTAATCCCATTACACTAGTGCATATTAGCACAAACAAAACATTCTTTTTCATAACCTTAAACTATCTTAAGTGAGACATATTGTTCATTTAGAGTTCTCTACTGATATAACTGCAAAGTATCAAAAACCCTGCATGGATTCTTTGACTTTAACAGTTATTTAACATTGTCTAATGCCAAACAGAGTAATATAACACATTATCATAGAAACTATAAATTCAAAGACATCAATGAAAGTGTGCTGAGGCTTTAGATGCCTCTGCGCACTTTCTAACCCACTTTACCCCAAACATGCTTGAGCCACAAATCATGGCCAAAGGTATTCAGCAACATCATGATCACTAGAGACAATATTAAGATATACAATTTCTTTTTATACCAATAACTCATAGACAAAACAATAGCTATTAAGACAACGATAGTTACGAATAAACTACCAATTGTACCTGAAAAGTAATCTATTCTGATTGGGATTTCCAGGATAATACGTCCCAACATTATCATAAGGACAACAGGAATACCATCAGTATCTTTTTTAGCATATCTTTCTAGCATACAATATGTAAACAAGAAAAAGCTAACAGATTCTGCCCACTCAGCAGAAGGGCCACGAAAAGCGGCAGTCCAACACGTCAGCAAAAAAACAAGCAACGACCCAAAGAATGGTATCAACAAACATTTCTTTTCCATAACCTTATTATTTTTGTGAAACAATAAAAACTGAACGCATCATTAGAATATGTTGCTGCAAAGATAGGAATAAGACGTATAACTTCCAAACATTACGGAAAGTTTTTTCAGGGAGCGTTGCATTGTTAAAAAAGTAGCTAATCATCTACATACCAATTTGTTACACGACAAGAAAAGCATCAAAACGCAACATAAAATGAGACGCTTGGAGTACATCGAGTCATTAAGAAATGATAAAAAAAGAAGATGTTTATTACATTTGCATCTTATTATTTGTATCTTTGTGGGACTATTGAATAATTTAATATGAGAAGATATTTATACATCTTACTTTTCGGTATTACTTTGACTGCCTGCTCGACATCTTCAAAGTATCGCAAGCAGTTGAAAGATGTGGGAACTATCATTGAAGAAAATCCTGATAGTGCAAAGATATTATTGGATAAGATTCCTGCATCTTTGTTAAGCCAAGAGGGAGAAAGAGCGTTATACTATTTACTGCAGACGAAGGCAGACTACAAACTACACAAACATTTTTCAAACGATTCTACTATCAATTACTGTGTGAGTTATTACCAAAAGACTAACCAAACAATGCGTCTGGCAATAGCCTATTATTATAAGGGAGTTATAAATTATGAGGAGCTTAACCGAAAGGAATATGCCGTACATTGTCTCAAGAAAGCAGAAGAACTATCAATTGTGAGTGATAATGAAGCATTAAAGAATAAAATATTTGAGTTGTTTCATCATATATACTATAATGCGCATAATTACAAATTATCCCTCAAATATGCAAATCTCTTCCTTGAAAGTTCTATGAAGATGGGGGATCCCGAGTTGATTTCAAGGGCATATAAACTCTTATCTAACGACAGTGACAAAAGAAGGAATGACGCCTATGGTTATTATGCCAACTTATTATTGGAAGAAAATGCTGCCATCACGGAGAAAGCGCTGACAGAGCGCAAGAACCTGTGGCTGACTATCGCTGTCGCAGCACTCGCAGTATTGATGATGGCATTTCTCGTCGTTGTCTATCTATCGAGAAAAGCCAAGGAGTATCGGGGCATCATCGACAAGGACATTGAGCAGATCTATCAGGCGGAGCAGAAGATAGAACTGCTGCAATCCACGGGTAAGGACTATGAGCACGAAGTGAAGAGGCTGAAAGAACAGATAGACAGACTCAGGGAGACAACTGCTATGGAACTGGGATTGGGCAAGAATGTATATGACATGATTACAGGCGGAGAGATGATTAAGGATTTCACCAAGTCGAAAGAGCAGGCACTCATCAATTATTATGCCTACACATTCAGCAAGCAGTATCACGGGCTTATCCTGCCCTATCGGAAACTGACGCTGAGGCTGACCACCTATCTGGTGATGCAGCAGATGGGGCTCGACGACAAAAGAATCTGCGAACTGCTGAATATCACCGATTCAACAGTCCGCAATTACCGTCACAGGCTTCGTAACCCGGAATAACCGCTACACCGAGTGATGGCTGAGCAGCCGCTGCTCGGCCAGTTGCTCGTATTTGGTGCCGGGGCGGCCGTAGTTGGCGTATGGATAGATGCTGATGCCGCCACGGGGCGTGAAGAGGCCGATGACCTCGATGTACTTGGGATCCATGAGTCTGATGAGATCCTTCATGATGATGTTCACGCAGTCTTCATGGAAATCGCCGTGGTTGCGGAACGAGAAGAGATACAGTTTCAGACTCTTCGACTCCACCATCCGCTCGCCGGGGAGATACATGATCTTGATCTCAGCAAAGTCGGGCTGCCCGGTAATCGGGCAAAGCGACGTAAACTCGGGGCAGTTGAACTGCACCCAGTAGTCATTCTCCGGATGTTTGTTCTGAAACGTTTCCAGCACCTCCGGGGCATAGTCCATCCTGTACTCGGTCTTCTTGCCGAGCGCCTTCAGCCCCATTCCCGAGCGGGGCTCGTCTACCCGTTGCCTTTCATTCTCTCTGTTTGCACTCATAGCTCCTTCACCTTAAATATATTATAAGTCACATCCTTGTCGAACACATCCTCGTGGTCGTGGAGTTTCGTAAACTTCACCACTCGGATGGTAATCGGCAACACCAATATCTCGTAAAGCGTCTTCAGCGTCACTTGCGTGATTACCAGCGACGGCATCTCCTCCCAGGGAATCACGCCACCCAGGGCCAGCGGGAAGAAGATGACAGAGTCGGTCAATTCGCCGAAGATCGTACTCAGCACCGCACGACGGGAGAAGTTACGACCATCCGACGAGAGCTTCATCCGGCTCATCACGTAGGCATTCATGAACGAGCCGCAAATAAAGGCCAGGAACGAAGCGCCGGCGATACGCGGAGCCAGACCGAAGATCTGGTGGAAGCCCTCTTCCCCATGCCAGTAGGGAGCACCCGGAATCCAGTCGGCGATGGCGCCGAAGGTCACAAACAGGAAGTTCATCGCAAATCCCATCCAGATGAGCAGGCGGGTGCGGCCATAGCCCCATACCTCGCACACCACATCGTTGATGATGTAACTCACGGGGAACACAATCAGACCTGCCGTCATGTTTGCCGGTCCGAAAGAGATTTGCTTAGTCTCGAGCACGTTTGCCGTAATCAGGCATACGCAGAACAGTATGCCGTAAAACATAAACAGCACACTGATTTTTTGTTCAGTTCTATTTTTCATTTTCTTGTTTTGTTAAAGGGGGTTAGCCCGAAGGCGTCGCAAGTACCCCTATGATTATACATTACAATAGCCAGATAAGCCAGCCCATATAGGCCAGGAAACCGCCAATCAGCACGAATCCCTCCCTACGTGATACCGAATACTTGGTGAAGGCGAAAAGCCACAACAGCCCCACACTCACCAGCATCATCATCAGGTCGATGATGGTAATACCCATGATGCGCAAGGGATGAACCGCAGCCGTCACACCGAGAATCAGCAGGATATTGAAGACATTTGAGCCGATGACGTTACCGATGGCAATGGCGGAACGACCCTTATAGGCTGCTACCACACTCGTGGCAAGTTCGGGCAGCGACGTGCCGCCAGCCACGATGGTCAGTCCGACAACGCTCGGACGCACACCGAAACGATAGGCCACATAAGTAGCGGCATCAACGAAAAGGTTACTGCCGACGATCAGACAAGCCAGTCCCAGCACAATCATCGAGATGTTGCGCCACAACTTCGAATAATCCTTCGGCATCTCCTTGAGATCCTCGCGCTCCTCCTCCGTGGGCATCAGACCCTCTTTCTTCGCAGCATTGAACGTGTAGACCATAAAGACCAGGAAGCCTGTCAACAGGATGAAACCGTCGCTACGGCTGATCTCGTTACCCCAAAGGTGAGGCGAGTCCATATCGTCGAAGCAGAGCATAAACAGCAAGATGGATGCAATCACCGCAAAAGGGATATCCTTCTTGACGGTCGACTTGGCTACTGCCATCGGCGCCACCACAGCCGAACAGCCCACGATGAGCATCGTATTGAAGATGTTGGAGCCTATGACATTACCCACAGCCAGATCGGCAGTACCCTTGAAGGCCGATACCAGACTGACGAACAATTCCGGAGCAGAAGTACCTGCTGCCACAATGGTCAGACCGATGATGATCTCAGGCACGTTCATTCCGCGAGCCAATGAGGCGGCGCCGTCTGTGAGACGGTCTGCTCCCCAGATAACGAGGACTACGCCTACTACAATAAATACAATGTTCAGCAACATATCTTTTACTTTTAATCATCTAGTCTTCATCATCACTGTCCCAGTCTTCATCGAAGAAACTGTCGAAGTCGCCCTCCAACGAGGGACCGACGAAAGCATCCATCGCCCGACGGTCTTTCTTTGTAGGGCGCCCCGTACCTCTGGCACGGTTTACGAAACCGCTGATGCGGTTCATCTCCAGCAACTCGTACTGATCGGGAGTTGTCACATTCTCATATACCTCGGGCAGCAGCTTCGCCCCTACCCGCTGTTCGATAGGCTTCAGGATCTTAAAGGAATAGGTCACCGGCGGCTTACGCACACAAACGGTCTCACCAGCCTTCACGGTATGCGAAGGCTTCACGTTCACCCCGCCGATCATCACGCGGCCGTTCTTACAGGCATCGGCTGCGATAGAGCGGGTCTTGAAGATCCGCGCTGCCCAGAGCCATTTGTCGATACGTGCTACCTCTCCCATCCTATTTCTTTCCTAATTTATTATACTGGTTCATCGTGATGTCGATGCCTGCCAGCACGAAACTCTTGATGATCTCCACAGCCGTGTTGATGCTCGGCTGCAACTCTTTCAGTTCTTCTTCACTATACTTGCCCAGCACCCACTCTACCTGCATGCCACGGGGAAAGTCGTTACCGATGCCCATACGCAGTCGGGCATAGTTCTGCCCGATGAGCTGCTGGATGTGGCCCAGGCCGTTATGCCCGCCGTTAGAGCCGCTGGCCTTCAGGCGGAATGCACCCAGCGGCAGCGCCACCTCGTCGCTGATCACCAGCAGGCGGCTCTGCTCGATGTTCTCCTTGTTCAGCCAGTAGCGCACGGCATTGCCACTCAGATTCATAAACGTCGAGGGCTTGAGCAGGAAGACCTTACGCCCCTTGAGCGACGTCTCGGCTACGAAACCGTAGCGGCGGTCTTCAAAATGAATATTGGACGCCTCCGCAAAGGCATCCAATACCATAAACCCTGTATTGTGGCGGGTCATCGCGTATTCATCACCGATGTTTCCCAAGCCGACAATCAAGTATTTGTCCATTCCCTAGACGCGTTTTGAGATTGATTACTCGGCGTCTTCACCTGCAGCAGCTGCAGAACGAGAAGCACGTGTAGCCTTCACAGAGCATACAACAACCTGGGCAGGTGTTGAGATCTCCAGACCCTCAAACTTCAGGTCAGCCACCTTGATAACCTTGCCAAGCTTCAGCTCGGTAACGTCGATATCAAGCACAGCGGGAATCTGCTTGTAGGGAGCGGTTACATTCAGCGTACGGACAGCCTGGCTCAGACGACCACCATCGCGAACACCCTGAGCGTGACCGTTCAGCTTCACGGGGATACCGATTGTGATGGGCTTCGTCTCGTTTACCTCGTAGAAGTCAACGTGCATCACAGCGTCTGTTGTCGGATGGAACTGCAGTTCCTTCATCACAGCCTTGTGAGCCTCGCCGTCGACAGTCAGGTTGACAACATAAACGTCGGGAGAATAAACGACCTTGCGGAGCTGGGAAGCGGGAATAGAGAATGCCATTGCCTCGGGCAGACCGTTCTCACCTTTCTTCTCACCATACAGATTGCAAGGGATCAAGCCCTGCTTACGCATCTCTTTGCTGGCCTTCTTGCCAGTTGTGGCACGCTTCTGGCCACTAACGCTAATTTCTTTCATAATTGTGTTACTCTAAATTAAGTTGTTAATACCTTATTGCTTAATTCGCCATCACACGAATAATCGTAGTGCTTTGAGAAAAAGCGGTGCAAAGGTAGTGCTTTTTCCCTTACGAACCAAATATTTGCCTAAAAAAACTCAATATTTTCCTCTTTTTCTTGCATTATCTCAGAAAAATAACTACCTTTGCACGTACAAAAGCAATTATAAATAGGTATAATTAGAATCTAAAAAGCATCAAGTGAGATGATTAACAGAGAAATTATCAGAATCAAGATTGTTCAGTTAACCTACGCTTACTATCAAAACGGTAACAAGAACATCGACTCGGCTGAGAAAGAATTATTCTTCAGTCTGTCAAAGGCTTATGACCTTTACAATTACCTGTTGGCCCTTATTGTGGCAGTAACCAAGGAAGCCAATCGCCGTAACGAGGTGCTGCAGGCTCGCGCCCAGAGAGAAGGGTTGCCCATGCCCCCGCAGAAGTTCGTCCTTAACCGATTTGCCCTCCAGCTCAGCGAGAACAAGGCACTCTTGGAGTTCTTGGAGACCCAGAAGTTTGCATGGGCCGACCACGATGCCTTCCTCGGGCAGCTCCTGGAGCACATCGAGGCCAGCGCCATCTACCAGGAATACATGGAGAGCGATGAGGACAATTACGAAGCCGACAGGGAACTGTGGCGCAAGCTCTATAAGACATTCATCGTCGAAAACCAAGACCTCGACGCCATTCTCGAGGAAGCCAGCCTCTATTGGAACGACGACAAGGAGATCGTCGACACCTTCGTGCTGAAGACCATCAAGCGTTTCAACGAGCAGGAAGGCACAAAGCAGGAGCTGCTGCCCGAATGGGACAGCGAGGACGAGAAGGACTTCGCCCGCAAGCTCTTCCGTGCCGCCATTCTCAACGCCGACCAATACCAGCGCGCTATGAGCGACACCTCGCGCAACTGGGACTTCTCGCGACTGGCCTATATGGATATCATCCTCATGCAGATTGCCATTGCCGAGATGATGACATTCCCCAATATTCCCATCAGCGTGACGATCAACGAATATGTCGATCTGGCAAAGCTCTACTCCACCCGCAAGAGCAGCGGCTACATCAACGGCATGCTCGACGGCATCGCCCGCAACCTGATTAAGACAGGCCGCCTGATGAAGCACATGGACCCCAAGCCCGGCAAGGAGAATGGTGCCCCCGCACCTGAAGACAAGGAAGCCCAAGCCCAGCAGGAACGCCCCGTCAAGATGAGGCATCGCATCAAGAGGCCGTCTACAGGCCCCAACCCTAAGAAAAAAGAGGATTAATCAAACACATTATTAATATATATGACAAATATCGTATTAGCGGCTCAGGCTGCACAAGGAGGCGGCATGAGTATGATTATCATGATGGTAGCCATCTTCGCCATCATGTGGTTCTTCATGATCAAGCCACAACAGAAGAAACAGAAGGAAATCCAGAAGTTCCAGAACGAACTGACTGAAGGTACAGAGGTAGTTACCGGCGGCGGTATCCACGGCGTGGTCAAGAGTATCGACCTCACCAAGAACACCGTCGACGTTAAGATTGCCCGCGACGTGATCGTCACCGTCGAGAAGACATCAGTCTTCAAGGACATGGCCAGCACCACCGTTCAGAAGTAGTACCTGCAGGCCATGGATATCAGGGGAATAGGACGTTTCATCAGACTCTTCTTGTTCAGCAGAGGCAACAAGGAGTTTCTGATATTCCTGTTTTTCCTGGCACTATCCGGCGCCTTCTGGCTGTCGCTCACGCTCAACGACACTTACGAACAGGAATTTGCCATCCCCGTGGCCGTCGTCGACGTACCCAAGAATGCCGTCCTCACCTCAGATGAGGTCGACACCGTCAAGATGACAATCCGCGACAAGGGCATCTTCCTGATCAGCTATTACTACGGCGACTATCTGAAGAATATCCGCATCCACTTCCGCAGCCACTCCCACAACAACGGCACAGGAACCATCGCGGCGCAGGAACTGCAGAAAATCGTCTATTCACGGCTGTTCAGTTCGTCAAAGATCCTCAGCACCAAGCCCGACAAGCTGGAGTTCTACTACAGCTACGGTACTAAGAAAAAGGTACCCGTGCGCTGGAGCGGGCGCGTAATACCCGAAGAGCTCTACTTCATCTCGCGTGTGGAATACTCACCCGACAGCGTCACCATCTATGCCTCAGAGGAGAAACTCGACAGCATCAACATGGTGTACACAGAGCAGCTCAACTACGCCAACTTCCGCGACACGCTCTCAGTCTACTGCCGTCTCAGCAAGATCAAGAGCGTGAAGATGGTGCCCGACCATGTGCAAGTCAACTTCTTTACCGACGTGCTCACCGAGGAGCGTATCGAGGGAATCCCCGTGCAGGGCATCAACATGCCCGAGGGCAAGACCCTCCGCACCTTCCCCGCCAAGGTGGCCGTCAATTTCGTCACGGGTGTCAACGTCTATCGCAACCTGCGGCCCCAGGACTTCACCGTTGTCGTCGACTACAACGACATCAAGAAGAATCTCTCCGAGAAGTGCGATATCCATCTCAAGGATGTGCCCAGCGGCATCTCGCGGGCACGGCTGGAGACCACCCAAGTAGATTATCTGATAGAATCACAAGAATAATGAAATTAGGAATCGCCGGAGGTATCGGCAGCGGCAAAAGCTATGTATCCCAGAAGATCAGGGAATACGGCTATGAGGTCTACGACTGCGATGAGGCTGCCAAACGGCTCATCAGCACCTCGCCCGACATCCGCCAGCAGTTCATCAGCCTGATAGGTCCTGATGCCTATACTGCCGACGGACAACTCAACAAACCAGTCGTGACCAACTTCCTGCTAGCTTTGAAAGCCAACGGGAAAGCCATCAACGACATCGTGCATCCAGCCGTTTTCCGCGACTTCGAGGAGAGCGGACTGCAGTTTATGGAGAGCGCCATCATGTTCGAATCGGGCATCTACAAGCTCGTCGACCGCGTGCTGGCAGTCGTCGCCCCAAAGGAGGTGCGCATCCAGCGCGTCATGGCCCGCGACGGCATCTCACGCGAGAAAGTGCTGGATTGGATGGACAGGCAGATCTCGCAGAAAGAACTTATCCAGAAGTCCGACTTCGTCATCGTGAACGACGGCCAGACAGAAATCGACAAACAATTAAAAAAGATTATAGTACAATGCAACAAACAGTTTTAGCCATCTCCGGCAAACCCGGACTTTACAAGCTCATATCCAGAGGAAAGAATAATCTCATCGTAGAGGCCCTCGACGCCACTCATAAGCGTCTGCCCGCCTTCGCCACAGACCGCATCACGTCGCTCTCCGACATCGCCATGTACACCGAGACCGACGATGTGCCCCTGATGGATGTCCTCGAGAACATGAAGAATCTCGAAGGCGGCAAGAAGGCCAGCATCAACGAGAAGAAAGCCTCAGGCCAGGAGCTGCGCGACTATTTCACCAAGGTGCTGCCAGAGTGGGATCAGGAGCGCGTGCAGAACAGCCACATCAAGAAGCTCATCACCTGGTACAACATCCTCGTCGAGGCCGGCATCACCGACTTCAAGGATGCCGACGAAGCCCCCGCAGCCGAGGAGACTCCCGCAGCCGAAGAAGCCCCCGCTGCTGAAACTCCCGCAAAGGAAGCCCCCAAAAAGGAGAAAAAGAAGAAATAACTCCTACCCGCTCCCAAAACCAAATCCCTCAGCAAGTCTCCCGACCGGCTGAGGGATTATTTCTCAATGCGTCTCAATTTACTCCACCTCGTAGCCTTTAACTTGAATGGCTGGGCAGACGGGGAGTTTCTTGGTCTTTCCCTTCACGGCATTGCGATACAAGCCGTTTTTCATATAGGCATTCAAGTATAAGAAGCCCCTCTCACCAAAACCATCCACCACACGGATGCTGACATAATAGTCTGTCTTGGGCTTCAGCACAATGTTCTCCTCTGGGCGGATATCTAAGATGTATTTGCTCTTTTCGTTGGTGAGTGTCTCGTATATCGGCTTCTGGTGGACATTCACAAACTGATCGCCTTTCCTCTCATAGACATTGATGCTCACCATGCATTGCTTGAAGGTACAGCCAGATATCTTCACCAGAATATCGCTGATGACATAACTCTTGTTACATGAGAAAGCGACACCGCCCTCAGGCCCCAAGTCCGATCCTTGCCCAGAGGTGCCAACGAGTCCTGGGGCGGGAATGCCTTTGCCTACGATGGTCTTGGGCTTATTCTTCTTGCCAATCACCACCTCAGCAAGTTCAACCACCTTGTCTTTCAGCACTACGGTGAGTTCGTCACTTTTGGAATATTCCTCGTAGGGAATCTCTGTGGTGAGATACGACACGTGGCTGAACGATAGTTTCCTCTTCCGTCCAGCAGGAATCGTGAGTACAAAGTGTCCCTTTGCGTCTGAGATGACGCCAACACTATCGTTCTCGAATCCGATACTGACGTATTCGATGCTCTCGCCCCGTTCGTTGACAACATTACCCTTGACGGTAGTCTGTGCCGATACTGACGATGCTATTGTCATAATGGCTATCAGTATCACAAATAATATGTTCTTTTTCATCTTCTATTCTTCACTACTATAGTCCGACATATCTGCCGGAGTACAATCCAAAGCCTTGCAAATTCGGCTGCAAAGGTAATCGTGTTTGTCGAAATACGGCAAATTATAGATGATTATTAACTATTATTTAGCAGAATTCATACTTCCTGCATGCCCAT
>Ga0247611_10009949_pt1 | contig 11283 bp, 12 predicted proteins | sample 177DNAGHGhighgp2_FD_192422 | JGI IMG/M metagenome (GOLD analysis project Ga0247611, IMG submission 192422) | Sheep rumen microbial communities from Palmerston North, Manawatu-Wanganui, New Zealand - 1770 DNA GHGhigh gp2 | ecosystem: Host-associated > Mammals > Digestive system > Stomach > Rumen... | reverse complement strand
TTAAGACGATATGTTGACGGTAAAGTAGACCAATATAGGGGTAGTGCCCGTGGCAAATCGGTTGAAGGTTTAGATAATTTAAAAGATACTATAAAAGATATTACTGGTGTAGAAATGGCAGAAGGTCATGCCTTCGCATTTGGAATAGGAATAGAGAAAGATTCACTACCTACATTCAAATTACATTTAGACGAAATCTTGGATAAAGTTGACCTTAATGTTAATTTATATATGGTTGATTTGATTGCATCTTATAAAACAGTTCAACCTCAGATAGCAGAAGTAATGGCCGCCGATGATATATGGGGTCATGGAGTAGATAAACCATTAGCAGTATTAACTGACATCCCTACTGACAATTATGAGGTTATGGGAACTGATGGGCAACATATTAAAATTAATTGTGGTAAATTTGATGTAGTAATGTTTAATGTACCTGATTTGGTAACTGCCCTAGATAATGGGGAGAAATATAATATTAGTGCCATAGGGGAATTTGATATAGATAAAGCCTATAATATAGGTAGACTACAATTTATGGTCAAAGACTATGAATTAGGAGAACATACCGCCCAAACAATTTGGGACAGGGCGTTCTAGGAGGAAATATGCAAAGAATTAAAAATCGCTTGATTTCGTTCTTATTAAGAAAAGATAAATTAGTAGCAGTACCAAGTAGTTGGCAAAAAGAATATGTTAAACTTATTAAAGACAGTCAAACTCAAAAGGAGGCTATTGATACAATCATTGGTGAATACAATGAACTACTAAAAGATTTCTTTAATAAGAATAGTGTAAAAGAGCTACAAGACGCTTTAAAGGAAAGTGGTGTTATATTTAAAACTACCGATTCCAAAGAAGAACTAGTTAAAAAAGCATATGAAGAATTTAGGATGTCAATTGAAAAAGATTAACAACTAAATTCTTTTTTTGTTGACAGAAATACTATTATAATGTTATAATATTTATATAAAAGATTTAGAAGGAGGAAAATAACAATGTCAAAAAAACAAGAAAAATTTTATAGACCAGGAACATTGGCCGAGAAGGGAACAAAAGTTTCATTAAAAACTCAACCTTATGTTAATGGCGTAATATTTGACACCACAGACCCCATTTCTTCTTTTCATAAACTTTTGGCAGGATTAAAAGTAATTGTCGAAGAATATGAAATGATGAGAAATATTAATGGTATGGGTGAAGCAATCCCTTCCGCTTTAGATTTGTCAACAGGTATAACAGGACAAGCAAAGTTGTTGCTAGACTTTTTAAGCCAAAGTCCTATCGAAGTTATTTTGAAAGAACAAAAGGTAGATAATGATGTCTTAGCAGACTTAGCAGCACAACAAGGAGAACACAATGAAAGAGCTTAGTGCAGAATATACTGAGTTACTAGATAAAGGAATTTCAATTACGGAGCTATACATATATCATTTAATAGTAAATGATGAAAGAAGTTATGACTTAAAAGACAAAGATATATATAAGTTGATTCAAAAGGTGAATGAACAATATAGTTACGGCGGGTCGCTAGAAGAAATCGTAGACCGATTATTAGATGGCGATGAATATGACGGAGATGAAGAAGAATGGTATTAAAAAGATTGTCAGTAGAAAACTTCTTGACAAAAGAAGTTTTTTATGATAAAAGTATAAGAGGAGAATTTTCATTTATCCCCGAAGTCCATTTATTGGATTGTGGAAGAATAGTTCAAATATATTTATATAGAAATCATCCGCAAGTAAAAGAAATAATGGAGAAAGCGAAAGAAAAGAAAGTTTTAAATAGACAGTATGCCCATGCTTCTAGTGATGATGGAGTTATTAGGGTTACTTTTAATGGAGAAGAGAATGTTATGATTAGCAATGGTGGGAAAACTACACTAGACATAATTGAATTTAACTTCTCTCCCAAGGACTATTCTTTAGAGGACTTCCCTAATGGGAAAATAGCAATCTTTATTACTCTTACTTTTGAAGAGGATATTGATAATTCTAAATTAAGGGATGACCTTAAAAAAATATTTAAGGAGGAAAATTAATGGAAGAACTAAGAAATAAAATTGAAAACTTCAATGCTTGGGTTGGTGCTATGGAAAATTTAAGCGTTAATCCTTATTCTCAAGGTTTAAATGTTGATAAAATGTTACAAGACCTTAGAGAGTTCGGTCAAGACCTTTTAAAAAGTCTACCCGAAGAAAAAGCAGAAGCCGTAGAACCAGAAAAAGAAGAATTAGCTAGCGTAGAGCAAGAATAATGTATTTTTAATATAAATATATTAAAAAATATTTTTTGAAGCGTATACGGTTTAAAAATGAGTTTAAATAGGTTTTTAATCTTAAATCATTTTTAAAAATTATTATAGGAGGAAGTATGAGCTATACAAGTTTACACAACCACACGGAATATAGCAACCTTCGTCTTTTAGATTGTATTAACAAAGTAGAAGACTTAATAGAGCGTGCTCATAGTTTAGGTTTGAATGGTTTGGCCATTACTGACCACGAAGCTTTGTCGGCTCATATTAAAGCTCTACGGTTTTACAACCAAAAGAGTAAAGATAATGAGGACTGGAGTAATTTTAAACTCATCCTAGGTAATGAAATATATTTATGTAGGAATGGGCTAAATGCCGAAACATATCAAAAAGGAGAAAAATTCCCCCACTTTATCTTATTAGCAAAAGACGCTATAGGACATAGACAATTAAGAGAATTATCTACTAGAGCATGGTCTCATTCTTTTACAATGTTTATGACAAGAGTCCCAACTTATTACAAAGATATAGAAGAAGTTATAGGAGCTGAGCCTGGTCATGTAATAGCAAGTACTGCTTGTATTGGAGGATGACTAGGCATATGTCGAGCTAATGGAAATGAAGAAGAAGCTAGACGCTTTATAAAATGGTGCAAAAATATCTTTAAAGAAGATTTTTATTTAGAATTACAACCAGCTCGTTATCAAGAACAAATTGAACTTAATAAATGGTTATTATTCTTAGGCAAAGATACTAATACTAAATGTATAATTACCACTGATAGTCATTATCTTAAAAAAGAAGATAGAGAGGTTCACTCATCTTTCTTAAACAGTAAAGAAGGAGATAGAGAAACTGCTGAGTTCTATGAATATACTTATATGATGCCACCAGAGGAAATAAGCGAATTAACGAATGATTATATACCTCAAGAGACATTAGAACAACTGTTCGAAAATACGAACGAGATAAATGCTAAAATTGAAAGATACGATTTGGCTCAACCTCAAATTGTTCCACATTTAAGTGATGATAGAGAAAAACATCCAGAATGGAAAATTATTTACCCTAAAATCCGAATTAGGGAGAAGTTTGAATATTTAAACAAATATTATCATTCCGAATCAGAGGATGATAGGTATTTAATTTATCTAGGATTAATGAAACTTGCTGAGATGGGCTTAAGTCCCGAGAAGAAGGAACAATACCTAGAAAGATTAGAATTAGAATTAACTGAATGTTGGCTTGTATCAGAAAGATTGGGTCAACCTATTAGTTCATATTTATTAATGGTTCGTAACATTATCCAAATAATGTGGGATAAAGCGGAAAGTTTGGTAGGAATCTCTCGTGGTTCCGCTGGCGTTATGCTTATTAACTATTTAATAGGGATAATTCAAATGAACCCATTGGAGCAAGGTATATATTTACCTCATTGGCGTTTCCTAGAAAGAAACAAAATTGAGCTACCAGATATAGATGTTGACTCAGAAGGTAGACGTAGACCTGTTGTATTAAGCAAAATAAAAGAAGCGGCTCAAGCCGATGGTGGAGATAGTACATGTGTATGTACTTTTGGTACTTTGGGTACTCGTTCTGCCATATTAACGGCTGCTAGAGGATTAGGTATAGATGTAGATATTGCTCAATACCTAGCCACCATGATTCCTCAAGAGAGAGGATTTTTATGGCCCCTAAAAGATTGTGTTGAAGGTAACCCCGAAAAAGACAGAAAGCCTATTAAACAATTAATAGAAGAATTTAATAGATACCCTGGCTTTTTAGAGATGACCAGAGCAATTGAAGGTCTAGTTTGTCAAATGGGTATTCACGCTTGTGGTCTGGTTGTATTTAATGTGCCTGTATATACTTATAATGCTATGATGAAAGCACCTAATGGGACTGAGGTAACTCAGTTTGATTTAGGAGATACTGAATATATGGGTGGATTAAAGATGGACTGCCTTTCAGTCGAAGCGTTAGATAAAATTCACACAACATTAGATTTATTATTGGCTGATGGAAAAATAGAATGGCAAGGAAGTTTAAAAGATACTTATAATAAATATCTGCATCCCGATGTTCTCGAAAGAGATGCCCGTGAAATGTGGGAAATGATTTGGAGAAACGAAATTATAGACATATTCCAAATGGACTCAACAGTCGGTAAACAAAGTTTATCTTTGGTTAAACCTGTTAATATTCCACAGTTGGCAGCGGTTAACGCTTTGATGAGGCTTATACCAGAAAAAGGGCAAAAAACGCCCACTGAAGAATATGTTATGTATAAGCAACACCCTGAATTAATTAAAAAGGAAATTAACGAACTTAACGCAACGGATAAAGAGAAAGAAATCTTGTATAATTTTATGAAAGATTATACGGGTGTTTTAGAAAGCCAAGAAAGCGCAATGCTTGCGGTTATGATACCAGAGTTCACTGCTTATGACGTTCCACACGCCAATAAAATAAGAAAAATTATTGCAAAGAAGAAAATGAAAGAAATCGCATCTGCTCGTGAAGAATATTTCAAAACAGGAGCTGAACGAGGAGTAAGCGAGGACATCCTTAAATATATATGAGATGTGCAAATAAAAAGACAGTTGGGTTATTCTTTTAGTATTCCCCACACTACAGCTTACTCATTAATAGGTTTACAAGAAATGAACTTAAACTATAAGTTTCACCCAATTTATTGGGCAACTGCTTGTTTAACCGTCAACAGTGGTGGAGCAGACGAAGAATCAGGTGGTACTACAAACTATGGTAAATTAAGTTCTGCCATAGGAAGAATTAAAAAACAAGGGATTAATGTTAGTCTACCCGATATTAACAAAGCGGGATTTGGGTTTACGCCAGACCAAGAAAATAATAGAATAATATATGGTCTTAAAGGAATAAGTGATGTTGGTGACGATATTATCAATAAAATTATTGCTAACAGACCTTATACATCCCTACAAGACTTTTTAGACCGTGTAGAACCAAGTAAAGTTCAAGCTATAGCATTAATCAAGGCAGGATGTTTTGATGCTTTAGAAAGCGAAAAAAGTAGAAAAGAATTACTATATGAATATCTTAATACTTTAATTCCTGCCAAAAACAAATTAACTCTTGCAAATGTAAATGGGTTAATCAATTATGATATATTGCCTAAAAACAAAGCCAAGTTTGTTTATCTTTTCAACTTTAATAAATATTTGAAGTTGAGTAAGAAAGAAGAAAAATATTATATAGACGAAAGAGCTTATGAATATTTTAGTAAGAACTTTGATGTATCATTGTTGGACAATGATAAGAAGGGGACTTACATTTACATTAAAACTTGGGAAAATATATACAAAGATAAAATGGAAGAATTAAAAGACTATATCAATAAAAACCAAGAAAAACTAATAGAGAAATTGCACGAGGCAGAAGTAAAAGAAGTTTGGACACAATACTGTTCAGGCAGTCTATCAAAATGGGAAATGGACACACTAGGATTTTATTATCATGACCATGACCTATTAAACTGCCGCCACCCTGAATTTACTTTTATTAACTTCTTTGACGAGAGTGAAATTCCAGTACCAGCAGAATATAAAGAGTATAAGGGTAAGAAATTGCCAGTATATGAATTAAAGAATATTTTAGGTACTGTATTAGATAAAAATAGTTATAAGCATACCGTTACAATACTAACCCCACAAGGAGTTGTTAATGTTAAATGCGTAGCGGAACAATATAGTAAATATGACAAGCAATTATCTCAACTTAATAAAGAAACTGGGAAAAAAGAAGTTCTAGAGAGGTCTTGGTTTAAAAGAGGAACTAATTTAATAGTGACTGGATATAGAAGTGGAGACCAATTTATGGCTAGAAGTAGACAAGGGGAAAATAAATTCCCATTCTATAAAATATTAGACATAGACGATACTGGAGCATTAAACATAACCCGTTATAGAGCTGATGATGATTAATGGTAACGCAAATTGGCTTAATGGATTATGATGCTTTAAGGTCAAGATATTATTCTGCACCTAACTATGATTTAGGCCTTACATATGCCTATCTTAAGAATGATAGAAATTTGAATGTCAGACTAATATCTTCTCCATCTCCAAAAAACTTATCTTTATATAACAAAATTTATGTTTTTAAGCAATCACCATATATACCACACCCATCAGGATATATTAAAGATTATTATAAACTACCAATAGAAGAATACGGTCCTGGGTTCATTAATAAACCTTTAAGACCATTTTTGAAGGAAACCAGAGACATGGTTCCTGATTGCAGTTGTTATAATAATATGTTGATATATTCTTTATCAAAACCACAGTCTCCAATTGCTTGGAAAATAGATAAAAAAGCTGTGGGAGGGTCATATCACCCAATAAGGTTATACGAAGAATTTGAGGGAGAAGACTTGAAAAAAGACTATCCCATTGAAAAGAAAAATCTTGTTTACGACGACCCCGTAGACATTTTAAACAACCAAAGTAAATGAGAATATTACAACCAATTACTCGATAAAAAACACAAGTTTCTGTTCGCACAGACACTTGACATTAGCCGTCTAAGTGATACTATAATATTAGAGCAAGTATTAACGAAATCTAAATACAAAGCCTTTAGGCGACACTTAGAAGCTACTAAAATTAATGACAATATAATATGGCTCGTAGAGCAAGTGATGAGCAAAAAGATTTATAAAGCAGGAATGATTTTAGTTAAACTTCCAGTTGAAGATGGGTTTGAAGCTTGTTTAGAAACTATGCTTATTATGAATTATTATAATCATAAAAGTGGGTTTAGAATAAACTTTAAACCAGAATGAGAAAAAGGATATTTAGAAAAAAATGACCTTGCTTATCTCGCTTACAAATATTTATCTAAGAAGCCAGAATGTATGTCATATTATGAGTATGTATTCAATATCTCCTACCTTCGAAAAGGGGTGCAGAAAGAATTGATACATACAGGAGAGGACAGATACGAATATATATTTAGTCAATATGGAATGTCCCCTCTACTATTACTACTAGAAGATTGACTAAAGAAGCATCCTCAATTTGAGGAGCATATATTTATAGGAGGAAGTTCACATTATGAAGAACAAAGAAGGAAATACTATGAGCAGAGAAGAGGCGGTTTCAACATTACAAGAAGTGTTAACAACTCTAGCCCTAAATGCAGTTCATAATAAAAGATTAACTGATTATGCTGATGACCTAGAAAGATACATTGCCTTTTTAGACCAAGAAGCAGAAGCAGAAAAGAAAGAAGAAGCTAAAGAAGAAGCTAAAGCTGAAGAAACTAAACCAGAAGGCGAAACAGCAGATGAACCAAAAGCAGAGTAATTTACTCGCTTTTGCTAAACAAATCGGCGTAGATATCGTCAATATTAGTGAGTATCAAAATAAAGATAGCGAAATAGTTTGTAAATGTTCTAAAGGGCACACCATTACAGGTACCGTAGATTATTTACTTAAAACCAATTTTGAGTGCATTGAATGCAAACATATCGACGCCATTAATATTAACGATACTACGCCCTTTTTCTTGTCTTTAGACGCTGCCTCATATACAACAGGCATGTCTATATTTAACAGAGATGGGCAAATGCTAAAACATAAAGCCCTTAACGTTGATAAGAAGAAAGACTTCTTTACAAGAATAGATGAAATAAAGCGAGAGGTAGAACGGATAATAAAAGATTGTGGAATAAAATGTGTTATTTTAGAAGATATACAATATCAACAAAATCCGGTTCTATTTAAAAAACTAGCAATGTTGCAGGGTGTTCTACGCTATTGTATAATAAATGAATTAAAGGTAGAACTCATAACCGCTATGGCTGATGAATGAAGAGCTTATAACTACATTTATGGTAGTAAAAGACCCGAACAGAAAAAAGCGGCCATTGAGAAAGCTGCCCGCATTTTTGGAGAAGAAATATCCGAGGATGAAAGCGAATCCATATTCTTAGGCTATTATGGTATTCATTTATACAACGAAGGACCTCAAAAGGAAGATTAAATCTACCTTAACATAATTTAACTAATTAGGAGGATTTAAAATGAAAACAATTATAAAGAGAGACGGCCGCGCCGTTCCATTCGACAAAGAAAAAATTATTACAGCCATTTTAAAGGCTTTTGGGGCTGTAGGCGAAATTGATGATTACGCTAACACAAAAGCAGAAAATATCGCTTCTTATATAGAAAGCAAGGTGGAGGAAAGGGAAGAACCTTATTCAGTTGAAGAAATTCAAGATTTAGTTGAGCAAGGTTTAATGAGCTTAAAGCACAAAGATGTTGCAAAAGCGTATATACTTTACAGAGAAGAACGTAGCAAAATCCGTAAAGGGAAATCTGATTTAATGAAATTAATCGGTAAAAAAATCATGGCTACCGATGTCCAAAATCAAAATGCTAATATGGACGAGTATTCATTTGGTGGACGTATGGGAGAAGCCCGTAACGAGTTAATGAAAGACTATGCCCTTAATTATTGTGTTAGTAAAACAACTAGAGAAAACCATTTAAACAATGAAGTATATATACACGATTTAGATAGTTATGCTGTAGGAGAACATAATTGTTTAACTATCCCATTTGATGATTTATTGGCAAAAGGTTTTAATACAAGACAAACAGATGTTAGACCTGCCCGTTCAATCAACACCGCTTTCCAACTAGTTGCTGTAATATTCCAATTACAATCATTACAACAATTTGGTGGAGTTAGCGCAAGTCACTTAGATTGGACAATGGTGCCTTATGTAAGATTATCATTCTTTAAACACTGGAGAGATGGACATAAATATATTTTACATGATGAAGATGCTGACAATTTAGTATTTTTGGAAGACAAATCAATAACCGATGATTACTATAAAGACGGGGCTTATGATTATGCCATAGATATGACCGAAAAAGAATTAATGCAAGCCGTTCAAGGTATGTATCATAACTTAAATACATTACAAAGCCGTAGTGGAAATCAATTACCATTTACATCTATTAATTATGGTACTTGTACATTACCTGAAGGTAGAATGGTTACCAAAGCATTACTAAAAGGTTCTATAGAAGGTGTTGGTAAAGTAAGAAAAACTCCTATATTCCCTTGTGGAATATTCCAATGTATGAAAGGAGTTAACAGAGCGCCAGGAGACCCTAATTATGATTTATTCAAATTGGCATTGCGTTCAACTGCTCAAAGATTATACCCTAACTATGTAAATGTTGACTGGTCTGTCAACGCAGGGTATGATAAAAATGACCCTAAAACTTACGTATCAACTATGGGTTGTAGAACATATAATGGTTCCGATATTAATGCAGAACCTGGTACTAATCCACAAACCAAAGATGGACGTGGAAATATTGCCCCTACAACTATTATCATGCCTACTTTAGCCATGGAGGCTGGCAGAGATGTTGAAAAGTTTATGGAGTTATTAGACCAAAAAATTCATGAGGCTAAAGATAGCTTGGTAGAAAGATATAAACATATTATAAGCCAAGACCCTTCTTCAGCTAAGTTTATGTATGAAAACGGGTTAATGTTAGGTTATGATGGCAAAACAATAGAGAGCGCCATGAAACATGGGACTCTAGTTATAGGACAATTAGGATTAGCCGAAACATTACAATTATTAATTGGTAAAGACCATACAACTCCTGAGGGTATGGAATTGGCCAAAAGAATAGAGCAACTATTCAAAGATAGATGTGCAGAATTCAAAAAAGAATTACACTTAAATATAGGAGTTTATTATACTCCAGCAGAAAACCTATGTTATACTGCTATGAAAAAGTTTAAAAAGAAATATGGTGAAATACCTAATGTTAGTGATAGAGATTATTTCACTAATTCAATACACGTACCAGTTTGGAAACATGTAAGTCCATTTGAAAAAATAGACATTGAAAGTCAATTAACTGGTTATAGTAATGCAGGATGTATTACTTATGTAGAACTTGATAGCAGCGCAAAAAATAACTTGGAAGCATTAGAAGCAATGGTTAATTACGCTATGGATAAAGATATCCCTTACTTCGCAATTAATGTGCCTAATGATACTTGCTTAGATTGTGGCTACACTGATGAGTTCAATGATGAGTGTCCAATATGCCATAGTCATAATATACAACAATTAAGAAGAGTAACAGGTTATTTAACAGGAGATTATAAAACTGCTTTTAATTATGGTAAACAAAAAGAAACTGAAGACCGTTTCAAACATTCAGAGCTAATCGAGGATTGGCATGCGATACAACAAGATTGTTAAGTTTGAAATCAGCAATGGAAAAGGAATTGGCATGTCCTTGTTCACACAGGGATGCCACTTCCATTGCGAAGGTTGTTTTAATCCTGAAACATGAGACTTCAGTAAAGGTGAAAAATGAACCGCAGAAGTAGAAGAACACTTTATGAAATTAGTAGGACGACCATATATTTCAAGGATTACTTTTGTAGGTGGAGAACCTTTAATATTTTCTAATTTACCAGACCTATTAAAATTAGTAAGAAGAATAAAAGAACAATATCCAAATAAGAAAATTTGGGTTTATAGTGGGTTCACGTATGAAAATATGTGGCAAATGCAAAAAGAAGTTTTGCAATATGCGGATGTGTTAGTAGACGGACAATTCGACATAAATAAAAGAGATATAACACTAGCATTTAGAGGTTCTTCTAATCAGCGTGTTATTGATTTACAAAAAACAAGAGAAAAAGGAGAAGTAGTTTTATATGAATAATTTAATAGAAATACTAAAAGTAGCTTTCCCAGCAATGATGGTTATAGGGGCTGGCGGAAGTTTAATCGTAAACATTATAACAAAAGGAGATTGGCCAGTATCACTACAATGGTTAGGAGCTGCTCTTCTTTATACAGCACTTTTATTTAGAAATAAGTAAAAAGTAGCGGGGGGTTAAAAAATGGATACTAAAGAAATTTGTGATAAGATTTATTACATGGCTAAGAAAGGAAAGAATTTCTTAACCATCTGTAAGGAGCTGGAGCT
>Ga0247611_10009948_pt1 | contig 11284 bp, 9 predicted proteins | sample 177DNAGHGhighgp2_FD_192422 | JGI IMG/M metagenome (GOLD analysis project Ga0247611, IMG submission 192422) | Sheep rumen microbial communities from Palmerston North, Manawatu-Wanganui, New Zealand - 1770 DNA GHGhigh gp2 | ecosystem: Host-associated > Mammals > Digestive system > Stomach > Rumen ... | reverse complement strand
ATGGCCTTGAAGTTGGCGAACTGTTGGTAGGCGGTGGTTTTGCTGCTGTAGACGTGGTAGCTGCCCACGAGGATGCCGGCCTTGCGGGCCGCTGTGAGGTTGGTCTGGTAGAACTTGTCGCGGATGGTGGCCCCTTCGGTGGCGCGGATGTAGACGAATTTGACTTTCTTGGTCTTGGCCACTTTCGTCCAGTTGATTTTGCCTTGGTATTTGGACACGTCGATGCCCTGCGCGCACGCTGCCGGCCTTGCCAGCAGCGCGAGCAGGAAGAGGGCTATGCCGAGCCAGCGGAGGGCTGGGTTAGAGCTGAATCTCATCGCCTGCGGCATTGAAGAACTTGTAGCTGAGCAGTCCGTAGGTTTCGGACGGCTTGATTTTCAGTCTTGTCTTGTATTTGAGCATCCATTGCACCCGCACACTGCGCAGCCCTTTGGTGAGGTAGGCATAGACGTAGGGGTGGACAATGATGGTGAGTTGCTTCTCGTTTTGGGAGGATGTGAGGTAGCGGAGGTTGGACTCGATTTCGTCAACTACGACGAGGCTGGATTTGATGGTGCCTGTGCCTTCGCAGAAGGGGCATTTTTCCTGCACGTCGACCTCGATGGCGGGGCGCACACGCTGGCGGGTGATTTGCATGAGTCCGAACTTGCTGAGGGGCAGGATGGTGTGGCGGGCTTTGTCGCGCGACATTTCGGCGCACATCACCTCGTAGAGTTTTTTGCGGTTTTCGGCTTTTTGCATGTCGATGAAGTCGACGATGACGATGCCCCCCATGTCGCGCAGGCGCAGCTGACGGGCTATCTCTTTGGCGGATTCGATGTTGACCTGCAGGGCGGTGTCTTCCTGGCCGGCCCCGGCCTTGATATGGTTGCCGCTGTTGACGTCGATGACGTGCATGGCCTCGGTATGCTCGATGTAGAGGTATACGCCCGAGCGGATGGTGACGATGCGGCCAAAGGCGCGGCGGATGTCGCGGAGCACGCCAAACTGTTCGAAAATGGGGGTTTCGAGCTTATAGTGCTTGACGATGTCTTCCTTGTCGGGAGCCACAGCGGCGATGTATTTGCGCACTTCGTTGTAGATGGACTCGTTGTCGACGTAGATGGTGTTGAAGTCGTCGGTGAGAACGTCGCGCAGGAGGGCGGAGGTGGCGCTGAGTTCGGAAAGCACTTTCTGGGGGCCGGTGATGTGCTTGAGGCTTTCGGTGAGGGAGGCCCACTGGTCCATGAGACTGCGCAGGTCAGCATCGAGTTCGGCAACGTCTTTGCCCTCGGCAATGGTGCGCACGATGACGCCGAAGTTGGCGGGCTTGATGCTCTGCATCAGGCGGCGCAGACGGCCACGCTCCTCGGAGCCTTTGATTTTCTGCGATATGGAGATGCGGTTGATAAAGGGGTTGAGCACCAGGTAGCGGCCGGCAAAGGACAGGTCGCCCGAAAGTTTGGGGCCTTTGGTGGAGATGGGTTCTTTGGCCACTTGGCCGACAATGAGTTGGCCGACCTTGAGGACGTTGGAGAGGTTGCCCACCTTTTCGAGCACGGGCTCGATTTTGAAGTTGTTGAGGTTGCGGACTGAGGGGTCACCGTTCATGGCCAGCTTCATGTATTTGGCCAGGGAGTTGTAGTTGGCGCCCAAGTCAAGGTAGTGCACAAAACCGTCTTTGTCCTCGCCAACATCGATGAATGCGGCATTGAGGCCCGGCATGATTTTGCGTACCTTGCCCACATAAATGTCGCCGACATGGATTTTGTTGCCGGTCTTGTCTTTGTGCAGCTCGACCAACTGTTTGTCTTCGAGGAGTGCCAGCTGGATTTCGCTGTCGGTAGCAGATACGATTAGTTCTTTGTTCATTCGATTTAAAACAAAAACAAATTACACAGCACGATGGACAGCCATCGGTGTGTAATTTGTTTTAGATGTTAGATTGTTTGTTTTAAGACTTGAAGAGTAGCTTACTTCTTCTTATGTCTATTCTTACGCAGACGTTTTTTGCGCTTGTGAGTAGACATCTTGTGTCTTTTGTGTTTTTTTCCGTTAGGCATTGTATCTTGAATTATAAAGTTATTTTACACTCTTTTTCACGTCGTTGACAAAAGTCTTGGCGGGCTTGAAGGAAGGGATATTGTGTGCGGGGATGATGATGGTGGTATTCTTGGATATGTTACGACCAGTCTTCTCGGCACGCTTTTTGATGATGAAGCTACCGAAGCCGCGGAGATAAACGTTCTCACCTTCGGCAAGAGACTCTTTTACGACATTCATAAACTCTTCGACAGTGGCCTGGATGGCGACTTTCTCGATACCGGTTTTCTGTGCAATTTGTGCAACGATTTCTGCCTTTGTCATGTTGTATTATACTTTGTTATTAATTGTTCAATTGTGTCCGCTCGCTGTGGGCGAAACAGGATGCAAAATTACCAAAAAAAATTGGATTACAAAAGTTTTTTTTGCCCCTTTCGGTCTTAATTTCAACTTTTTAAATCCAATTTATTCAATGTCAACATTTTAAAAGAGCCAATTTTCACGCCTGACAGCAATAATAAACTGAATAATAGGTGGTCAGAAACGGTCTGCAGAAGGCAGTTTTTTCGGATTTTTGGCGAAGTAGACGATAAACAGGAGAAGGGCTCCGACGGAGCAGAAAAGGGTGACCGTCCAGGGCATGGACAAGGGGTCGGAGGACGGGGCAGAGAGGACTCCTTGGTGGTAGAGGAAATAGAGGACGACGACGAGGGAATTGTTGAAAAAATGGGCGCCGACATTGACGAGCAAGGATCCCGAACAGAAGAAGAGGTAGCCCAGCAGGACTCCCAGCAGCAGCCGGGGTATGAAGCCATAGATGTCGCCGTGGAACAGGGAGAAGATGACGGCCGTGACAAGGATTGCCACATGGGCGTTGCCGAACCAGCGATGGAGTATCTGCTGCAGGCACCCCCTGAAGAAGAGTTCCTCGCAGACGGCCGGGATCAAGGCGAAGACCAGCAACTGGAGGATGAGGTCGGGGACGGTGGAGAGGACGAGCAGACTTTCAAGTTGCTGTTTCGCGGCGTCGGAGAGGGCTCGGGCATGGCGGTCGAGGGCCCCGAGGTTCCAGGTATTGTTCCACGACTCCAAAAAGTCAATGAGCGGGACAAGGAGCAGTATGACCACCATTGCAATGAGCGCGAGCACCCAATAGCGCCCGCCGAAATGAAGACGGAGGTAGGCGCCCGCCTGCTCCTGATAAAGGAGGGCAAAGAGGCACGCCGGGAGGAAGAAGGTGAGCAGCTGGGTAAACGCAAGCTGGACGATCTGAAGGCGGATGGACGCATCGGAGCCGTCGGCTTCGGGAAACAGGAGTTGGAGACCGCCTCCAATAAGAGAACAAATCAGGAAAAGAAAAAAAAGCCCGACCAGTTGGGCTATGGGCTTTGTGTCTTTAAAAAAAACATTCAGGCTGTTCACTACGGGAAAATTTTGTGACCCCGGCGGGATTCAAACCCACGACTTTCGGAACCGGAATCCGACGTTCTATTCAGCTGAACTACGGGGCCATTCTGTCATAAAATCACACGCAATAACTCGGATTTATTTTATTTATTGTCTGGTGTGCGAAAAAAAATTTCAATAATATGAAAATCAAAACCACGGAAAAGAGTTATATCCTCTGAGTCAGACGGCTACGCCCTGTCAAGCATCGGCAAAAATTTTTCCGTCGGGCAGGGAAACATTCAGTTGCGCGTACTCGCAATGGAAATCGTTGCGCAAGCGGTCAAGGTAGCGCCTACTCTCCCAATGGCACATGGGAAGGTCGTGCAGCAGGTAGTTGCCACAGGTTTGGGGCGTGGTGGCGGGGACTTCTGTCTGGGTCAGCACCCATTCTAAGCACTCTATGGCGAGCGAACGCATATCGTCCACCGTGTAATGTCCCGTCATGACGACATACATCCCCGTCATGCAACCCATTGGGCCTACATAAACCACATCGTCTTTGGCTGAAGAATTGCGGAACCATGTGGCCATCAGATGTTCAAGGCTGTGCATGGCGGCAGGCGCCACGGCTGGTTCGCGGTTGGGTTCGGTGATTCGGAGGTCGAAGGTGGTGAAGCCTTTATCAATCCGAGAGACGTATATGCCCGGTTTTAAACGGGTATGGTCGATAGTGAAACTCTGAATAACTTCCATATTAGAGTACGATTATAATTGTTCAAGGAAACTTCTTACAAAGCGGAAAGAGCGGTCGGTCATGGAGTCCAGAAAGTCGTCCCACTGTTGTTGGTGGTTGTCGGTATTGCCTGGGGTGTCGCTGATGACACGGATGCTAAGGAATGGTACATGGTTGAGGTAACAGGTGTGGGCGATGGCTGCGGACTCCATCTCACAAGCCAGTCCTTCGGGGAAACGCGACTTGATTTGCTGCAAGGCACTGCGGTCGGTGATGAACTGGTCGCCGGTGCAGATGAGTCCTTCTTTGGCATGAAAGTCTGGCTGCTGCGCTATCGTGGATGCACAGCGGAGAAGTTGCGGATCGGCATCGAAACGGGCAGGCAGCCCTTGCACCTGTCCATAGCTGTTGCCCATCCCGCACCATACATCGTGGTAGACAGTTTGGCTACCCACTACGACATCCATCACGTCGAGGCAGGGGTCTATGCCGCCGGCCAGACCGGTGCTGAGGATGCAGTCGGGATGATGTTCCTGCATGAGCCGCATGACACCCACGGCCGCATTCACCTTGCCGATTCCACACTGCCACAGCACAACATCGTTGCCGCCGACCAGCCCTTGCGGTTGGCCGCCCAAAACGTCGAGCATCTTGCGATACTCGATGTCCATGGCAATAATAATTCCTATTTTCATAATAGCGTAATTGCTGTATTATGTTGAGGCCGTGCAAACAAATGAGTGTCGCAGCCTCGCGACAGCGATTGCAAAGATAACATTTTTTTTGCAATTAACAGATTGCCACAAAATTTTTCGCGCCAAGCGGCGTTACAAAGTATTATACATTTTACGACATGAAACGCCACTTTCTGATACTGTTCTCCACGCTTTTTGCCTTGGCGGCCATCGTACTGGTCATCATCCAGATTTCGCAGACCAAGCGCTCGGCGAAGATGAGCGACAATCTATTTAACATCAGTGTGAACAACGCCATTGACGAAGTCTTCAACCAGCTGGACCAAATGAAGGTGGAGGACTATGTCTCGGAAAAGGAGCGTTACCGCCTGGTGAAATACCGCCGCATTGACGACATGAACGAGAAGATGCAGGACATTATTCGCAACAACAGCGAGCTGTTCTATAATGAAAAGAAGGTGCATTTCGGAATCTCGTCGCAGGACAGTGCCATTCCCCAGCCCCAGGCCAGCCTCAGTCCCGAGGAAGAACACGTACTGACACAATACAACACGATGCTCAACGCCCGCAACAGAATGCTTTCGGCCATTGGCAACGACTATCCCGGCAAAGCCAACCCAATGGACATCAACAATATTATTGATGCGTCGAAATTCAACTACCCCCTGCTGGACTCGCTGATACGCGAAGAGTTGATTATTAACGGTGTCGACATCAACCCCTTTATCGGAGTGCTGATGGCTGACAGCCTCATCTACTACAGCCAGGATGCCAACCCAGACGAGTTGCGCAACACCGCCTTCAAATACACTTTCCGTCCCCACGGCATCATTCCCGACGAGAACCTCTACGTGGTCCTCTCCTTCCCCTCCTCCCCCATCATCCTCAGCAGCGATACCAACCTCTATACGGTCATAAGCATCTTCATGATTGTGCTGATTTCTGCCCTTTTCATTTTTTCTGTCCGCACCATCATGTCTCAGCGGAAACTGGATGAAATGAAGACCGACTTCATCAACAACATGACTCACGAAATCAAGACCCCCCTCGCCACCATCAGCCTGGCCTGCGAGATGTTGGAGGACGAGACCGTGAACAGCGACGCCTCCACCCGGCGCAATTTCATCAATATCATAAGCAACGAAAACCGCCGCATGAGAATACTGATCGAGACCCTCCTGCAGAGCGCCAAAATGTCGGGCAAGAAGTTCACGCTCAATCCAAAGGAGATTGATCTGAACAGCATCGTCGAGTCGTGCATCCACAATTTCCAACTCACTATCGAGACCCGGAAAGGAACGATTGAGGCCCACCTTGGTGCTATCGACGGGATACTTTTTGCCGATGAGTTGCACATCACGAACATGCTCCACAACCTGATAGACAATGCCATAAAATATTCCGAACAGACTCCGCACATCACCATTACCACCCGCTCTGAAGCGGGCTTTGCCATCCTCGAAGTGGCAGACAACGGCATCGGCATTGCCAAGGAAGACCAAAAACACATTTTCGAGAAATTCTACCGGGTGTCCACCGGCGACGTACATAATGTGAAGGGGTTTGGAATCGGGCTGAACTATGTGTCACAAGTTGTCGCCCTCCACAAAGGTCATATCACCCTTGCCAGTGAGCTGGGCCAAGGCTCCACATTTACCATCTCGCTGCCCCTCTCGTAGGTATTTACCCACACCAGGGGTCACTCCCTCCCCCCAAAAAGTAGACCGTCAGCCGAAAAGGCCCTCGATTCTTTCCATCACTTCGCGGGGCTCAATAGCCGTCAGGCAGGGATAGTTGCCTTTTTTACAGGGTTTGTTGCCATATTTTGAACAGGGCCGACAATCCAGAGCTTGCTGTACCGCCCAGTCGGGGTCCTGCCTCCAGCCGTAAAATCCACGACAGGGGTGAGTGGCTCCCCAAATGCTCACCACAGGTATGCCAAGACAGGAGGCAAAGTGCATATTGGCTGAATCCATGCTCACCATGACATCCAACTGCCTGATGCGCTGCAGTTCCTCCTCGAAGGTGAACTTCCCGGCCAGCGATTCCACTCCGTTATACTTCACGGCCCACCGCTCCATTACTGCGGCCTCCGAGCCGCTGCCAAATGCCCATACACTGTATCCTTTTGCAGAGAGCATTCCCACCAACTCTTCCATCCTTTCGATTGGCCATATCTTCCCTCGGTGCTGCGCGAACGGAGCCACGCCAACCACCCGTCGCCTTCCATTTGCAGGTTTTACCCGCCAGTATTCCTCATTGGACACCCCGCCTTTCAGACCGCAGCGGCCGAACACTTGGTCGTACCGTTGCCACGAAGGCAAATCCAGTCGTGTATGCTTGCGTATGCTCTTCACTCCCACACCGTGCATTCGGAACAGCCAGTCCACACCAATTGTTCTCAGCACATGGTGCATATCCGCAACCTTGTCAGGTTTCAGCTCGCAGAATTTTCGGAACAGGTCATACACACGCTGTTTTCTTTCAGTAGGGACATACTGAACATTCTCCATCCCCCCAAACAGGGACTCCAAACGTGGCGGGCCAGCCACCATGAACAGAACATCGAGATTTGCGGCCGCCCGCTGACGCAACACGGGCTCAAGAATGGCCACATCGCCCAACGCCGACAGCCGCACTACCAGCAGCCGCATTCTATAGCGCGTCCCGCTCACTTCTTATTATTATAAAGCATGGGGTTAAGCATCGGGTCGTTGTACATCTTCATCTGGCGGTAGAGCTTCATCTTCTTTGTGCCCGCAGCCAACTCTGCCAGCAAATCGTCAATAGCCAGCATCAGGTCGGACTTCTGCTCCAGCAGGGTCTTCAGCTTATTCTCACAACGGCTGTGTTGTTCGGCACTCACATCTTTTCTCGATGCCTCGATACCAAAGTGATAAATTTTCAAGGCGAGGATTGAGAGCCTGTCAATGGCCCAGGCCGGAGTCTCGGTATTGATTTTGGCATCCGGCAGCACCTGCACCCCGGCAAACATTTGCATGTAATAGTCATCGATTCTCTCCACAGTATCGGTGCGCTGCTGGTTGGAACGGTCTATCCAGCGCTTCAACCGCAGAGCTTCCACCGGGTCTACATCGTCCGGTCTGATCAAATCCTCCAGATGCCACTGCACTGTGTCGATAAAGCTCTTCTCCCACAGCAGATGCTCAAACGTCCCTGCTGCGTAGGGGTTATGAGTAGGTGCATCCACCGAGTCTACTTTATGATAATCGACAATCTGCCTTTCGAACAAGGCAAACATTTCTTTTGTATCCATAGAATAACTTTCTTAATCTGTGCCACGGGGAGCCTCCACGCAGCAGCACATGCAATCAATTACTTCCCAAACACATTGGCCGCTTCGTCCATCTTCTGTGGCACCTCCACCCCAAAGGGGCAACGGGTCATGCAACTCCCGCAATGTGTGCATTCGGAGGCATGGTGAGGCAGGGCATCGTAACGGGCCTGCAACTCAGGGGTCAAGCCTTCGTTCTGGGCCTTGTCCAACAGCTCGTTCACTTTGGCGATGGGGATTCCCTGCGGACAGGGCGAACAGTGGTTGCAATAGGTGCACTGCCCCCCTTTGTCGGCCTTGGCGGGCTTCATCACCGACGAGTAGTCCTTCTCGGCCTCCGTGGCGTGCAGGTAATGCAGGTCTGCAAGCAGTTCTTCTGTATTATCCACACCCAGAATACAGGTGGACACACACGGCTTTGCCAGACAGTAGGCAATGCACTGGTCAGGCGTGAATGCCACTCCCAGCGGGGATGTCTTCTGGTCCAGCAGACGGCCACCGCCGCCAAAGGTTTTCATCACGGTGATGCCGATATGGTGCGTGGTGCAGTAGTCATACAACTCTACCCGTACAGGGTCAATACCCCCTTGGAGGTTGTCCATAGCCCCTTCGTCCCAGGGGATGGCTCCACCCCTCAGTTGGTCAAATGCGGGGTTCAGGGAGAACATGATTACCTCAATCCAACCACTCTTGGCTGCCGTCAATGCCACCTCGGCATTATGGCTGCTCACACCTATATGCTTTATCTTGCCCTCTTTCTTCAGTTGGAACACATATTCGAGGAAAGGGCTGCCCTCCAGCTCGTCCCACTCGGCAGGACTGTCGGTGATATGGATCATACCCACCTCGATATGGTCAGTACCCAGCCGCTGCAGCAGGTCTTCGAATCCCTGCTTGGTTTCCTCAAGATCACGGGTGCGGGTGTGCTGCCCGTCCTTGAAGATTGTACCGATATGGCCCTGAATAACCATGCGGTCGCGACGACCTTTCAATGCCGCACCGATATTGGAACGGGTTTTGGGGTTGGCATCGTAGATGTCAATGTAATTCATGCCGCTGTCCAAGGCCATATCCATCAACGCTATCGAGCCTGCCGTGTCGAGCTTCTCAAATCCACCACAACCTATACTTATCTCACTCACCTCAATTCCCGTGTCGCCCAACGGACGGTATGCCATCGAGTTCTTCGGAGCCTGCTGACATCCCACCGTGAGCAGCAGCACCGACAATAGAGTCATAAAACATTTTCTCATTTCAGAATTAAATTTAGTCATTATTTTTCTTTAACTTTTCTCTAACGTCAAGATGACAGAATTATTGTTTGACCATCAAAAAAGTCCTTTTTTCAGACTCACCGACCATACCTGCTGCCGTCATACCCAATTCCGCCAACAGGAATTCCTGTCCAAAAGTGTGGCATTTCTGTCCTCGCCACAAAGATGTTCACCAATGGCGTCTTTTGGGCGCCTTGAGTGGTGGCGGTTTGGGGGTCAGAAAGCGCGGCGGTATTGCTCGACGATGGCGCGGTAGCGCTGCTGTAGGTCGGTCGGGAGGTCGTCGAAGGGGGCTATGTCTTTGAGTGTGTGGCGCAGGTTGGCGTGGCGCTTGTTGAGTATGGCGGCCTCTTGGCGGGTCTGGGGGTCGTCGCAGGCCAGGGCTTGGTTGAGGAGGGCGCGCTGGTTGGCGGGCAGGGGGGCGTAGTTGTCGAGCAGCATCTCCATGTTCCAGCGGTTGTGCTCGATGCGGGCGAGGAGGTCGGTTGGCGATGGGGCCGAGGGGTCGGGACCGTCGGGGTCGGAGAGGCTGCGGGTGGTGCGCATGAGGGTGTCGACGAGGGTGGCGGCATGGATGGCGCGGTGTTTCTCGGCAATGGAAAGCTGGCACCAGAGGTTGTTGAGGGACTGGGGTTCGGAGGGGATGGTGGTGAGGGGCTTGCCGCTTTCGATTTTGTGGTGGATGTAGTTGATGCGTTTGGCAAGGAGGGTGGTGGCGGCGTCGAAGGGGTCGACGGTGCCGTCGGGCATGCCGAAGGGGACTATGTTGTGGTAGCGGGGCACTTCGGTCTGCGCGGCACGGGCCAGGACGGCGTTGAGGGGTTGGTAGACATAGATGAGGGGGGATACGGCTGAGGGGTCGTCGGCGTCGGCCAGTGAATAGTAGGGCGCGGGGAGACTGAGTGCGGCGGAGAGGTTGTGCGAAGGGTTGTCGGTGCAGAAAGCCACAGATACTACCTGCTGCTCGTCGAGGGCGTAGGAGCTGAGCTGGTCGCGGATCCACGACTGTTCGACACCGCCGTTGAGGAATTGCCATTCGATGTCGAGGAAGTCGCCATAGGCGGGGTCGGGGCGGGAGGATTGCCATCCGCCGCCGTCGGTGCGGAGGGTGATGTGCGAGAGTTGGAAGAGGCCGGGGTAACGGGTTTTGAAGAATTCCATCTTTTGGGCGGCAAGGGGGTCGACGAAGGTGATGCAGGTGCGGTGGGGCCGTGCGGCGGTTGTGGCGAAGTTGGGATAGTGGCAGAGTTGGGCAGCGGTGGAGGCAAAGGCAAGCCCCATGGGGGTGAGCCCCACGACGATGAGGTGTACCCGGCGGGTGCTGTCGGGGCCGAGAAGGTAGCGGTCGAGGGTGAGGTGGGCGGAGTCGGGCGAGGGGCTGACGAGTGTCTGGCGGGCGATGGCTTCGAAACGGTTGATGACGGTGGTTTCGAGACTGGTGTGCGACTCGGGCGGGAGGTCGTGCAGCATCTGGGCGGTGAAGAGGCGGTCGATGTAGAGGTAGCACTGCGCCAGGAGGGTGGCGTTGGTGCGCTGGTGGCGCAGGGTGTTCCAGCAGGCTATGTTGAGTTGGTCGTGTTGGGGGTCGCCGTCTTCGCCGGTGATGAGGATGGTGGAGGCCAGTTCGGCCTGGCAGGAGCGGAGGGTGGAGGGGTCGGTGGGGTCGCCGTGGTAGATGACTAAGGGGATGGCGTGGCGGGTTTTGGGGAGGGTGGTGTGGATGAGGTCGCGCAGGGCGGCGGCATCGGCTGAGGTGAGTATGACCCAGGGTTTGCCCTGCAGGTCGGGGCGGGAGTCGAGACTGCGGAGCAGCTGGAGGACGACTTGGCTGCCGCCCAGGACGAGTATATGGTTGGAGAAGTAGTAGCGGGAGTGT
>Ga0247611_10009947_pt1 | contig 11284 bp, 9 predicted proteins | sample 177DNAGHGhighgp2_FD_192422 | JGI IMG/M metagenome (GOLD analysis project Ga0247611, IMG submission 192422) | Sheep rumen microbial communities from Palmerston North, Manawatu-Wanganui, New Zealand - 1770 DNA GHGhigh gp2 | ecosystem: Host-associated > Mammals > Digestive system > Stomach > Rumen ... | reverse complement strand
TATGCCTCTCTGATGGGTTGTAGCGCTGGTAGAGGTATCCACGTTGATATGCTGAATGCATGGACTCCTACTAACACAGAAACAAACATTCCACGTTGGCAGTTCAATGACGACCGTATGAATGCACAGTCAGACCGCTGGCTTATCGGTGCTTCTTACCTGACCTTGCAGAATATCACGCTTGGTTACACTCTTCCGAAACAGTGGACATCAAGAATTGGTATCAGCAAAGTACGCGTTTACTGCGTAGCTGACAATATCTGGACATGGTCTAAGCGCCAGGGTCTCGACCCACGCCAGAGCATTACCGGTGCAGCATCATCTGCATACTACAGCTCTGTAAGAACCATCTCTGGAGGTATCACAGTAACCTTCTAATAAGAAGCGTGGTTTAATAAAATACATCATCAATATAACAAATTCATTTCAAGACAATGAAGAAAATCAAAATATTCACAAGTTTAGCAGTGGCTCTGCTCGCATGCTCCACTTTCACCAGCTGTGTGGAAGAAACGGAACCTGCCAACGGTATTGCCACTGAAAAGCAGGTTGGTGAGTCTTCAAATGCCACCGAGGCGCTCGTTCTGGCTATGCCTGCTTATTGCCACACCATTATGTGGGATGACCGTCACTGCTGTTTCGGTTATGGCTCTATGATGCACATCCGTGACCTTCAGACTGGAGATTTGGCTATGCAGTACAGTCCTTCGGGTTATGACTCATGGTTCTATAATTGGTCACGCAACAAGTACATGGGCCAGGACTACTTCTACGCTCAGTATCTGTGGATTTATTACTGGAAGTTCGTACAGACTACCAACAATGTGATTTCTGCCATCAATCCTGATAATGCAACGTCAGAACAGTTGGGATGGCTGGGATCAGCCTATGCTTACCGTGCTATGTTGTATCTGGATATGGCTCAGATGTATGAGTTCTTGCCTAACGATAAGACCAGTAGCATTAACGAAGACGGCAACGACGTGGCAGGACTTACTGTTCCTATCGTCACAGCAGGTATGAGTGAAGCTGAAGCACGAAACAACCCACGTGTTCCACACGCTGAAATGTTCGCTTTCATTGAGGAAGACCTCAATACAGCTGAAAAGTATATTGAAAACCTCACCAATACCAACGGCAAGATTCTTCCCGACCTGGCTTGTGCCTATGGTTTGAAGGCTCGTCTCTATTTGTGGGATGGACAGTATGCACTGGCTAAGGAGTATGCACGTAAGGCTATCAATGCTGCTTCTGTAGGTCCAATGACCCAGCAGGAATGCTTGAACACTACTACAGGTTTCAACGTAACAGATCCTTGGATGTGGGGAGCACAGCAAACGACGACTTCCTCAACGGTACTCACAGGTATTATCAACTGGACTTCATGGATGAGTCCTGAAACAAGCTTCGGCTATGCTGGCTATGCCATCGCAAAGGTATTCCCGAAGATTGACCGTAAAATGTATGAGCGTATCGGCGATACCGACTTCCGCAAACTGTGGTTCGTGGCTCCAGCAGGTTCTGAACTCGAAGACCAGGTGCCTTACTTAGACCCGCAGACGAAGGGTGCCATTGCTGAATATTCAGCCCTGAAGTTCCGTCCAGGTAGTGGTAATGCAGACGATTATACCATTGGTTCTGCTACTGCCTATCCGCTGATGCGTGTAGAAGAGATGTACTTCATCGAGGCTGAGGCTGCTGCCCATTTGGACGCTGCTCAAGGAGTAGCGCTGCTCGAAGATTTCATGAAGAAGTATCGTGATCCTAATTATGTATGTCCTGTAAGGTCTAAGGATGACGTTGTTGAAGAAATTGTCTTCCAGAAGCGCGTTGAACTCTGGGGTGAAGGTCAGTCCTTCTTCGATATCAAGCGTCTGAACTACTCTGTTACACGTGGTTACGTCGGCACCAACTTCAGTGATGATTTGGCTCGTCTGAACACCAACGGCCGTCCTGCATGGATGAACTGGGTAATCGTTCAGATTGAAGAAGAGAACAATGAAGCTTTGGTTGGTATGAACAACCCGGATCCGTCCGACTTATACACACCTTGGGTAGCTCAGTAATTTATGATTCTATCAATAATAAAAATGAACATTATGAAGAAATTATTTAAATATGCATACGTAGCACTCGTTGGTGTGATGGTATTTGCACTCAATGCATGTACCAACGATTACGAGTACGACCCAGCATCTAAGGAAAATCTGGGCGAGCAGGTGTATTTCTCCAACAACTTGGGTTCAAAGATTGAACTCCCTACTGACGGTAACAGTTTCACAGTAAATGTTTGCCGTGTGAACACGGAAGGAGAACTCACCGTGCCCATCACTGTGACGATGGAAGATGGAAGCATTTTCCATCCAGAAGCCAGAACGGTGACCTTTGCAGACGGTCAGGATACTGCACCATTTGTTTTCACTTTCAATCCTGAAGACGTGGTTTATGGTGACTATGCAACCATCAAAATGCAAATCTCTGACGAAACCTACACCACTCCTTATGGACTGGCTTCATACACATTCGAAGCAGGTAAGACCGCATGGGTGGCTATGAAAGGTAAGGCAACATATCGTGAGGATATCGTAAGTACTTGGTATAGTTTAAAAAATCCTGTTTATCAGGTATCTATCGAGGAGAATATTATTGAACAGGGTGTTTACCGCCTGGTTGATCCATACGGAACCGCATTGGCAACTGCTATGGGTATGACTCAAAAGCAGTGGTCAAGCATGTATGACTATAACGGAGCTCCTTACTATATGGAGATTGATGCATCAGATCCTAACTACGTATATGTACGTGGATTCGAGACAGGTCTGACGATGGATGAAGCCAGTGGTATGATTTCCGGTACAAGTATAGTGGATTACTATTTGGCAAATGGTTACACTCTGGAAACAATCAAATCGGCAGTACCTCAATACTTCGGTAAGCTTGAAGATGGCGTGATAACGATGCCAACAGGAGCGATGCTGATCTCTGAGGAAAATTATAACAATGGCGCTTGGTCAACTGCAAACCGAAATGGTCTCTTCGCTGTAGCATTGCCTGGTGCAAGCATCAAGGATTATTCATTCGACATCTCTTATCTTGGACGATTCACAGATGTTAATGACAATGACTATGCGACCATATTTATGTTCTGTGGTGAAAACCTCACATCCGTGAGATATGCATTGGTTCCTGCTACCGAGGATGTTGAATCTACGATTGAAGGAATCATCGACGGTAGCGTAGAGTATGGCGAGGAAGAGGCTGGTCCTGAGGTTGGAGTAAGCATTCCATACGAGGAAACAAATACATACAATCTCGTAGTTGTACTCTATGAAGGCTCTGAGGTGGTTGGTTATGACTATTTCGAACTGAAACTGAAGTCCAGCAAGGACGCAGCAGAACAGTATGAAGATATTGGTGCTGGTGTAATCACGTTAGGCGCAGCTGACTTGAGTCCATACTTCTTCCAACAAGCTCAACAAGAACCTTTCGGTGTATTAATGGGCCAAACCATCACTCAGGAGGCTGTTATCTCTCAAAGCACCTCTGACCCGACCCATTACAAAATTGAACCATTCTATCGTGACGGCTATCCACTCTTCTTCACATGGGATTCAGAAGCAAACACCATCGTGGTTGATGGTGTAGAAACAGGATTTGAGACACAGGCTGGTGTAATTTCCGCCACTGATGTGGAAAGCGTGGTAGGACAGAGTCTTGTAGGTTATGGTCTGAACTCCTGCTATCTGCCTGATGACAATACTTTCCGCTTCAACCTGATGTTCTCTGATGTTAACAACACCTATGTTTGTGAAACGGAGACCTATGAGATCACTGAGCAAAACCAAGCTAAGGTGCTGGAAGTTAAGAAGAAGATTGGCCGTAAGCGCAGTGGTACCGGTAGGGCTACCCTCAACAAGAAAGGCCAAAAGATCATTAGAAAGAGTCCCTTTAGCAGAGGCGAAAAATTTACAATTCAGAAATAAATTCTGATTGATTTTCAAAAGACTCCAGGTGGGGCATTGTTCCGTCTGGAGTCTTTTCTTATCAATTCATTTAATCAACAATTCTCGTAAGGTATGAAAAGATTATTCCTATTGACAAGTGCTTTCCTACTGGTAATGACCATCACAGCTGTGCCAGCAAAGAAAGGAATCAAGCGCGTGTTGACACTCGACAATGGTACTCAGGTAACAGCAGAATTGCAGGGTGACGAGTTCTTGAGTTTCTGGAAGGCTGATAATGGAGAATGCTATATGTTGACAAACGGACAGCAAGAGGTCTATCAGGTTGCAGACATACCGGCATTGCAGGTCAAAGCCGACCAGCTGCGCAAGGAGTCAAACGCCCGTCGCGCAAAGCGGCTGCAAGCAACGCAGAAGAATGCTTTTGGTGGAGACCATCCCGTGTATGAAAACGTGAAGAAGGGTCTCATCATCCTGGTTTATTATACCGATACCCAATTCGGAAAGACCCATAACCAAAAATTCTACCAGCGAGTGGCTAATGAACGTCATTTTACCAGTCCGATAGGTTTCAAAGGCAGTGTGAAAGACTATTTCCTCGATCAGAGTAATGGACGATTCGAACTCGATTTCGATGTAGTAGGTCCTTACAAACTGGACCATGAAGTGGCTTACTATGGGGCGCACGATGGAGGCAATAACGACAAACGACCAGGACGTATGATAGCTGATGCCTGTGCCAAAGCTGATGCCGATGTCGATTTCTCTCAGTATGACTGGAATGGTGACGGTCGTGTGGAACAAATATACGTGTTGTATGCCGGATTAGGAGAGGCTGCCGGTGGTGCATCTACCACTATTTGGCCCCATGAATGGTCGTTGAGTTCCAGCGACTATGGTACGCAATATGTCACCAATGACGGTGAAACCTTCGTGGATACCTATTCCTGCGGACCAGAGCTGACTAAAAATTATTTAGGCAACAATACTGCTGATGGCATTGGTACCATCTGCCACGAGTTCTCACACTGTCTGGGACTGCCAGATATGTATGACACGCGACAATCCCAAGAGTATGGAATGGGCAGTTGGGACTTGATGGCTCATGGCAGCTATAATGACGGTGGCTTCTGCCCGCCCAACTACAGCACTTACGAAAAATGGCAGACTGGCTGGATTGAGCCTGTTATCCTGTTTGAGCCAACAACGGTAAAGGGGGTTCCTGCTCAGGCGGTGGACTATGGTAAGACGTTTGTTATCTATAACGATGACAATCCTGACGAATGCTATCTGTTAGAAAACCGACAGACCAATGTAGGTATCTGGGACACTAAAATGCCTGGAAGCGGTCTGATGATTCAGCATCTTGACTATAATTCAACGATATGGTCGATGAACAATGTCAATGCCATCGTCAACTATAGTCAACAGTATGGTCCACAATATGCCTATATGGATAACGATCACCAGCGCTGCACCATCTACCATGCCGACAATACTGCTGGAGTAGCAAACGAAACCACCGACCTGTATCCTTATGAGGGCAACAACAGTCTGACCGCTACATCTACGCCTGCAGCCATCTGTTATACTGGTACATCGCTGTTGAGCAAGCCCATTACCAATATAGTGCAAAACGATGACGGAACCATTGACTTTGACTTCATGGGGGGTAGCTCCACTAACATCATCATCGTAACCGCTATTGATGCGATAACCGTAAATAAACCGGTTCAAAACGACAACTCCTGGTACACCATCGACGGCCAGCGTCTGAACGGTGAACCTACCCAACGTGGTATCTATATCCACAATGGTCAGAAGTTTGTGGTGAAATAAAAGGGGTTTGAAATAGAGAACAAAAATTATTGCAATAGAACATTAGAGGGTATGTCATAACAGGCATATCCTCTAATTTGTTTTTAAGAATTTCGAAAAAATTTGGAGGTTATTGGGAAAATTACTTATCTTTGCAAAGTCGCTAATGTATTTTGACTGGAAATCTAAAAGAATTTAGCATGTCGGAGAATAATCTGGATACATATAAACGCGTTCACTTTGCAGTAATGGCTATTGAAGCCAGTGCCAGAAAAGCTCATCTTACAGGGTGGGAGATTCATGATAGACTTAAACGGCAGGACTTGATTCACAAACGTCTGATGCGCCATTATGATCAACTGCATACACAGAGCCTCAGTTGGGTAGCTGATGACACGCTGGAAACATTAAAAAACTGGGAAAGAGAAGAAATGGAGGAAAAGAAATGATTACGCTTTATCATGGTTCTGACGTTGTTGTTGCTCAACCCTTAGCCAAGTTTGGCAGAATGAATCTTGATTTCGGCCCAGGTTTTTATTTGACAAACATTAGAATACAAGCGGAGAATTGGGCAGAAGTTGTTGCAGGCCGTCATGGAAGGAATGTCAGACCTGTTTTAAACATATATCATTTTGACGAAGAACAAGCCAAGATGGATATGATTCGCATAAAAGAATTCCCCGTTTATGACATAGCCTGGTTAGATTATGTTGTAGATTGTCGTCAAGGAAAAGACGTATCTTCTGACTATGATGTTGTAGAAGGAGGTGTCGCTAATGATAATGTTATTGATACAGTAGAGGATTACGAGAAAGGAATTATCACATCAGAACAGGCTTTAGGCCAGTTGCAATATAAAAAGGTAAACCACCAACTCTGCATCCTCAATCAGAGTATCATTGACAAATATCTTCAGTTTGTTGATAGTGTTATCGTAGAAATAAAGGAGGAAGAATGAGGGATACTGTTCTTTGGCGTAAGCAGAGTCATATTATTATGATGCTTTCAGAAAGATTGCATATTGATGCAGAACAAGCATTAGATTTGTTCTACTCAACCAAAACATATCAATTATTGTCAAATCCAAAATATGGATTACAACTGATGAGTGACAAGTATATTTTAGAAGATATTATCAATGAAATATCTGGTACACCATCGACGGCCAGCGCCTGAACGGTATGTTTTGTAATTTTATGCTTTCAGTTCGATTCCACTGGTTTTTAGCGGAGATGAACAAGAAACTACGAACCGCTTTTCTTGGCCTGCTGCTGTGCTGTTCCAGCATGGTATGGGGGGATGATGTTCTGATTGAACACCATGGTGACCATTATGTGATCAATATGGATGCGCTGAATCCTGACAGCGAGATGACGCTCATGGAGGTGTTGCAGTTGTGCCCTGAACTGACGATCGATAACAGTTTCGCGCTGAATGAGAATTATGTGCTATGCGTGGATGATGTTGATGTTTTACTTGACAACATTACCTTCTTGAAACAGGTGAAGGCTCAAGAGATTGAGTCGATCGACATTTATATGAACCCTTCCGTATCGCAAGGTGTCGGAGGAACAGAAGCTGTCATCAACATCAGGTATAAGAAATCTGAAACGAAAAGCACCGCGGGAAAGGTGTCTCTGGAGGGTAGCACGTATGGCAACGGACTGCTGTATGGCGACGTGAAGACACAGCAGCGGAACATAGGTATTAGAGGCTATGCACTCATGGATCTCTATTATGCCAAAGCAACACCAGTAGAGGGAGGAACCTTAACGCAACGCCAAATGGCTCAGAATGCCCACGTTACTGCTGACTGGGATATCAGTTCTGTTGACAACCTGAAAGTAAAGCTGTTCCAACAGTTTACTGACTATAAGGAGCGCTATCGTCATCCCGACGAATCCGCCCAGATTCCCATTCAGGAACGACTCGGAAGTATGATGGCAACCTATACCCGCACGTTGAACGACAAAGAGGCGACCTTGATGGCAGAAGCAGGAGGTATATATCTCAGCAATAGCACATCCGGATATTCTACATACCAAATCGCTCCGTATTTCTTTGCAGAGTATAACACTCCTTTGTTTTGTGATGACCTCTGGATGTTGGCAGGATGGGAAATCAACTATGACCACGTCAAAAAAATAGAGTTGGTACATCAGAAATTCCTCAAGAATGATTTTTACCTGCAAATGGACTATAACAGCGGACCGTGGATTGTTACGCTGGGTGCCCGTCATACGCTGCTGAACTATTGGAACCGGTTCTATCATACCGAGAACCGTCAGCAGGCGACACACCACAGGAGTGCAACTACCTTCCTGGCTACTGCAGGATATAAATGGGGACGACACTATGTGCAGGGTACTTTCAACCGAGATTTTTTTATTCCCTCCTTCGATGACTTCTATGAGAATGTGATGGATCAGACGGTGTTCACCACCAGTTATCTGACGAATCTTATGTGGCGGGCGGAATTGCGCTATAACTACCAGAAAAAGAATCTGGCCTTTTTTGGTGTCGTGACACATTCCTGGATAACTGATATGCCCACACCGCGAGAAGCGTTGACGAGTGTCAAAACAACGATTACCTGGAATCAGGGAGCACTGAGACTGACGGCTGGAGCCAACTACTACCATCAGCATATTTCAGCTGGTATCGAGCAGGGTAAAAGGAACGACAATTTTTTCACCTTGAAACTTTCTCCGACCTTGTTGCTGGGCAAGGGATTTCGCCTGTCGGCGATGCTCCTTTATCAAAGTAAGGAGAGGTATCTTGGCAACGACTCTCACTTGTATGCATCTGTAAAGGTAAACAAAGATTTGGGACGCCATTGGAATCTCTATGCCGATTTTCATGATCTGACGGGACTGCCAACGATTTCTTTAGAAAAATCGTTAGGGGAATTTTTCAATAGAGCACTAACAGTCGGTATGACCTACCGGTTCTGATAGCGTTGGAGTTCGCTTGATGATAGAACTGTTGCTGTCATTTTGTCGCTGTTATTGTATCATTTTTAGGTACAAATCAGACAAAATGACAGAATTTTAGTTTTGGTACATCTCTTGCATTTTAATGGATGAGCGCGAATGGAAACAGAAGCGCACAAACATTAAAAGTCTAACAATTAAAATAATGGAGGAAAAGAGTATGTTACCAATTATGCACAGAAATCAATGGTTACCGGAAGTGTTCAACGATTTTTTCAACACTGACTTTATGCCGAAGGTAAACGCAACGGCACCGGCCATAAACGTGAAGGAAAGTGATAAGGACTATCAGGTAGAACTGGCCGCACCGGGCTTGAAGAAGGAGGACTTCTCAGTGAATATCAACGATGACGGCAACCTCGTGATTAAGATGGAGAAGAAAGAGGAAAATAAGGAGGAAAACAAGGCCTCTCACTACCTGCGTCGCGAATTCTCGTTCAGCAAGTATGAACAAACACTGATTCTGCCTGACGATGTGGAAAAGGAAGAGATTCGTGCCAAGATGGAGAATGGTGTGCTGACCATCGACCTGCCAAAAATGGTCGTTTCCCAGAAGAAGCCGACACGACAGATCGTTGTAGGGTAGAAGACCCCTCCGGCTCCCCCAAAGGGGGAGAGTAAGAAGACCCACCCCCTGCCCCTCCTTGTTGAGGGAGGGGAGAGAGGTCAAAGGTAAAATTGGAAAATAAATTGTAAATTGAAGATGACAAAGGGAGTAACCTGATAAAGGTTTGCTCCCTTTTTTTGTGACTTTTCTTTGGCTTTTCGCCCGATTATTGCTACCTTTGCAAGATAATTAGTAGTCCCAATATCAATACCTATATACTCCCCCTCCATAACAGGGAGGGGATGGGGGTGGGTCTTAAAACATTTACATATATGGCAAAGAAAGCATTATTGATGATTCTCGATGGATGGGGAATCGGAAAAAAGGGTGAGGGAGATGTGATTTTTCGTACACCGACACCTTATTTGGACTATCTGACAGCAATCTCAGCACACGCACAACTGGAAGCATCGGGTGAAGATGTAGGTCTTCCCGATGGACAGATGGGTAACTCTGAGGTAGGGCACCTGAATATCGGTGCCGGACGTATCGTTTATCAGGACTTGGTGAAGATTAACCGTGCCTGCAAGGACGGCTCCATTATGGAGAACCCGCAGGTGAAGGCGGCTTACTCATACGCTAAAGAGAATGGCAAAAAACTCCACTTGATGGGACTGACAAGTAATGGTGGCGTTCACTCTTCTCTCGATCATTTGTTCAAACTCATAGAGGTGGGCAAAGCATACGGTCTGAAGAACCAGACGTATGTACACTGTTTCATGGATGGCCGTGATACGGATCCGAAGTCAGGAAAGGGTTTCATAGAGCAGGTTACGAAGGTGTGTGCCGACAATGATGCTGCCATAGCCAGTATTGTAGGCCGTTTTTATGCGATGGACCGCGATAAGCGTTGGGAGCGTGTAAAAGAGGCTTATGACCTACTCGTAAAAGGCGAGGGCAAACAGCATACCGACATGGTGGCTGCTATGCAGGAAAGCTATGACGAGGGAGTCACCGATGAGTTTGTAAAGCCGATCAATAATAGCAGCGTCAATGGTCTCATCGAGGAAGGGGATGTGGTTATTTTCATCAACTTCCGTAACGACCGTGCTAAGGAGCTGACCGTTGTGCTGACTCAGCAGGATATGCCAGAGCAGGGCATGAAGACCATTCCAGGACTGCAATACTACTGCATGACACCATACGATGCTTCGTTTACGGGTGTACATATCCTGTTCCCGAAAGAGAATGTGGAGGATACACTTGGCGAATACCTTTCACGTCAAGGCAAAAAGCAGCTGCATACGGCCGAGACAGAGAAATATGCACACGTAACCTTTTTCTTCAATGGCGGACGTGAAGAACCGTTCGAGGGGGAGGATCGTATCCTTGTTCCGAGTCCGAAGGTGGCAACCTATGACCTGAAACCAGAGATGAGTGCATACGAGGTGAAGGATAAGCTTGTCGCAGCTATCAAGGAAGACAAATACGATTTCATCGTTGTTAACTTTGCCAACGGTGATATGGTTGGACATACGGGTGTCTATCATGCGATAGCTAAGGCGGTATGGGCTGTTGACAATTGTGTGCGCGAAGTCATCGAGGCAGCTAAGGCTGTAGGTTATGAGGCCATCATCATTGCCGATCACGGCAATGCCGATAATGCGATCAACCCAGATGGAACACCGAATACTGCTCACTCGCTGAACCCCGTTCCGTTTATCTATGTTACGGACAATAACTCTGCAACGGTTAAGAATGGTCGTTTGGCAGACGTCGCTCCTTCTATCCTTCATATCATGGGATTGGAGCAGCCGGCAGATATGACGGGCGAGTGTTTGATAACAGATTAACAAATGAACGTTCAGATAGAGGAAACGTGGAAACAACGGCTGAGTGGTGAGTTTGACAAACCTTATTTTGTCAATCTCACCACTGCTGTCAAAGCAGCGTATGCTGCAGGA
>Ga0247611_10009945_pt1 | contig 11285 bp, 8 predicted proteins | sample 177DNAGHGhighgp2_FD_192422 | JGI IMG/M metagenome (GOLD analysis project Ga0247611, IMG submission 192422) | Sheep rumen microbial communities from Palmerston North, Manawatu-Wanganui, New Zealand - 1770 DNA GHGhigh gp2 | ecosystem: Host-associated > Mammals > Digestive system > Stomach > Rumen ... | reverse complement strand
ATCAGCAACTGACTCTTAAAGGTCAAAGCGAATCTATGGAAATCGAAGTTTTTCATTTTGTCTGCGTTTTGAAGTTAAACAATAGTTCGAGGTTGATCTGTGTCTCCGCATCACCAGCCTTGCGCTCCGCGATGACGGCATTACCCTGCAGGGTAGGCTCGGCATAGAGCACGGTGTCGTCCATCTCCTGAGGTGCACGATACTCGAAGGTGTACTTGTCTGTAATCTCCTGCACTGACGCATTGAGCAGCATGCTACGCTGGTCGAGGATGAGGATGTGGTCGAGCAACTGCTCCACGTCATGCACCTGATGGGTAGAGATGATGATGGTACGGTCCTCTGTCATGTGCTGGGCGATGACCTTGCGGAACTGCGACTTCGAGGGGATATCCAACCCATTGGTAGGCTCGTCCATGAAGAGGTATTTGGTGTTGGTGGCAAGGGCGAACGACATATACGCCTTCTTCTTTTGTCCCATCGACAACTCATTGAGTTTCACATGACGGTCTAACTCAAAGTCCTTCAAGCAACCATCCAGTACCTCGTCAGAGAAATGGGGATAGAAAGGACGGTTGAGGTCGGCAAACTCAGACAGACGGATAGGTGGCAGGTCGAACTCCTCTGTGACGAGGTACATGTCACGCAGCACCTCCGGCTGTCGCTTGCAGGTAGCAATACCATCGCAACATACTGTGCCCTTCGTAGGACGCAGCAGTCCTGTGAGCAGATAAAGCAGTGTCGACTTACCCGTACCGTTCTTGCCAAGCAGTCCATAAATACGGTTTCCCTCCAGTTGGAGACTGAATCCGTCAAACACAAGCGCCTTCTGACCCTTGTACTTGTAACTGATGTTTTCAACGTTAATCATACGTTCTTTCCTTATATTAATGATACCTTTCGTTGTCTGTAATGGTGTACTACTTTAATAGTACACTGCAAAAGTAGTAATTAAAACGTTTCCTACCAAACATTTCAGCGACTTTTTTTAATGAAACGAGATATTTAACATTTCCACCTTATTTATTTATATGCGTGTAAGAAGATAGCGCGGTTGTTGTAAATCATCGATTATCGACGAATAAGTGCTGATTAACACTTATTGGGATATTTCTTTGCACCAAAGCGACAGATATTACAAAAAAATGACTACCTTTGCACAACCATTAAACCAGATAATATGAAACGTCCTATTATCAACCGACAATTGATTGTCGCCATCCTTCTCGTTCTTGTCTGCATGCCGATGAACACATGGGCACAGACTTCAGGTAATGACACTACCAGTATCCACGTACTCAATGAGGTGCGTAAGTATTTTAACTCTGATAACGAAGGCGCCTTCTATATCGCTGCCGAGCGGTATCGGGAGTACTATCTGAGCAAAGGTGACCTGCCCTACTACTACAAGGGGTGGATGCATGAGGTGCTGTATGATGTCAACCACAACCATTTCTATCGTGCCATGAAGAAGACGAACCTGATGCATAACGATATGCGGAAACGGCATGCGGAGAAAGAATACTATAACGCGACTCACCTGCGTGGTATCATCTACTCGCTGATGGGTAACATGGAACTGGCACGCCAATATTTCGAGCGGGCCATGGAGGAGGTGGACCACTCTGTGCCTACGAACCTCATCTCTATCTACATGGACCTCGCCAATATCGAGATGGACTCCAAACCTGCTGACGCGATGAAGCATCTGGACTGTGCCATTGACATCATCAAGGCTAATAATGGGAGGTATGAGTATAGCGACGCCATCGGCTTCAAGGTGATCGTCGCCTTTGCCATGCGTGACTGGGACACCCTCAACAAAGCATATCATGAGTATATGAAACTCAAGGACACCATCGGGGACGACTTCAGCATGACCTACTACCACTATGTGAAAATCTGCAAGAATGTCGCAGACCACCATTATGGAGAGGCTATCCGACTCACCAATCTGTTGACGAACTCCACAGACCAGTATAAGTTCCAGACGGAAATCTACGAGATGGCTGGTGACACTGCCAAGGCTTTCATCGCCCAGAAGAAATATACTGCCGTCAAAGACTCTGTCAATAATGTCATCATGAGTGAGGAGATGGTGGGATCGGCAAGCGACCTCGCCAAGGTAGAGCAGCAGAACGAGGAATGTAGCGAGAAGTCGGAACGCATGAAATGGAGCATGATGGCTCTCGTACCCATCGCTTGTCTCATGCCTATCGCTGCCTGCCAATGTCATAAGAGGAAATACACCAAGAAGTTACAGCAGCAGAACCATGAGTTGAAGATTGCGAGAGACAAAGCGCAAGAGGCTGAACGCATGAAGATCAACTTCATCCAGAATATGACGCACGAGATTCGTACACCCTTGAATATCATCAGTGGTTTCGCACAAGTCATCAGCGACCCCGATACAGAGATGAGCCAAGAGGAACGTGCGGAGATTGCCGCACGCATCTCGACCAGTACGAATAATATCGTGAATATCATCAACGAGATTCTGGACATATCGGGTAAGGAGAGCATCCACTATATCGACAAGAGCGACCTCGTCAGTTGTAATGAGTTGGCGAAGATGGTGTTGGTATCTTACCAAGAGAACGAACAACAGAATGACATCCGATTCTCAAGTAGTCTGAAGGATAATTACAAGATCAAGACGAATATCAAAGAGGTTGAGAAAATACTTAACAACCTGATGGGCAATGCCTGCAAATTCACAGAACAAGGTGTTGTGACGCTATCTTGTTACCCTGACGACTTAGAGAAGGACTTCGTCTGCTTCAGCGTGACAGATACAGGAAAAGGTGTCAAGGAAGGAGAAGAAGAGAAAATATTCGAACATTTCTACAAGGTGGACGCTTATAAGGAAGGAGTGGGACTTGGTCTGCCACTGTCTCGAAGGGTGGCTCGTCAGATGGGAGGTGATGTCGTCTTGGACACATCCTATAAGGAGGGAAGTCGCTTTATCCTAAAACTGCCCATCGCCTAATCAGCCACGCTGGTCTGCTCCCCACATCATCTTCTCACGCAAAGTGTGGAAATACTTCTGTCCGGCACGCTTGACAACCTTCACCTTATAGGGAGCCTTACGAAGGGTCAGACGGGTTCCCTCACTGCAATTCTCAGAACGACCGTCAAGGGCTACCAGGAAATTATGCGAGCGGCTCTCTACCGTCAGACAGACCTCCGCATTATCAGGAATCACGATAGGACGGATATTCAAGGAGTGTGGAGCAACAGCGGTCATCGAGAACACACTTGTTCCTGGCACAATGATGGGACCACCTACTGACAAGGAGTAGGCAGTAGACCCTGTCGGCGTGCTAACCACCAGTCCGTCAGCCTGATAGGTCGTCAGATAATCTCCATTCACAGAAGCCCTTATCGAGATCATCGAAGCATTGTCACGCTTGAGGATGGCGACATCATTGAGGACACAATGATAACCTCTCAAAGGGGTCCCGTCTGTCTCTACGGCAATGGCGGCACGAGTCTCTATCGTATAGTCACCCTCATAGATCGACTCCACGATATGCTCAATCTCTCCTGCACTGATATCGGCAAGGAATCCAAGACGTCCCATGTTCACACCTAAGATAGGTATCTGCTTGTCTCCTACCATGCTTGCCGCACGAAGGAAGGTGCCGTCTCCTCCCATCGAGATGACGAAATCAGCATCAAAAGCAGGACCCTCGAACACTTTCACGGATGCTACATCCAGATGCTGATGATGCACCAGGAAGTCGTAAAACTCCTTTTCTATACAGACTTCTGCCTTGCGATCAGAGAGACATGCCAGTATCTTTGCGATGGATGCCGACTTCTTCGGCTGGTAGGTATTGCCGAAAATGGCGAACCGTAGTTTTCGTGAGGTCATAAAATTATCTCCTTTTTTTGCCGTTATTTGACAAACATTTTGTATCTTTGCCGTGTATTATGTGCGCAAAGTTACAGAATTTTAGCGAAAAAGCACATAACAAAAGGATAAAAATAGTAAGAAAATGACAAAACTAAGCGTAAATATCAACAAAATCGCCACCTTGCGCAATGCCAGAGGCGGCAACAACCCTAATGTACTATCTGTCGCACATGATGTGGAAACATTTGGAGCACAGGGTATTACCGTTCACCCACGTCCTGACGAGCGGCACATCCGCTACCAAGACGTACGAGACCTGAAACCGCTGATTACCACGGAGTTCAATATCGAGGGCAACCCTATCGACTCGTTCATCGATTTGGTCTTAGAGGTGACTCCCAAACAGGTGACACTGGTACCTGACGGACACGACCAGATCACAAGTAACCACGGTTGGGACACCATCGAGAACAAAGCGTTCCTCCAGGATGTCTGCAAGACGTTCAAGGATGCCGGCATCCGCACGAGTATCTTCGTCGACCCCGACCCGAGGATGGTGGAGGGTGCCAAGGCATGTGGTGCCGACAGGGTGGAACTGTACACCGAGCCCTATGCCTCCCATTATGCCGCCGACCGTGCCGCAGCCATCGCACCGTTCATCGCTGCCGCCGATGAAGCAAGGAGGGTCGGACTGGGACTGAACGCGGGACACGACCTCTCGCTGGAGAACCTGCACTATTATCATGAGATGATCCCATGGACGGACGAGGTGAGCATCGGACATGCCTTGATATGCGATGCCCTCTATATGGGACTTCGTGAGACGATTAAGCATTACCTACAAGCATTACAATAAAAAGATGAAGAAAGTTTATGTTTTCCTTGCAGACGGCTTCGAGGATGTCGAGGCACTGATCCCTGTAGACGTATGGCGCCGGGGGGGACTGGATGTGACAACAGTGAGTATCATGGGTGACTACACGGTGGAGTCGGCACATGGAGTACGGATGATGGCAGACACCCTCATCGAGGATGTCGATGTGAGTGATGCTGACCTGCTCTTCCTCCCTGGTGGAATGCCTGGTGCCAGCAACCTTTACGGCAACCAGCAGGTATGTGAGGCGGTGAAGGCGCAAGCAGAGAAAGGAAAGAAAGTGGCTGCCATCTGTGCAGCCCCTGCTGTCGTCTTAGGACAGTTAGGTATTCTCAAAGGCAAGCGTGCCACCTGCTATCCTGGTTTTGAGAACATGCTGGAGGGTGCCACCTATACAGGCGGTCTTATCTCTATTGATGGCAATATCACTACTGGTGAGGGACCTGCTGCCGCTTTCCCCTTTGCTTATGACCTGTTAGGTCAACTCGTCAGTCCGCAGGTGGCTGACCAGATTGCCGAGGGTATGCGTTTCAAGCACTTGATGGCATAATGGACTATATCATTATTGTAGCAGGAGGAAAGGGTCTTCGCATGGGGGGAGAGATTCCCAAGCAGTTTCTGCCTATTGGTGGAAAACCGATTCTCATGCGAACATTGGAGCGTTTCCGTGCCTATAGCGAGACACTGCAGATTATCTTAGTATTGCCCAAAGACCAACAGGACTACTGGCTGCAACTCTGCAAGGAATACCACTTTCCCCTCCCCTCAACAGGGGAGGTCGGGAAGGGTCTCTATCAGATGACAGACGGTGGAGAGACCCGTTTTCACAGTGTACAGCATGGGCTTGCCCTGATTCCCGATGATATGGAAGGGGTTGTAGGAGTACATGACGGTGTACGACCTTTCCCCAGTATCGAGGTCATCCGCAATTGCTATGAGACGGCACGGACGAAGAAAGCCGTCATCCCTGTGATCCCTGTGGTAGAGACCCTTAGGAAGATAGGAACTATAGACACTATAGCCCCTATAAAAGCCCCCTCCCACACTGTCCCACGCAATGACTACCGCTTGGTGCAGACTCCTCAGACCTTCGATATCCAACTGCTGAAAGCCGCCAACCAGCAACCCTATAACGACAACTTCACAGACGATGCCTCTGTCGTGGAGAGTTATGGCTATGAGATCACCCTCGTGGAGGGCAACCGTGAGAATATCAAGATCACCACTCCTTACGACCTGAAGATTGCGGAAGTATTAATATAATGTCAGGTATCACACCATATCACGCCAAATATTTTGCCCATTTTCTGACGAGGCGACTGCCCGCCAATAACTTGGACAAATTGACTGCATCGCTCCACGATGCACAGGTCGATTTGACGCCTCATCAGATTGATGCGGCGCTCTTTGCGTTCAAGTCGCCTTTGTCAAATGGAGCGATATTGGCTGATGAGGTGGGACTTGGTAAAACTATTGAGGCTGGCATCATCCTTTCCCAGCACTGGGCAGAACGCAAGCGTCGGTTATTGATTATCTGTCCAGCCAACCTGCGCAAGCAATGGTCGGCAGAATTGATGGAGAAGTTCTTCATACCTTCTTATATATTAGAAGCGAAGAGTTTCAACGAAGAAATAGAGTTAGGTAATCTGAACCCATTCAATAAAGACGGTGGTGAGCACCAACCGTCCGGCATCATCATTTGCTCCTACCAGTTTGCTCGTACAAAATCTGCTTACCTGCGAAATACACCTTGGGACTTGGTCGTGATTGACGAGGCTCATCGACTGCGTAATGTCTATAAGTCCAATAATCGCATTGCTAACACGATTAAAGATGCACTTCTGAAGCGAAAGAAGATTTTACTGACGGCTACACCTTTGCAGAATTCCATACTTGAACTTTACGGTTTAGTCTCCATCATCGACGAATTCGTGTTTGGTGACTTGAAAAGTTTCAAAAGCCAGTTTAGCAAGATTTTGACTGCAAACGACTTCCGCTTGTTGCGTAACAGGTTACAACCCGTTTGCAAGCGCACCCTCAGACGCCAAGTTCTGGAATATATCAAATACACAAAGCGCATTGCCATTTGTGAAGAATATTACCCTACGGACAATGAACAAAAACTATATGAATTAGTATCTGCCTATCTGCAACGCCCTTTGCTCTATGCCCTTCCCAATAGCCAGCGACAGTTGATGACTATGATACTTCGTAAGTTATTGGCCTCTTCAACTTTTGCCATCTATGGCACGCTGACCCGGTTAATAGAAAGGCTGGAAGACATTTTACGCAAGCAAAATATCAATTTGGATATTGACACAGCCACACTGGACTTTGAGGGACTGGATGACAATCTTGACTATTGGCTATCTGATGACGAAGAAGAGTATACTACAACAATAAAAGACACTGGTCCTGAGGATATCCTGCATCCATACGAGATAGAAGGTGTCAAAAAAGAACTGGCTGACTTGCGAGAGTTTCAAGCACTCGCAGCAAAGATCCGAAAAAACAGTAAGGCTGAGCATCTATTTGTGGCTCTCAATAAGGGCTTCGAGGAACTGGAAAAGTTGGGAGCCAATAGGAAAGCATTGCTCTTTACGGAATCACGTCGCACCCAAGATTTTCTTTTCGAGCTATTTGAAAAGAACGGCTATAAAGGAAAGGTTGTGTTGTTCAATGGTTCCAACAGCGACAAAAAATCAACAGCTATCTATAAAGATTGGCTCAAGAAATACAAGGGCAGTAGCAAAATTACAGGCTCAGCCACAGCAGACAAACGGGCAGCACTGGTTGACTATTTCCGTGATCAAGCAACGATTATGATTGCTACTGAGGCTGCTGCCGAAGGAATCAACTTGCAATTCTGTTCGTTGGTGGTCAATTACGATATGCCTTGGAATCCCCAGCGTATAGAACAGCGCATTGGCCGTTGTCATCGTTATGGACAGAAGCACGATGTAGTTGTCATCAACTTCCTCAACAAACGTAATGCTGCCGATGTACGTGTCTATGAACTGCTGAATGAGAAGTTCCAACTGTTCAGTGGAGTCTTTGGTGCCAGTGACGAGGTGCTGGGCAGCATAGGGAATGGAGTGGATTTCGAGAAACGCATCACACAAATATATAATGAGTGTCGGACAACTGAAGAGATAGAACTAGCCTTCGACCAACTGCAAGAGGAACTGCGCTCTGAGATTTCCGACAAAATGCTGAAAGCCCGCTCCACGCTGTTAGAAAACTTCGACGAGTCGGTCAGTGAAAAGTTAAAGATGCATCTGGCTGCCAGCATCAGCAATCTCAACCTATTTGAGAAACGGCTTTGGGAATTGACAAAGTTTGCTTTGGACGACCAAGCCACTTTCAATGAAGAGACACATAGTTTTACGCGCGAAAACAGCGAAACTTATTGCATGGTCGTTCCCAAAGAAGGCGAACGTAAGAGTGATGTCCAAATTCCTGACCACGCACAAGTTTATCGCATTGGGCATCCATTGGCTCAGAGCATTATAAAGAACAATCTGACACTCGACCTTCCTTCTCACGAAGTCATCTTTGATTACACCCACACTCCTGTCAAAGTGGCCTTGCTCGAAAAGCAAGTCGGTCATGCTGGATGGATGAGGATTGATAAATTTACAATTGAGGCATCAGAGTCTGAGGACTATCTGCTTACGGCCTGTTATACAGACGATGGAAGAATGATTCCGTCGGAAATAGCTGAACGGATGTTTTCGCTTCATGCCTCAGAAGGACGTCGGGCACAGATGAGCAGTGAAATGGATGATGTCCTGGAGCAGAATATCCGTAAACAGAAAGAGAAGGCTAAAAGTGAGAACTATAAGCGCAATCAATCTTTCTTTGAAACAGAAATAGAAAAGTTGAACCTATGGGCTGACGATGTAAAGATTGGCTTGGAACGAGAGATCAGCGACCTCGATGCAGAAATTAAACTCCGTAAGTCGGAAACTCGCAAACTAACCCGACTGGAAGAGAAGATAGAGGCACAACGACTCGTGAAAGATCTGGAGAAACGGCGCAGTGAGAAACGGCGCAGTCTGTATGAGGCACAGGACGAGGTGGATGCAAAGAAAGAAAAACTCTTCGACGAAGTTGAGCAGACCCTTCGTCAGAAAAAAGCAACGGAAGAAACATTATTTAATATAAGATGGAGGATTATATAATGACATTAGAAGAATTTGTATTCAATATTCCACTGTATCACATTGTAAATGTAGACAATGGCTATACAGACATTGTCAATCTACTAAAAAGTGGGGAAGAGGACAGTTCCATTCATATAGACGGCTATAATCCCATACGCAGAAAAGAGTCTACATTCACTTTGGCTCGAGGATTAGGGGATGTTGATGGCTGTTTCTATGATTCCTACTCTCAACAATATACTTATTCTAATGAAATTGTTTTCGTAAACAGTTATTATGAGACGAGTGGTGTAAAAACTCTTTGTTTTAAATGTCAAAGGTATGGTGACGAAATAAGCATATTGGTTTTTCACAATAAAGAAAAATCGACCATTGAGAAAGTTGGGCAATACCCATCTATTGCAGACATTCACATCGGTCAAATCAAGCAATATGATAAGGTTTTGGACAAATCCATATTAAAAGAGTTTACTAGAGCTATTGGTCTTGCTGCTAATGGGGTAGGTATTGGATCTTTTGTTTATCTAAGGAGGATTTTTGAAAAACTTATCTTTGAAGCCTATAATGAAGTAAAAACAGTTGAAAGTATAGATGTGGAACAATTTGAAAAACAACGAATGGATGAAAAGATAAAAACTCTAACTGGATATCTGCCTCCATTTATTGTCGAGCAAAATAGCATCTATGGTATTTTAAGTAAAGGTATTCATGAGTTATCAGAAGAAGATTGCTTAAAATATTTTGATACTATGCGATTCAGTATTGAAATGATTTTGGATCAGCGCATAGCTCTTCGAGAAAAGCAGAAAAAAGAAGAGAACGTGATGAAGAAAATAGGCGCGATTACCTCAAAACTCAAGAAATAATTATGGCGCAAAATAAATTGCAGAAGTTAGAACTAACATGGATTGGGAAGGATGAGGAGCGAGAGGCTATTGAGCCGCGTATCCTTATCGAGGATCCCAAGTACAGTTATGGGGATACCGAGAGTGGCAATATGCTTATTCACGGAGACAACCTGCTGGCACTGAAAGCACTGGAACAGGAGTATTCAAAACGAATTAAGTGTATATGCATAGATCCCCCATACAATACAGGAAATGCTTTTGAACACTATGATGATGGACTTGAGCATTCTATTTGGCTTTCTCTCATGAGGTATCGCATAGAAATCTTATGGAATCTTCTTACTAATGATGGAACTCTTTGGATATGTATTGATGATAATGAATGTCATTATCTCAAAGTAATGTGTGACGAAATCTGTGGTAGAGCAAACTTCGTCACATCTGTTGCATGGCGCTCTGCCGATTCATCTAATAACGATTCGAAAAAATTCTCAATAGATTATAACGACATCCTTGTCTATAGTAAGAATCAAGATTGGTTATCTTATCCACTTCCAAGAACAGAAGCATCAAATTCTCACTACAAAAATCCAGACAATGACCCTAAAGGGCCTTGGTTCGCTGGGAATTTGTCTTCTCCCAATCCAAGGCCAAATTTGCAATACACAATAGTATCCCCTCAAGGGATTGAGATTAAATCTCCGACAAACGGATGGCGTTGGAAGAAAGAAAAGATGGAAGAGATGATTAAATCTGGTGAGATTGTCTTTTCAAAAGATGGGAAGCGCGTCATCAAGAAAACCTATTTGAAAGACCAAGGGGGATTGGCTCCCTCTAACATATGGTTTGATATAGATGATACCGGCCATAACAGACAGGCAAAATATGAATTGATTAAACTATTCCCAAATATAAAGACGTCCGATTTATTTAAGACACCTAAACCAGAAAGGTTAATTCGCAAAATTCTTATGATATCTACAAAGCCTGGAGATATCGTCCTTGATAGTTTCCTCGGCTCTGGCACCACTGCCGCTGTTGCACAAAAGATGGGCAGAAAATATATTGGTGTGGAACTTGGCAATCAAGCATACACTTTATGTTATCCCCGTCTAAAGAAAGTGACGGATGGCACAGACCAAGGTGGTATCAGCAAAGCACAGAATTGGAAAGGCGGCAGCGGCTTTAAGTTCTACGAACTTGCCCCAAGTCTACTAAAAGAAGACAAGTTTGGCAATCTCATCATCAACAAGGAGTATAATGCTGACATGCTTGCCGCAGCAATGGCAAAGCAAGAGGGCTACACTTATCAGCCAGATGCCACGCTCTACTGGAAGCAGGGACAGAGTTCTGAGCATGACTTCATCTATACTACTACACAGTTCCTTACTGTTGAGAGCCTCGATGCTATCAGCGAGACGATGCAGGAAGGTGAAAGCCTCCTTATCTGCTGTACTGCTTTCCAAAAAGAATGCACTAACCACGCCAACAACATCACAGTTAAGAAAATCCCTCAAATGCTTCTTGGACGCTGTGAGTTT
>Ga0247611_10009944_pt1 | contig 11285 bp, 9 predicted proteins | sample 177DNAGHGhighgp2_FD_192422 | JGI IMG/M metagenome (GOLD analysis project Ga0247611, IMG submission 192422) | Sheep rumen microbial communities from Palmerston North, Manawatu-Wanganui, New Zealand - 1770 DNA GHGhigh gp2 | ecosystem: Host-associated > Mammals > Digestive system > Stomach > Rumen ... | reverse complement strand
CGCTGTCGGGGATGGTCACGGAGGTCAGGCCAATACAGTCATAGAACGTTCTGCTTCCGATGCTGGTCACGCTGTTAGGGATGGTCACGGTGGTCAGGCCACGACAGTCATAGAACACATAGCTACCGATGCTGGTCACGCTCTCGGGGATGGTCACGGTGGTCAGGCCACTACAGCCAAAGAACGCACAGTATCCGATACTAGTCACGCTGTTAGGGATGGTCACGGTGGTCAGGCCACGACAGTCATAGAACACATAGCTACCGATGCTGGTCACGCTCTCGGGGATGGTCACGGTGGTCAGGCCACTACAGCCATAGAACACATAGTCTCCGATGCTGGTCACGCTCTCGGGGATGGTCACAGAGGTCAGGCCAATACAGTCATAGAACGTTCTGCTTCCGATGCTGGTCACGCTGTTAGGGATGGTCACGGTGGTCAGGCCACGACAATCTTTGTATTTGCAAATCATTTTATATCAATGACTTGCACTTTAAACGGTAGAAAAGTGTTGACGTAGATTCTATGAAGGGCAAAATGGATAAAGATTTAACATGTTTAACCTTTGTAAACAGTAAAAAAGATAGATTGGCAATCATTCAAAATAGTCTTTGAGATTTAAGTAAACCAACCTTCCGAATCTTAATTACATCATCCTCTGCCAAATCTCCAATGAGCAGCGACGAGTTTTTAAGATGTTTTGAACTTTGACTTTTTACCTTCTCTTTATTGAAATTGGCATAACAATATGTACAGGCGTGGCAGCAAGTATTGTATGCTCCAATGTCAATGCTATCTACACATCCACATTCTTCACGTTGGTTTTTGTCTTTCTTTACGTCAATATGATAACCACATATGTCTTCAATAAGACTTGGATCTATACAACAACCATGTTCCACCCCTTCTTTACTTAGATTGATATTCTCAGCACAACTTAATACTTGAATACCATATCTGCACGCAATATTAACAAATCTTTCCGCGAGACACCTCATTTCTGATTGTGAAGGTTCTCGCATATTAAACTCTTTTGTATTTGTTATAGTCTTCTTGTACAAATCTACAAAACTGATTACACATCTTTTTGTATGCCCGTACAATCGTTTCGCAAGTTCTTCAAAAAACTTGAAATGATACTCAACGTCTATCTCGTTTGTGAAGAGTATTGGATCATACCGCCATATAACTTTATCAGGACCGATCAATTCAGATAGCGCACAAAAGTTCTCTATGATGCATTTCTTTACAGGAACGTTCTCCTCTATAAGCTTATTATATGGATTAATTGTGTACTGAAAGTAGTACTTGTAGTCTTTCAACTCGTTAAGTCTAGCCAACATATTGCCAGCATTCTTTGTCCAAAATACTATACAATCAACTACTTCAGGTTTGATATCAACACGACTAACCTGATGGAAATTCATTGGATTACGAATATCCACGAATCCAGCCGCTATCCTGTTAAAGAACCACTCCGAATAAAAAGCTGGTATATCTGTACGACGAGAAACTGAAAGTATCATGATGTTTTTATTATAAGGAATATACTTTTGAGTTGTTTCCAAGGTGTATAGTTGTCAACTATTGGGCAATGTTTGAAGCAAATTTTTAGATCTCTATTATTGCGGTCAACTAATTTTAATCCATACGTTGGTTGGAATTCATTAGGATCAGAAAAGTGATATTTCTGGTATTCTATACCATTATCAACTATTCCATCCAATTGTTTCGTGAGATAATTCATAGCAACATATGCAGAAGAACGATGATCATTTGCACCATAAAACAAAGCAATATCATTAATTATCAAAGTCTTTATCTTACGTGAAACGATTAATTGGACAAACTCATCTATACACACAAAGGCCTTTTGTTTATCATATCTCATTATATCAGACAGCATATAATTAACAAACATTATATCTATAGGGCGTTGAATACTTTTGGCATAAGCAAAAAAGTCCGAATTTAATACACCATATCTGATATTTCGAAATTGGGTACCTATATAATTTGTAATATCATTCCACCTTGAAGAAAGATCAAAACCAAGAAAGGTATATTGATTTCTATTAATCTTCCATGAACTGAATGTTGCCACAAGGGCATAAAACTCAGAACATGGGCCACATCCTATAGAACAACAAAGTATATCATTTTGATCATAGAAAGTGTATGGACGGGCTTTGTGCATAGCCCAGGTTATCTCCGAGGCATATCTTGACTGACAATTCAACACATAGTTGTACAATATCTTGGAACATGGATATTCTTTATCATGATTGCATGCCCTATGTATATCATACAGGCATGCATCGCAACTGGCACATCCAGGATGCCAGCACTGCCCGTTAGGACAATTCTGACAATTCATAGTTGTATATTGTTGATGACAATAATTATAGAGATTATCTAGTTCTATCATAATAAAAAATATTTATGTCTCCATCGCAGTATTCCTCCGCATTTTACTCACTCGGATGGGGAATCGCTTGCCAGTGACTGTCGGAGACTCTTTGGTGAGATTGAGTATTTCCTGCTGACGCTCAGTGAGTTTCGTCTCCGACATGTCTCCGTCATGGTCTCCGACATTCGGGGTGTCAGAAGAGGCAAAAATGATGGTCTGGAATTGGGTCGGGGTTGATTTGCTTTCTGGCTTTAACTCGTCCTTATACCCATCCAATGCTTTGGTCTCATTGCAGATGCGTGTGAGTCCGCTACCTCGTTTCTCCATATAGTCAAGTTGAGCCATCACGTTTGCAAGTATGGGATTACGCCTTTCAGAAGACACATCTTTGGTGTCCAAATCCTGTGTCCTTTATTGTTTCATTACTGCATCATGCCACGCGCCCCTTCATAAGAGCAACTCTCAGCACCTACTTTCTGTGCTTCTTTCAGGGCTGTTTCCAAATCTGATTCTAAAAAATTGAATATTCCAAACACTAATTTGTCTTTGAACAAATAATTAATCAAAGCAGCTGCTGTCCAGTCACCTGCACCAGCGGTATCCACCACTTTTTCATTTGCAACAGGTTCCAAATGCTTCCAATCGCCATTCAAGCGATAGCTCAAACCCTTTGCCCCTTGCGTTTGGATAAACAGCTTATCCTTATAGTCTTTAAACTGGTTAATGTCTTTTATCCTCTGTTCCGAGAATTTGATTATATCAGACACCTCAACACATTTGTTGAACAGACAGACATTACCTCCTCTGCTGGAAGGCTCAAAGAATATCACCGACCCCTTTTCCTTGAATGTAGTGGCTAGCTTCAAGATGGCGGGTGAAACCCTGTCAAAGAAGAATACCTTTGGCACAAAGTCTATCCTCTCAATCACCTCATTCGCCTGTTTTAGCGTCAGCGACTTGAAGTCCAGATAGAACCGACCGATATTGTTACGCGATTCAAATTTATGCGTAGGAATACCATCCTTGTTGATGAAATTACGCTGCACAATCACGGGTGTCTTACCGTCTTGGGTAGATACAAAATCCGTGTGTACATTGTGTCTTTTCATATCCTCCAGCACTCTTACCCCATCTTTTGTACCATCCAAACGAGCAATGGGGAAAGCTTCCCAACCCAAGTGGGCAAGTATCATCATCACATTGCCGCAAGTACCACCCACGTAATAGGATATGGGGACTCTTTGTCCGTCCCATATCAAAACATCCAGGCTAATCAGGCCTGCGCCAACTGCTATATTATTTGTTTCAAGTTTCATGATTCAAGTTTAAAGATTCAAACTACAGGATTAAGCCTCTCCACCAACTCCGCTTTCACCTTTTCCCACGCCACCTGTGGGTCATACTCCACCTGTGGCCCAAGAATCATTTCCGTGTCCGTCAAGAATTCCTCATCCTGTAGTTTACCGTCCATATTCAGCAAAAATTCCTTGTACGTAGGCAAGTGTGATGCCGTGAAGCCAAGATAGCGCTCATAGCTCTCCATCACTTTCCCTTTATCCAATTCGAGGTGCATTGACAGTATCTTCCACAGGTCAAACAAATCACGTCCTTTTCTACGCTGATAAACAGCCCTCAGTTTCGTCCCTGTCAGTTCTGCTAACTCATACGTCAGCACCTCGCAAGCACCCTTGAACCACGAACTATTCACCGCAAAAGGCACTCTTACCATCGGATATACCGAGAAATGCTCCTTGCAGTTAATCTCCACCTTCAAGTGAATCTCCCCCGCATCCATATCCGTCGGTTGCACCTTGAATACCAGCGTATTGTTGTGCTTCTTCTGCTTCACCACTGGCTCGCCCAGCCAAGCCAGCGCATCCCTTAGATGGTCTATGGTCTCTTTAATGGGTTCTGCCTTCACTTGCACCAGATCGATGTCCTCTGAGTATCTGGGCTGCGGCTTCAGATACAACTTACCCAATGCCGTGCCGCCACGGAACGCCAGATGCTCCGCAAGAAATGTATCGCTATAAATAGATACTAACGCACGGCAGACTATCAAATCCTGTTCGATGAATTTATTTACCACCCACGGGGCCTGCTCGCTCCATTCCGTAATATATCGTTCTGGTATCATAACTCGTCAATCTCGATGGTTTCGTTCACAATAATTCTCCACTTGGCGTTTCTTTCGCACCCCTCGCTGCTCTTTCCTGCCTTTAAAGGCACATACTGAAGCACGAAACCGGAACACTTCAACAGACTGTACAGCGACTCTGCCGCTTCACCTTCCTCCAGCACTTCGTCCAAAATATAGCCCAGACGTTGCAGACTGGTAACCGGCACCTCCTTCACGAAGTCAGCCCCTAAACGCCCGAAATCCAGTTTCTCCACCAATTCAGCCAGAACAGTGGCTGCCCGCGAAACGCTTCCTGTCTTAGCCTGATACGTCAGCAAATCTACTGCCGTCAGTTCAGGACGCGACACGTTAATGTAGCCCGTCCGCGTCTGTCGTCTCTCCACGTATGCCTCAGGAATATGGCTCTTGCAGAAATAATGCGTAAGGTACTTCTCTCCCTTCTTGTCACGCATGGCGGGAGGCTCTATCATCACACTGAACCGTAGCGGGACTTGATGCGAAGCTCCGTGATAACTTGCAGCACTCAACAGAGCCACATAGTATTTGCGTCCCAGGTGGTGCATCATGTCGTCCAAGTAAAACGACTGCGGCACAGCCCCGCGCAGCACATACTCATCCGGCACTATGACGTAGAAGCCGCGCAGGGGCGACATAATCCGTCCCTTGCTCACCTCTCTGGTCAGCGCACGTGCAATGCTGCCGGCACTCATGTCAGGGAATGCCTGCGCCACCTCATCGTGTGTGAAGGTGTAATTGCCTCTAAGCGGCTTATCATATATCCAGCTTGCTATGCTTGCCATTTTTTTGAATTCACTATTTTGTTTGCAAAGATAGACATTTTTTGTCTAACTACGCAAATAAATAACGAAAATCTTGTTCAATTTTTGTGTTTTTAAGTTATTTTATTGACCAGCATTAATTTTCGTTGTATGCTTCTCCTGTTATCCAAAGCAGAAAGGGTTCACTCCCCTCATTGATCTGCTTAAACACAGTAGCATCTTCAATTTCGTAGTTCGCTGAACTTACGTTGTAAATAGTGACACAATTGTTATATTCCAATCCCACAAGCAACGCGCCAAGTGACAACAACTTACTTGTCAGCAACGCAATACCAAAACACACATGGTCGCTGATAGGCTTGAAGGTTGCCTGATGCCCCTGAATCATATTTGACACAATACGATACAGTTCAAACGGATTTTGCTCATCAGCGTAAGTGATATTCTGTGGCTCGGTAAACTGCTTCTCAGTAAAGAACTCGTGGTATTTCAGCATCAGATAGTCAGAATGCCGTGGGTCTTTCGATGGGAAAGGCAACACGGGAAACATATCTGAAGGCTGGAAATGATTGTAGATGCTCCGCAAAATATCAATATTCTGGTCTCCCATCAAGCTAATCAGGATATTTATCCTATCCAAATTAGACTCACGACTTGATAAAGAACGGAATCCCACCAGCGGCTCAATATTGTCTATTACTGGTGTTTTCTTTATCTGTTCATCTATCGTAACGTTTTCAGATACTGCAAAGAACAGATTCTTAGATTTGTCCTTGTCAAGCTTATTAAACAAAGCCTTGCCAATATTGAAATAGAAAGCTCTGGGTAATGAACTAACATCCATTATCACGTCATTATAAGCGCTCAAATCTTTGCCTATCACTTGGCGACTCATCTGAGCTATGCGCTTGTCCCAAGGCAAACTACCATCTATTTGCAGTTCCTCATAACCAAAGCCATATTGGTTTTTCAATTCTGCCAGTTGTCGCGAATTGATTTCATACAATTTCTTGTTCTCCTCTGGGTCTTTTTCATTAGGGAAGTCAAAAGCAATACAATCCAATTGCTGCTCAGGGTTATTTTCAAGGAACAATTTCAGGATATTATTCATTCTAGGATCAAAGCCCTTGCCCAATAAGAACAGCACATTCACAGCAGGCCTATCCTTATAATACTCCTTCCAGAACTCCACCAGCTTTTTATTCTGGCGATACATCACGTATGATTCCCAACGTTTTTTCATAGCCATGAATTTAGTTTATGAAGTGTCAATGGACGCCATCCTCCACGCTCAAGTGGCAGATGTGCATACGCACAAAGCCAGCTATTCAGATAGAATATGGTCCATTTCTGGTCTTTTTTGCCTTGGGTTACGCCCTGTTTCATCAAGAAATTATAGGCAAGGCAATCTTTCAGAATTGTTGCCAATTCTTCATTATCGGGGTCTTGGAACCAAAAGCCATCCTTACCCCATTTGCCAGAATTCTCTTCCTTCACGGCAAAACCGGTAACAGAGCGATAAGAATATGTGGGTGTGAATGTAACATTATAGCAGAAATCTATAAGTTTCATCAGGAACCCATAGATTTTGTTGCCACGTGGCAGGCGCTTAATATCCTCCAAACGAGCAAGTGCAAAGTCTCTGACTATCTTATCTTGTTCCTCTGCCGTCAATACATAGTGAGAAGGGTCAGAGATCTTCTTGGCCACCAATAGTTCATACATCTTGGCAGACAAATCCAAGAATTGCTCCACATTCTGGCTGGCCAGATCCATTAGTGTTGAGAAACCGTAGTACTGGGGTAACTTCTTTATCTCTCCTGGCATTACCTCTTTTACTAAAGGCTTCAACGGAGTTAACATCCAGTCTAAATCCTGAGCCGTATATCCAAACAGGTTCATCGCGCCATTTGCACCTTGACGGGCAGCATGCATCAGTAAGGCTCGCATATTAAGCACACGTTCATACGGGTCTTGATTTTCTATAGCAGCCACACACTCAGTATAGTTGTCAAAATTGTGCAGTTTTGCCAATTGCGTCAGATACCTCTTGCTAGCGTCGTTATAAAGCGCCTTATAGTTAATTGTGGTATCACTTGCAAGTGCGCTTGCAAGTATGATACCGTCCGCAGAGAAAGCACTACGCAACGTAGATATATTCTTCACCATTGGATTGAATATGCCCTTCTTAGTGTTCTCCAGGTGGATAGTCTGGTCATCCCTATCCTTGATATTCTTATCACTCAGTATATCAGTTGTAGAGAGTGTTTCCAAACGTTCTGCAATCCATAGCGTTACAGGCATGCGCACCTCAACAGTCTCATCACGGATAATCTTTTTTTGATTCTTGGTGAGTTTATGACCGTCGTCAATCTGGAAGATGAAGTCTTCGCAAAGCTTCTCTCCCTTATGGGTAAACCAAGACGCCTTCATAGCTTGCAGCGCAAACAATTTGCTACTGCCCTGGACACCCTCTTCTGGCATCACAAAGCTATCAAGGAACTCGCATATCTTCCGTTCCTGTTCAGCAGCCCAATCCAGCAGTTCTTTTCCTGTGTACTCTGCCTTAAAGTCCCCCAATTCGTGTATTATCTCCTCCGGTGTATAAGTAATTTCATTTAATTGGGTATATTTGATACCAGCCAGTGCCATCAGGCTTTTCAGAGTGGCCAGCACAATCCTCGCATTGAGGAGTGACAGAAATATCCTTTTCTGCTCAATCTCATTAAACAGAACATCATCTTCCAAAAACTCATAGTCACGCCCCAACTGTAGATAAACACCGCATTTCTTGATATGATCACTATCTATCACTTCCAACTTTTTCAGCTTCTTATAGGCCGTATTGCGTTCCGTAATACGCTGAAGAATTGTCGGTGAGAAAAGGCGTAATAGCGTAGTCTTTCCTGCACCAGGCGAACTGAGAATGGTAGTCACGTTGTTCCATAGTTTATCCTGCTCAAACTTTTCTTCAAGATGAGTCAAGGGCTCCGACGAGAAGAGTTCCAAGAACATCTCGTCAGTTTCTATTCGCTCAGAAGCGCGTATGGCAAATGGATTCTTATAGATATTCATATGGTCAATGGCGGCTTATACGGGGGAACAATCCATGAAATCTTTCTGCATCCTGCCAAATAATGGGCAGAGAGTTATTTGGCGTATTGTGAGCAAGTACAACGGGCAGGGCGCATTCATCAAATCCCAACCAAGGGCTGTCGTTTTTGCCAACCTTGTAACTCTTGGATATAACACACTCTTCCACGAAGTGCTTATCCTTCTTTAATACCCTCACCAAGTTATTGTCACTCTTGATGTCGTTCGACAGCTTGTCTTCCAGAAGTTGTACAATGTGGATGTTGAACTCCACTTTGTCTTGCCACCCTACTGATTTCAAGTAATCGTCAAGGTTGTCTTTTATACTTGTCTTTGCTTTTTCAGTAGCGATAGAAAACAAGATGTCAATCTGTATCTTTTGCTCCGGGTTCAGTAGATAGCTCAGATGCTCTATTTTCTGTCCTTTTTCAACATAGCCTCGAGTACATAGCTCGTCGATTATTTTCTTCAACTTGCCATGATATTTCCCATCGCTTTCATCATAGCGGATGAAACTCTTTCCACTGGCAGTAAAGTCGTCAATCAAGAAAATCCTACGGAAGTATGGTTTTTCTATGCTTTTCAGTTTGTCGTCTTTACGCAGCTCATCCAGCATATCCTTCAGTTTCTTCCCGTCAGGATAGTAGTTGGTCAAGACCTGCTCATTACTGAAGCCTGCGCTACGACGCAAGATATCTGTATGAGCACCATCGCTAAGACCTACCACCAATGCGGAACGTTTCTCAATTTCAAAACGATTATGCACCACATTGCTTGAACGTTTATATGATGGCATACCCGTTTCAGTAGTAGCCATATCCAGCAGAATAGGTCGTATTTTTGAGTCATATAACAAATCCACCAGATAGTTCATCTGCGTTGAGGATATGAAGACCAGCTTCTCCTTTATGAACTTATAAGCCTCATCGCGGTCTTCCTCTTCAATATCATTCAGCCATTGTACCAGACTGCTCATAAAACGCATTCCCGGCATATAACGGTCGTATGCATCATACTTCATGCTACCCATGAATTCAAGGGCAGCACGTTCTGATGCCAATGTCTGGGCATCCCATTTCATGATGCTTGCAAGAAGCTGGTTTGCTAAATTACTGTTCATACGCTAAACTTACACGTTATCTTTCCTTCGTTTGCCTTCATGCGGCTTAGGTAATAGAGGGTTGCATCAAGTTCTTTCATGCCTGACGGGGCTATGTTCCAGCAACTCTCCGCATTCTTTGATACACGATCAACGCTCAATGAGTACTTACTGGTCAGCATTTCATAGTCATTGCCTTCCACGGTCCCATAATCACCTATGCACAAGGTACGTTCCGGGTCTTCTATCACTCGTTGTTTGCTCACTTCATGGTAAACCACAATATCCATACTGTGACTGCTACGCCAAATACGGATGTCTTTCATCTGCTTGTCCCAGATGATTTCACGGCATGTCTCATAAACAAGTTGTGATTCCGTCTGGGTCATTTCTCCCTCAATGGATAGTTGAAGGCTGCGCTCTGCAAATTTGTAGTCCACACAGCCCTTGGGGAGTCTAAGTTTCAGCTCCTCCTCCAGTGCTTTCAGTTCACTATCAAAGGGCTGTTCCCTCCACACTTTCAGTTTATCCTCTTCGCCTAAAACCAACAAGCAGGCACCATTATAGTAGCCCACCTTGATTTGTGGCCAGTATTTCTGGTCTATGGATTTTTGGAACGACTCGCCTACCGACTTGCCACGACCTGTGGCCACCACTATCCTGACTCCATTTTCCAGCAGAGGCATCAACGCATCTCTTATTTCATCGCATAATCCATTCGTAAAACGACTTTTGCGGTCTGAGGCTGACAGTGTACCATCATAGTCAAAGGCTACGGTGGTGAACTTGCCACGGTTCAACTGGCGTACAAAACGCTGACAAGCTTCACTGTAATGCACCCACAACGGGGCATTCTCCCTACCTGCTACGCCCAGTTTGCGCAGCACTGCTACTTCAAGTGTTTTCTCTACGGGCAAGATGCGGTTGGTCAGTTTGAAGTAATCAAGGTTGTAGAGCAAGCGTCCGTATCCTGGCACACCCGGTTTCCCAGGGTCAATGCCACGGGCTTCGCCCAAGTCGTTGACAAAGCGGAATGCCTTCAGCAGCATGTCAATGGATGCCAGAGGACCTTCCAATTCTGTTTCTATATAGATGACCGGCACGCTCTTAGGCAAGCATCCAATGGTCTTGTAGGCCAGTTCCCGCTCAACGGGCGTTACCAGTGCAATGATGCAGGAGTTATCTCCCCGCTTGTCGAACCAATGGTGACGGCCATGACCGAAGTTGCGATAGTCGCTGAGCAAAGCAGAGCCAAGAGCGGCTTCGGTGAGTTTTGACTCTATATCCCATGCCACGGGTTCTCCTGTTGCGCCATACATCACTATGAAGTTCTGAATGACTGATAGATTCAGGTTGAAGGTCTTAGGCTGCAGGTCGCTCAACTTAAAACTTGAATCCTTAAACTTGGAAGCACACGCTGCTTTGCAAAGCAGCGTGAATGTAGCCAGTAGCGAATTTGTGGCCAGAAAGCCGTCCTTCTCGCTGGGGATGTCCTCGCACCAACGCTGCACCTTGGGGTACTGTTCCAGCAGTTCCTCGGTAGGATTGTTCTTGCGGAGGGTCAGGCTCATCATGCCCGTCTCGTTATACCTTACGCCATATTTGATGGCGTTCAGAATATCCTTGTTCTTGCCACTGGCACTCAGGAAGAGCAATTTGCTGCTGCGGATAATCTCGCGACCTGAATACATGAGCTGCAAGGGAGTCATGGCCTGTGCTAACACGCCGTTGCGCTGCTTGTAGAGCATAGCGGCATAGTGGCAG
>Ga0247611_10009943_pt1 | contig 11286 bp, 9 predicted proteins | sample 177DNAGHGhighgp2_FD_192422 | JGI IMG/M metagenome (GOLD analysis project Ga0247611, IMG submission 192422) | Sheep rumen microbial communities from Palmerston North, Manawatu-Wanganui, New Zealand - 1770 DNA GHGhigh gp2 | ecosystem: Host-associated > Mammals > Digestive system > Stomach > Rumen ... | reverse complement strand
GATGAAGTGAGAATATATAAAATAGATAATGAATTCCCAAAAATAGTTGATTCTTCGTTTGTAGATGGACAATTGCCTAAAGGAATTTATTCATTAAAATATACTATTGATTTATCTAACTTAGCATTTGAAAATGTTGAATTAAATGATTTATAAAAAGAGATTAAATAATCTCTTTTTTTAGTTTCTGATATTTTTTTGACAAAAACAGAACAAAAATAAACAAAATGTAGATTTTTTCTGATATAATGTATATATAAACTTAAAAGATATAAGAATACCAATAAGATAGGGAGAGACAAATATTATGATTAAACTTGCAACATTATTTAGTGGGATCGGAGCTATAGAACAAGCGCTCTTAAAACAAAACATAGATTATAAGATAGTTTTTGCGTGTGATAATGGAGAAAGAGAATTACCATATACAAAAGAGGAAATAATTAAAAATACTGAAAACATGTCTTTGGAAGAAAAAAATGATTATATTAATAAACTATATAGTTCTTTAAAGAAACCAAATTGTATGTATCAAACTTATAAAGAAAATTATACTATTGATGATAATGATTTTTACCAAGATATAAGATTTTTAGATGGAACTTCCTACAAAGGAGAAGTAGATTTACTAGTAGGTGGAAGTCCATGCCAATCATTTTCTATTATAGGCAAAAGAGGTGGCTTTAAAGATACAAGAGGTACATTATTCTATGAATATGCAAGAATAATAAAAGAATCTCAACCTAAAGCGTTTATATTTGAAAATGTAAGAGGAATGTTAAATCATGATGGCGGAAGAACATGGGAAACAGTACAAAATACATTTAAAGAACTAAATTATAAAATATATATAAGAAGTAATCCTATTTTAAACGCTAAAAATTTTGGAATTCCACAAAATAGACCAAGATTATTTGTAATAGGTATAAGAAAAGATTTAAATACGCTTCCTTTCAAGTTTCCTGAAGAAGTGGAACTTACTACATGTGTTAAAGATTATTTATTTGATGATTTAGAAGTTGATCCTATATATTATTTAGGTAAAAAAGGATTTGAATTTGTTACAAATCCTAAATATAAAAATCGTGCTCAAATAAATTCTAATATTATGCAATGTCAAAAAGCTAACCAACAATTTAACTGGAATGGTGAATTCGTATTTGTTCCGTATGATAAGATAAAAGATAATAAAAAGATTATGGAACATGCATATGTTTCTACATATAATGGAGTTAAAGGAGCATGTAGAAAACTTACACCTATAGAATGTACAAGATTAATGGGATTCTCTGATAAATTTGTATTTCCGAAAGAAATGAATGATAAAGATAAATATAGACAAGCTGGCAATAGTATTGTTGTTAATATTTTTGAACAAATAATACCTAATTTAATAGATACAGGAGTGTTTTTAGAACATGCTCAACTTGAAAATTTAGTAAAGCCAAAATTAAAGCTTGCTACATTATTTAGTGGAATAGGATCAATAGAACAAGCACTAATTAGAAATAAAACACCATATGAAATTGTTTTTGCTTGTGATAATGGTGATGTAGATATTGAATATGATCATGAAGAGGAGTTTAAAAAAATTCAATCTATGTCTTCTAAAATTGATAAAAAGAAATATGTTGATGATTTATACTTGTCTAAAAGCAAGAAGAAAAACTATGTTAAGCAAAGTTATCTTGCAAATTATGGAGACAAAATATCTGAGGATGATTTTCATTTAGATATTAACCTTCTTGATGGAACTGATTATAGAGATCAAGTTGATTTATTAGTAGGTGGTAGTCCATGTCAATCGTTCTCAGCTGTTGGTTTTAAACGTGGTTTAGAAGACGCAAGAGGTACTTTGTTTTATGAATATGCAAGAATTGTAAAAGAAGTAAATCCTAAAGTATTTATATATGAAAATGTTAGAGGATTAACTACTCATGATCATGGTAATACTTGGGAGATTATTAAAGGAATTTTTAAATCATTAAATTATAATATTACTGAGCCTCAAATATTAAATGCTGCAGATTATGGTATCCCACAAAATAGAAGACGTGTATTTGTTGTTGGAATTAGAAATGATTTAAATATAGATAAAGAGTTTCAATATCCTGAACCTGTTGAATTAAAATATAGTATGAAACAATTTCTTGAAACAAATTGTGAATGTGGAAATTTTAAATATAATGAAAATGGTGATTTAGAAATTATTCAATCCGACTTTGATCCATCAAGAATTGATGATAAATATGTTTTATCTGATTTAGTTAGAAAATATGTATTGACTCCTGGAACTAAAACTTTTAAGACACAAATTAAATATGATTTGGATATTGCTAGAACTGTTTTATCAACTATGGGTAATAGACATAGAGCAGGCGTAGATAATTACATGACAGATAAAGGTGGAGTTGATAAGTTAAGAATGCTTACTGAAAGAGAAGCTTTACGACTTATGGGATATTCTGACGATTTTAAAATTGTTGTATCACGTGCACAAATGTATAAACAAGCTGGTAATAGTATAGTTGTTGATGTTATGTTGGCAGTTTTAAGGGAAATATTTAAAACTGGAGTATTTGATAATAATGTTATTATTCAAACTCAAGATGACGCTATAATTGAGAATGTATCGAGAATTCAATTGCAATTAGAAGAACTAATTTAAAAAAATGTGTTAGAATATATGTGTGAGGTGCAAATGATATGGTAGTAGAACCACTTAATAAAAATAAAATTAGAATTAGACTATCTAATACAGAATCAGTTGGAACAAACATATATAAATATACATCATTAGATAAAACTAAGGAGACTAAAAGTAAAAGCAGTACTTGCAATTATTTTTTAACAACTAGTCATGACTTAGCAAATACTTTAATTGGTATTTTAAATGATCCTTCAAAACATTATTTTTTAGATGTCTCAAAAACTAAAAACTGTATTTATAATGAAATGGAAGTTGTTGAAAATAATAAATTAGTTGATGATTTTAATGGAAAGCTATCAAATTTTTATACAGCTTTTGATTATTTTAAAAACAATGATAACTACGAATTGGATTTAGGTAATGGAATAGTTAGATTAGATCAAGGTGGAAAATATAATATTTATTTTAATAACACTGAAGAAAAAGTAGAAATGTTTAGAAATAGTATAATTGCTGTTTTAAGTGATATCATTATTGAAATTTTAGATAATAAATATTTAATTTATCCAGTTATGAAAGAAAATGTTGTTGTTGATAATAATCCGGATAAGTTAATAGAGTTAGCTAAAAAACTAGAAAATGAATATGATGAAGATATTGTTAAACAAATAATCATAGAAGGTTATCGTTTATTAAATAAATAGAATAATTTTAAGGACTTTTATAGTCCTTTTTTTATTGATTAATTTTGTAAAAATACATTGAAAATATGCTAAAATAAATAAAGAGGGATAATGTATGGAAGAAGTAATTAAGCAAATCAAAGAATTTAATGAAGCAAGAGATTGGGATCAATTTCATTCTCCAGAAAACTTAGCAAAAAGTATTTCTATTGAAGCTGGTGAGCTATTAGAATGCTTTCAATGGAATAATGAATATAATTTAGATGAAGTAAAAGAAGAACTTGCTGATGTTATAAATTATTGTTTATTAATGGCTGATAAGCTAGGTGTAGATCCTAAACAAATAGTTTTAGATAAAATGGAAAAGACAGCAAAGAAATATCCGGTTGAAAAAGCAAAAGGAAAGAGCACAAAATATAATAAGTTGTAAGAGGTAGATTTATGCTAGTATATGAAGGAGTAAAATCAGGATTTATTAATGATGTAGATTTAGGAATAATTGCTGATAAGATTAGAAATAAATATATTGAAAAGATTAAAAGAAGACCAAGTGCACCAGAATTTAATTCATGGAAGAATTCTATGCAATATATGAGAGGTGTATTAAGTGATAATGAAATACCAGATAATACTGGTATAGCTATTGAATATAATATTCCTCCAACTGGTTGTAGAATAGATTTTATGATGTCTGGATTTAATAAGAATAAATCTAATGTTGTAATAGTTGAATTAAAACAATGGGATAAAGCTACTGAAGTAGCTAATCTAGATGGAATTTATAAAGTAAATACTTTTATAGGTGGAGGATTAAGAGATGTTAATCATCCATCTTATCAAGCTATGACTTATGCTAATCTAATTAAAGATTATAATGAATCAGTTCAATTAAAAGATATTAATGTAGTACCATGTGCATATTTACATAATTACTATTTTGAAAATGATGATACATTATTATCTGATAATTATAAAGAGTATACTTCTAAAGCTCCATTATTTGGACATAATGATGTAATCAAGTTAAGAGACTTTATCAAAAGATACATTGAAGATGGTGATGATGGAAGTATTCTTTATGAAATAGATCATGGAAGAATTAGACCATCTAAGATGTTACAAGATTCTTTATCAAATATGTTAGAAGGCAATAAAGAGTTCTATATGATTGATGAACAAAAAATTATATATGAATACGCTTTAAGCAATGCTATTGATACAGTAGCTAATAATAAAAAGAATGTAATGATAGTTAGAGGTGGACCAGGAACTGGTAAATCTGTATTAGCTATTAATTTGTTAGTAGAGTTTAATAGAAGAAGTATGACTTGCTTCTATGTTACTAAGAATGCTGCGCCTAGAAGTGTATTCTCAGCTAAATTAAGAGGTAACTATACTCAAACTTATATTAATCATTTATTTCAAGGATCAGGAAACTTTGTAGATGAAGATAGTAATAAGTTAGATGTATTGGTAGTAGATGAAGCTCATAGATTAAATGCTAAATCTGGTATGTTCCAAAATAAAGGTGAAAACCAAATTAAAGAAATTATTAATGCTTCTAAATTCTCAATATTCTTTATAGATGAAAATCAAAAAGTAACTCTTAAAGATATTGGTAGTGAAGATATGATTAAGAAATATGCTAATGAACTAGGTGCAGGAATCTACACATATGAATTAGATAGTCAATTTAGATGTAATGGTTCCGATGGATATATAGCATGGTTAAATAATATATTAGAAATAAAAGAAACGGCTAACTTTGATATAGATGGTTTTGATTATGATTTTAAAGTATTTGATGATCCAAATGAAATGAGAAAAGCAATTGAAGAAAAGAATACTATAAATAATAAATCAAGAATAGTAGCTGGATATTGTTGGGATTGGATTAGTGAAGGTAATGCTAAGAATAACTCTGAAGTTCATGATATAACTATTCCTGAATATAACTTTGGTATGAGTTGGAATCTAGGTAATTCTCAAACATGGGCTATAGATCCTGAATCAGTTAATGAGGCTGGTTGTATTCATACTTGCCAAGGTTTAGAGTTTGATTATGTTGGTGTTATCATCGGTGATGATATGAGATATGAAGATGGACATACAGTAACTGATTATTCAAAAAGAGCTAAAACTGATCAATCTTTAAAAGGAATAAACAAAATAGCTAAAGAACAAGGACAAGAAGAAGCTAATAGAATAGCTGATAATATTATTAAAAATACATATAGAACATTAATGACAAGAGGCATGAAGGGTTGCTATGTTTATTGTACCGATAAAGGACTACAAAATTATATGAAACATATGGCGGCAAATAATGAATAGATATGATAAAGAAGTAAATATTATTAATGATTTTCATGATTTGAAAACTAAAGAAATAATGCTTCAAACTGAAGATAAAAAAACAATCTCTATATTAGAATCGATTTATTTAAAAAGGAAATGGAAAAATTGGGTAGATTCTTCTGCTAAAAACGAACCACCACCAGATTTTTATAATACAAAAGAAAAATTGATGATGGATGTAATGAGGATTGATGATCATTCTTATGTAAATGAAAATGGTAAGATTATTAATCCTCATAATCAACGTGAAAGTAATTTGCTTAATGAATTAATAAGTAAAAATTCATCCATTAAAGCAGCTGCTGAAAAAGGTCATGTTTTCATTGTTCCGCGAACAAATTTGCCAACAGATGAAGATCATAATTATAGATTTTACGTTGATAGTTTTAATAGAGTAATAAAAAAACATATTAGTAAAATTAAAAAATATAAAGATAATCACCCCGATTTTGATATGATATTTTTTATTGCTGATGAATCTTCTCCGTATATTATACCGTATGGAAAAAAGAAAGTTAGATTTGTTGGAGAAGGTGTAAGAGCTGAGCTACATTATTTTTGGTTAGATAAGAACATGATGTCGTGTTTAAAAGATTCAAATGTTGATTATGTTATATGGATGGCTCCTTATAAACATTTTGAATCGGAAGAAAAAGTAGAATTACCACAAGCAATTATTATTAATTTAAAAACATTTAATTATGATGAATTAATTGATTATAAAGACGATGAGATGCAAAGTTTAGAATTATAGTTAAATATTTTACCTATACTTTTACCTATACTAATATTTAAATTTTTATAAATTCTTATAAATTGAAATATATTAAAAAACCACGTAATTACGTGGTTTTAATCTTTTATCACAGGTATAGAACATATAATTTCTCGGTCCCCCTGAAGAGAGCAGGTCCCAGGTCGCGATGGTCAAAGTGTAACAAATATTAAATATGGATGATAAATGTTAAATTCAATATAAAAATAATATATTTTAATTTTTAGTACATTATAATAGTAACGTAATAATTTTTAAAATTCAAAAGTTATTACGTCTAAGCGTAATAACTTTACAAAGATATCAAAATGATATATAATGTACATAGAGGTGGTTTATATGCTTTTAAGAGAAGATTATTTATCTAAAATAAGAGGATTCTATGATTCAGATTTAATTAAAATATTGGTTGGTATAAGAAGATGTGGAAAATCAGTTATTTTAAATCAAATAATAGAGGAATTAAAAGATAAAAGAAAAATAGATGAGGAACATATTATATTTATTAACTTTGAATTTATTGAATTTGAAGAACTATTAGATTATAAAAAACTAAATAAATATATAAAAGATAGAATAAAAGACAATAAAATTTATTATTTGTTTTTAGATGAGATTCAAAATGTAGATAACTTTGAAAAGGTTGTTAATTCACTACGTGCTTCAATAAAAAATATAAGTATATTTTTAACTGGTTCTAATAGTAAAATGTTATCAGATGAGTTATCATCAGTTTTATCAGGTAGATATGTTTTATTTAATATTAATCCTTTATCATATAAGGAATATGTATCATTAACAAAAAAAGATGGAAATGATTTAAATACTTTTTGGGATTATGCTAAATGGGGAGGACTTCCTAATAGATGTGAATTTACAAACGAGATAGATATAAAAAATTATCTCCATAGTGTATATGATTCTATTATTTTAAGAGATGTTGTAAAAAGATTAAATTTAAAGGATACAGTTTTATTTGATATGATATTACAATATTTAATTGAAACTGCTGGGCGTGAATTTTCTGCTGATAACATTATAAAATATTTAAATAAAGAAAATAAGAAAATATCTAATGAAACACTTTATAATTATATAGATGCTTTATGTAAGGCATTAATACTTAAAAAGGTATATAGATATGATATTGCTGGTAAAGGTGTATTAAAAACATTAAATAAGTATTATGCTACTGATTTAGGAATTGCTCAAATTAAAAATAATAATCCAGAATTTAAAAGTTATGTTGTTTTAGAAAATATTGTTTATAATGAGTTAATAAACAGAAACTATGAAGTATATATTGGTAAAACTAAAAATGGTGAAGTTGATTTTTTAGCAAAGAAAGATGGAAATATTAAATATATCCAAGTAACTTATGAAATGAAAGGCAACGATAATACTATTGAAAGAGAATTTGGAGCATATAAGTCTATAGAAGATAATTATCCAAAATATGTTATTTCTCTTGATAAAATAGATTTATCTCGTGATGGAATTATTCATCTAAATTTAATTGATTTTCTATTAAGTGAAGAGTTTTAAAATGATGTATTTAAATCGTTACAAAGTGTAATATTTTTGGAAAATTATATATTATAGAAATAAAGTAGTAGGTGATGTAAAAATGATTAAATTATCTCAAGTAAGAGATGCATTATATGATGTTAGCATGGAAACAAGTTGTTATTTTAATATCAAAACAAATGAAATATTGTGGCACTTTGATTTCAATGAAGAAGGATCAACATATACTGAAGAAGATGAATTTAATGATGATATTATTAGTATGTTTAATTTTTATACTAAAAATGACTATGATATTATGCAAGACTTTATTAGTAATATAAGTAATGATTCATTAAGAAATGAATTATTTAATGCAACTAGAGGAAAAGGTGCTTTTCATAGATTTAGAGAAATAACTGATTACAATAACATAACTGATGATTGGTATAAATTTCAAGATAGTGAATATAAGAAATTTGCTAAAGAATGGTGCATTGATAATAAAATAGAGTTTGAAAAAGATTGTTAAAGAAATGAAAGTAGTAGGTGGAGTAAATGAATAGAAAAGAAGAAATATCTCATATTTTAACATATTATAAATAAACTTCGTATAAAACGAAGTTTTTAATTTGTTATAAGAATTGTTTTATAATATCATCTAATTCTTTAATTAAATCTTCTTTATTTTTGTTTTCAATAGATAAAGTTCTAATTTGCTTGTTTTTATACTTTCAGAAATTAATAATTCTATATTGTTCATATGTTATCATCTCGATACTAATATAACATAAATAATTTTTAAAGAAAATTATTATAATATATTTATTAAAAAAGGAATTTTGTGAACAAAAAACATAAAATTGTTTAAAAACTCTTAATTTAAACTATATAAAATTTGATTGAAATGAATAAAAGTTCTTTAAATGTATGATGGATTTTGAAAAAGTAAATATAGAGATAAGCTTCTTTTAGATGATGATAATAATTAAATAAATTTAACATATTTTTTGAATACGTTAAAAAAACAATAAAAATTTAACACATTTCTTGTATATGTTAAAAAAATAGGTTAATATTATACATGAGGAGATGATAATATGAAGTTATTACCATTTAATGATTATGATTTAAAAACACCAAGAATTCTTGAGGCATTAAATGAAGCTTCTAGATCACTTGCAGAATTAAAAGGATTTGCTAATTCAATTCCTAATCAACATATTTTAATAAATGCTATTACGATAAATGAAGCTAAAGATAGTAGTGAGATTGAAAATATAGTTACTACTCATGATAGTATTTATAAAGTATTAACAGAAAGTGGATATAAAGATGAATCTGCTAAAGAAGTTGTTGATTATAGAAGTGCTATTTGGCGTGGTTATGAAATTATAAAAGATAAAGGATTTATTTCAACTAATGTTTTAGTAGAACTTCAAGGAATGATTGAACATAATAAAGTTGGTGTAAGAAAGAATCCTGGAACTAAATTAGTCAATAGTAAAACTGGAGAAATAATTTATACTCCACCACAAGAAGAAAAAGAAATTAGAGATTTATTAAAAAATCTTGAAGATTATATTAATGAAAATGAAGATGAAGTGGATCCATTAATTAAAATGGCTTTAATTCATTATCAATTTGAATCTATTCACCCTTTCTATGATGGAAACGGAAGAACAGGAAGAATATTAAATGTTTTATATTTAGTATTAAATAATCTTTTAGATAGTCCAATTCTTTATCTTAGTAATTACATTAATAAGAATAAAGATCAATATTATAGATTATTTAATGAATTTAGAGAAAATAATAATTATGAAGATTGGATTATTTATATCTTAAAAGGAATAGAAGAAACATCTCAAAAGACAATATTACTAATTAGACAATTACAACTATTGATGGAAGGATATCAGGAAGAATTCAAAATATTACTACCTAAAATATATTCAGATGAATTATTTGAATCGATATTCTTTGAAGTATATACTAGAATTCCATATATAGAAAAAAGATGTAAAGTCACACGACAAACAGCTGCTACATATTTAAATAGTTTAGTAAATTTTGGACTTTTAGAATTTGAAAAAGTAGGTAGAGAAAGTATTTATAAGAATACTAGATTAATTGATTTGTTAAGTAATTATTAAAATAGATTATAGTGATAACTATATAATAGCAAACTAAAAACTAGATGAGTTAAAATTATCTAATTTTCTTTTTAATCATAATTATCATTCTATTAATTCTATTCAAGTGATAGTTATTAAAATAAAAAAGCACTCATTAATTGAGTGCACCAACCAAAATTTAGGTAGCACTTAATGTGCCTTCCTAAATGTATTTTAACATAATTATCTATATTTGAAAATATTATATGTTATAATATGTGTACATCTTATAAAGAGAGACGGAGGGACTATCATATTAAGTCTCATTAACCTAGAAAAAGAGAACTTTGCTTGGTAATTGGTTTGCATATATAGATAACAATTACAAAAATGGTGTAAAAATGTATTATAATAATATTATTTCGGGAGGTAATTATGGAAAAAAAAGTAATTTTGGAAAAAGAATATAATGATCTTTGGCGAAAATCAAGACATTTAGTAGAAGATGTTAATGTTGTTATAGAAGTGTATAAATACTTGAAGGATAAAGCATTAAAAAAAGAAGGATATGATTCAGTTATTGATAAAGCTCATATATATTTTTTAGATGATTTATTTTTATTAACTACATCTGATCGTCGTCATGGATTTAGTGAAATTGACGAAGAGTTTATAAAATCTAGCTTTCTTTCCAGTGAATTTAAGGAAGAAATATATTTAACTCTTAAAGATTATGATTGCCCTGATGAATTAAAAGAATTATTAAATGGAGATAAAGATTTTAATGATTTTACTAAAGAAGAAATAGAACTGATAATGAATTTTAATGTTCCAGAAGATAATAGAGAATGGCATGAACATCATCTTTATCTTATAGATGATTATTTATTTGTATTAGATGGTGTAGGAGTAGTTCAATATATAAAAGGAAAATATGGAGATACTTTACCTAATGAAATGCTAAAAAGATCTAATGTTCAACCTAGTGCTTTTTATTATTCAGGATATGGAGTAGATTATAGTATACTTGGGGAAAGGCATTTGTTTTCGTTATATAGGAAATTTGTTAAGTATTATCCAGACAAGGTAGAAGAATTTATAAGCTTAGTTAATAGTATAGACTTGATAACTCCGACTGAATTTGTAAATAATTATATGATATTTGTAAGAAATGGGTTAAATAGTAATTTTATGTTA
>Ga0247611_10009942_pt1 | contig 11286 bp, 3 predicted proteins | sample 177DNAGHGhighgp2_FD_192422 | JGI IMG/M metagenome (GOLD analysis project Ga0247611, IMG submission 192422) | Sheep rumen microbial communities from Palmerston North, Manawatu-Wanganui, New Zealand - 1770 DNA GHGhigh gp2 | ecosystem: Host-associated > Mammals > Digestive system > Stomach > Rumen ... | reverse complement strand
TCCTTTGTAAATGTCATAAGTCTGTACTTTAAAGTGAATATTTGTGGTTATTTATTTGTCTTTAAAGATACAGACTTTCTTTTATTACGCCTTTTTATCTGGCGGACACACTTTTTGGGACACTATCTACCGCGAGACAGGTAACTTTCCTCCTTAAGTATAACAAAACCACAGTCGAGAATGCTCAACTGTGGTTTCTTTTTGGTCCTCGTTATTTAAAGAAAGTGATAGATCCTTTCTTTTTACCCTAATTGACCATATCCCCCTGAACCTTGAGTGGTTGGCTTTGTTGGAGGGGTTGTTGAGGCTGCATTTTGAGGTGTAGTGGAATCTTGTGGTTTCTTTTGCTCTGCTTTTACAGGACGTGCTTTAGAAACCCTTTGCAGACGGAATATGTTCTGTGAAAGATAACCATCTTCTGATTCCTGATCACTAACATTCCAAAGAGGATGAACTAGATGTTCTATGAATGACTTTCCTCTCTCCTTTGTTGTGAAATAGCCAAAATGCCAATCGTGTAAGTCATTGTTATGATACTGAACATCACCAGCCGGATGCGCCTTCTGAACCCTATCGCCTAGTTTATTCATAATCTCAGCAAGGTCTCCATAAGGAGTTGCTGAAAGGTTAGAATAACCCATATCGTAGTTTTTGTCAAGCATAAGTTTTATTATATCCATACCGAGTCTCCAATCTAAAACGTGGTGAAGGCCGCGATTGTAGAATGTGTTTAGACATTTAGGGCATGTGGTAGCACATTCGTTTTTATGATTAAGTATTGATTTAATAAACTTACTCTTTGGACTAGGCGAAACAATATCCTCCATTATTTCTTGGAGTTTGGTTTTTCCTGTCTTCGGATCAGTCTGGCAGAGAAGAGACATGAAACCAGCTCCATTATCTGCCTTATCATTCATATAAACAGATGGCAATCCATTATCTGGATCTATCTTAACTTCACTGATTTCAATTTCTTCCGGTTGTATATCTATTTCATCGGCAAATGTTCTCTGGATTAATGTTGCTGCAGAATAAAAAGCAGCAATTATCGCAGAGCGATTCTTATTATCTGGTAGTCCATTGAGGTTGATAGACTTAGGTATTTTTTTGATGTCCAGAGATAAGCATAGAATATCAGTAACCTTTTTTGCACCTATCGCTATATATTGTGACTTTTTATCTGTTTCCCAGTAATCTTTTTTATAACAACCATCAATCATAAAATTAGGAGAATGCTCAATTACCTTTTGCTTATCCTCCGATGTCTTGATTTTTTGTTTTACAAATTGAGGTTCGTTCACATGTGAGTCTTTAGACATTCTTATACCCCTCTCTCCCTTAAAAAACAAACCATTATTTGTATTAATGTACCAAACATCTCCCTTTTGATTTTCTCCATTCCAAATTTCCCATTTTAAAGCTCCCTTATCCAAATATTTAGGAGCGGAAGACTTTGCATCAACCCAAATCTCTACAGGCATATAGTTACTTCTAGCGTCATCTTCCTGCTTAACCTCTCCCTTATTACCCAGAATCCGGTCAGTCCTAAAAGCCTTAGGTATTACTAACCTTACTGTTGATAAGTCGTGTTTAGAATCAATAACATTTGGGTCATAATTATTAATTGATGTAATCTCTCTCCCGTTTAAATTTAAGTTATAACTATATTGAAGAGGATCAAGTTCCTCTGGTAATACATTATCAAGGTCATTAATTTCCTTTAATCCCGAGAGGTAGTCCAGAGGGATGGTCAAACCAGCCGACTTGTATTCCGCTGAATCTTTGGTTTTAATCGCTCCGGGGGCAAATTCTGTTATAGATTGTTCTACAGGCCTATCAATTATTCCAGAATACTTTTCATAATATTTTCTTACTGTTCTACCATTATCTGTTATTATTTGAGAATGACCTGAACTACCATTATGATAAAGATTCCGCAAGGCTGTTGGCAAGCCATACATTGGCAGAAGACCTGCTTCAACCAAAGACTGTGCATTATCATCCTGAGTGCTTCTCTTAATAGCCTCATCCATTAATGATATCACGTTTTTATTTACCCAATCAAGAACTTTATTGTTTAGATCATCTTCAGATGGAACAAATTGTTCTGTATAATACTTAATAACTTTAATAATATCATCCTGGTGTTCTTCAATCCATTTTTTTATCTCTGGTTTTACATCACTATCCCAATGCTTAGTATCCCACAACTGGCCAGCAACTCCCTTTGCAATCGTTTTCCAAGCAGCCTTCCTAGAAGAAATTAACATAAGAAGATGCTTCAGTATGATTCGTTTAAGGATTACTATATTAGACTGTTCTCCCACAATTGGATTAACAGATATTGTTGGTTTTGCGGGAACACCTCCAGTAATTTTATCAGTCGCATCATAATAATAATAACTATCATGACTTCTACCACGGCAGAATGTCAATGTCGCTGAATATGCTTGTCCTTTTCTACCAGCACGACCAGCTCGCTGTTGGTAGTTGTAGCGAGTAGGAGGCATATTCCCTTGATAAATAGCTTGAAGGCTTCCAATATCTACTCCTACTTCCATAGTTGTAGTAACACATAGCATATCAATGCAATTCGATGAACGATTCTTTCCGTCTGAAACAATATCTTTAAAACCTAGAAGACGTCCCATCTGATCATCCGTCTGGCCTGTAAGCTCTTCAGAATGCAATCTTCTTGGATTATGCGGTTCTTCTTTAACATCAAAAGAAATATAATTTGATTTCCACAGGTCATCTACCTTTCCCTTTGGCTCTTTGGGTAACTCCTTAAGACAGGCCGTGTTTGTACAAAAACCAAGCCCCCTGTGCAAATGGACTCTATGACAACGTTCACATTCATAATAATCATCACCAGAATGCATTAGGACAAATCTTAGCGGCTTGTCCAACACTAATTTCCCCTCATCATTGGTTGCCACGTCATGCATAACGCTGCTAATAGCCTGGCCCAATCTGTTTTCATCTAAATTACCGGCCAAAGAAGCCAAATTAACGACTACTTTTTTTAGAGCAGGAGTAAAATCGGCATAATTGGGCATCTCCTTAGCATCAAAATCACCATCATATCTATAGTTATCTCCATAGATTCTTATCATAGCATTGATCAAGTTCTCTAATGAAAGGCCGTTTTTATCAAGATAATCCTGAAGAACAGACTTTAGTGTTTTAAACGCCTCATTATTAGAGATTGGTGCAGATGACACGTATCCTAAACCAGCTGCCTCAGTATTCACATTCATATATTGCCCAAAACAATTGCTGAAAATGTTTGATTCAATATTTTTGTAAACAACAGGTCCCAGTGATTTATCCTTTACTTTCGCAGTGTAAGCCTCTCGTTTCATTTTTTCCCTGTTCTCGGTGAAATCATAAAATGAATCCCAGTATTGAGCGCCTACAGGATACATATCCGAATACTCTGAACCAGCCGGATTAATTCCCAGTTTTAGCATCTCAGCAACTAACTCCCCATCTATCATATTGTCACTAATAGAGATCAATTTATTTAGATCAATGCGTTCAACATTTGGCGTATAATCAGCAATTCTTTGAATAATAACACCATTATTTTCCTTTGAAGAAACTATTCCACTTAGAGTTATTACATCTGATTCTGAAATGCCAGGCTTAATCCTCGCTTCTTGTATTATTTCAATCACATCATTTTTGTTTGCACCACCATTTAGAAATAATATAATGTTTTTCTTCAATTTCTCTAATTCTGGAGTTGAACATCCTTTTGCTTTTTCTGATATTAATTTGATAAAGCAAAGTCTAAGCATATCGCGATAATGCTCTCTTGAAATAAGCTTAGACTGCTCAGCGGCATCTTGTCGGCTGTCAGAGAAACCAATTAGCTTGCTGTCATGATAACCAAATGAATCTAACTGGTAAAGAAGCTCCTTTCCAAATATTTGATTATTACGCCCCATACCAGTCCTGAAACTTCGGATAGGAGATTTGGTGTATTTCCTATATAAGTAATCTTTTCCGCAATGTGGGCATTTACATGGAAGAGCTTTTAAAATTTTTGTTTTAAACTCGTTTTTCTCTTCCCTATTTATATCTCTCGGACAATAAACAAATCCATGAATAAATGGTTCTCTTGGTATTTTGGGCGCAAGGGCAAAGTTAATGGTTCCATCATAAGGGTTCAGATAACCCTCTTTCCAAGCCCCATGAATATCATCGGAACCATCATCTTTTGATGTTTTTTCTTCAGCACAGTTAACTACGCCAAAACGATCATATTTTCCTGTTGCAGGATCTTGACTATACCAACCTCCTAAAGCTTTACCATCACTCGGCCAAAAAATTGCATATTCATCAATGTTCTTTCTCTGAACCATTGGTGTAGCATTCATATTTGGAATCCTATCTATTTGAGGACTATTCAGCGAAAGACCAACAAGACCTTGCTTCTTATCGTCAAATCTATTGCCTCCAATAAATAATTCTCCACAACATTCACATCTTAATAGTTCTAGAACCTTATGTTGTCCGTTTGAAGAAACTTCTTCGGGATGAAATAGAATCTCTCCAATATGACCAGCCTTATCTCCGTCAGGGAGCAATTCACCCCACAGACCATCTATATATCTATAGAACTGATGGAATCTAATACTTGGGAGATTATCGTGCTTAACAGCACCCCTAAAAATAAGGAAACCTCTTATAGCGTCATCTGAAGGACTTCCGGGTAGCGTCTTCATTTTGGATAAGGCAAATGTCGAATATCCCGGTTCCAACAATGAGTGAAGATCGTTATATATATTGCCAGAATACTCTTCGACAAAGTCTGTGAAATATCCAGAATAATTTAATTGTTGCAAAAACTCTCTTTGAGTTCTCTGCTTCTCTTCAGCATCTTGTTCATAATATAATTTCCCAGTGCTATTATTCATGAACGTTTCAAACGCGGAGTAATCTAACTGAACATTATTAGATCTTTGTACTTTGATTTCATATCCTTCTTGGATCTCAAAAGGACATTCTGAATCTGAAACACCAAAGAAATCTGTCAGAAAATGTTGAGCATCAGCCCCAAGAGAAGCGCTAGAAGCATATATTCGAAGCTGAGGATTTCTTTTGCCATTTTTCATTGGAGGAACACCAATACGTTTAAGAAACATTCTCAAAAGATACGAAACCTCTGCTCCAGCAGTTCCTCTATGCAAATGCAATTCATCAACAATTAAATGGAAAACAGCATCTTTATTATCTCGGTAATAATCACGGGTTTGATCTAGCAGATCTTGTTCTTCTTCTCGCATCAACATAATACTCAACATACTTATGTTGGTGATGAAGATGTCAGGACATTTATTATACATATCATCTCTGACCAACATTTCCCCCGTAAAATCATCATCAGTGAGCAAAGGGGACACGTAAATATCATCTGGATCAATACTTGCCGTAGATAAATCAATTGCCTGTTTGTTCATAGAACGCAATATACTAATAGCGCCTTCCTTCTTTGGCGTTTTACTATTATAACTACCAAAGAAAATACGATTCCCATTGCAATTGCTATCTAAAAACTTTCTGATTTGAGATGAATCTAGGGCCTTCCTTAATCGTGAAACCTGATCGGCCACGAGAGCATTCATTGGATAAAGAAGCATTGCTCTCATTGCAGCAGGTCTGGTTTCACCTTTTCTTTGACATGGTATATAAGACCCCTTGCTATCCATCTTCTGCCACCAAGTTGGATCATATTTTTGGTTAGGAGCAGTCCATTTTTTTGCCTCATTCAAAAGTTCTGCAAATAGAGGCAGCAAAAACGATTCGGTTTTTCCGGATCCTGTTCCCGATGTAATTAATACATTTTTCTTTTGTCCATATCCCTTACAGAGCATTTCAAATTGATGCTTATATGGAGGTCTATTGATTAGGCCACGTGATATGAAATCAGCAAACCCTTCTGGCAAAGGTTTAAAATTGTTGCTCCCAGAATAATACTTCCCATTTTTAGCGGAAAGACTTGCAAGATCTTTTTCCTCTGCTTGATATTTTGGCAACAATTCACAGTAAGGTTCCTTTAAAAGATTATCTGACTTTAATAACTCCTGATTCTTTCTTTTCTCTAAGGCTTCATCACTAAACTGATACATCGTTTGGAAGTACCTTAAATAATCATTTTTAATTTTATCAAAAGCACCTATCGGATCTTTTGACAACAAATGTTCATAAGTGGCCATATTTCTTGACTTTATATTATATTATTTTACGATTTGTTTTTCCAATACTTTAATTACCAAACAATTATCAGAATGTTTTGGAAGAGGCTTTAGATATCTTTCTTTTTCGTTAATTGTTACTGTGCTTTTACAGATGATTTTGGAAAACAAGAGATTAAGATCTTTACCATCTACCTTATAAAAATTTTCTGAACTAGGCTTTCGACAATAGACATCCTTGCCTAAAGCAAAAGCAAGTAAATCTTTATCATAGAAAAGAGAAACAAGTTGGGGCTTGGCTGCATCATTTTCATCACACTTTAATATATACTCTTTTTTAACACGATAAAGATATATTGAGGAACTTCTTTCAAAATCGTCAATATCTCTTCCGGAAAGTTTTTTTATTGCCTCTTTTAGATATAGATTGTTAGTAGAGGTTGCTGTTGTTAAATAACACTGTTTTACACTACAACCCGTATTCTTTTCTATTCTAATCCCAAGATCTTCCTCCTGATTTACAATAAACACACTCTCCATATTAGGCATTCCCAAAGTGAGGTCACATAGCGCTACTTCTAATAATTCCGGAACTCCCATGCCAGTAACAAAAGATAACTTAGCATAATTGACACTACGCATGGTCTTGCTCCACTCCATCAAGCAAGCAGGAGTATTCCTAGCATTCTGACAGTAGACACGAGACAAATCTTGAGGTATATATCTTAATTGGCCGTCTGCTTCATAGTAAGTATGGGTCCAATAATGGCCTTGTTCTTGAGTACACAAAACATTCTTATTCTTAATCTTGACCATACAAGGAACGTTAGTGATTTGACGAACATCTTGGAATTTATCACCTCTGGTTTTGATGCCGAACTTATCCGCAAACCCCTTCATATCCGCCATATTAGATATTAAATAATCTGCTGTTGGGAAATCCTGTATCATCCATTGATCATTGGGTTTTCCATCGAACAGAATAACATCTGGTAAACAAATAAACTCCGGATAACTATCCAAGGCTTTGGGATTATAAGGTCTTCTTCGGAAAATTTGTTTAGTGCCCGAACCGGATAGCAAAGAATTGATATCCTCCTGATTGTAAACACCCTTAACCACGTATGCATTTGTCGCACCATTTAAACTATAATTACTGCGCTCAACATACTTAGATAACAACTGATTTTGATATCCTTTACGATCAACATTGTAGTAAGCCAGTACATACCCTAATTTTCGCAAAGCATAAATAACACTATAAACATTGTCGTTTGTCTTTTTTCTAGTAGGGTTAATTCCATAGAACTGAAAAGCAAATTTTATAGCTGCGGTTAAAGCATTTGACGTCAAACAACCAGAGGAATCTGCTAAATCGTGAAGAATTTGCAACAAGATATCAGAACCCTCGCTCTTTTTCTCCAAACCATTCTGAAGTATTTGTCTTCCTGAAATAATATTTTGAATATTCCCGTTATTAATCTGCTCACTTGTGATTTCACCCCAACCATTCATATGAAAAATAGTTTGAGTTTCCTTCCATTCAAAGTTACAGAAAATTTGATCAGACCAAACATCATTACCCTTTTCATCTCTAACCAAAAGATCTCCGCTTAAATGATTACTAGTTGTCGGTGGGAGACGAAAATAGCTCTTTCCGTCTTTTCCTTTTAATGGTTTGATCTGCAACTCCTCTTTTTCAACTTTTAATAAATTTGGTTTCCACAACAAAGAATAATTATCAGGAATAAAGATACTGAACCAAGATCCTAATCCGTATAAATGAAATCTATCTTCGACTATAAGCCTATTGCTAGACTCTTTTTCTGGTAAAGCAAAATCCGAGACAAAGTATACATCGTAACCAGACTCTTGGATCTCATCATCCTTTTTCCAAGTCTTTTCATATTTCTTTAATGTTTTACTTTTCTCAATAAACACGTAATACTTTTTCTCTTTTTTAGGTCTTTCAACTTGCCTATACACATTGTTTGAAATATGCTCAAAATATAGCCTAGAATAAGAATCCTTTGAATAATCACAGATATTACAGATACTATATACTATCCCGTCATTTTCCACCTTTTTATTTTGAATCTGTTTTAGCGGTACTCCAATGGCAATTGAGTCGGAAGACGATGACACATCTTCAACCGAGAAAACGCCATCCTTAAAAGAAAGAGGAACCGGTGAATAATCACATAATATATTGAAGTAATGGGAACCATCAAAATCGAAACATAGTTCATAGTACCATGTAATTGTCTTTTCCTGTACAACATTCCCGCAAATAGAATCCTTCTTTCCATAATTTAAGTCACTACAAAGAATACTTTTAAAATAAGGAATATTCTCCTCTTTGGTTATTTTTCTGGCAAGCTCAGTTTTTCCTGCATTTTCTAAGGCTGGAACAAGAATATTATTGATAAAAAAAGAATAAGGTTCATACTTCCACTGTAGATTATAGATTTCAAGAAAATCAATAAAATCATCTCGCTCTTTTTTCTTTAAAACAAGATGATATTTTATGCGGCTTATATTTTTTTGTTTTCCGCATATCATACGATCAGAGTCAAAAGATGGACGGTCTGTATGTAATTGATGAAGCAGGGGGTCAACTAATTCGCCTGGTTTTTTAGAATAATCTCCGCCTAAATATTTTTGTGCCTCCTCTTTAATAGCAGAATGATCCGGTTCCCTTATGCTAGCCAGCAACATCACAGCGCATAACATTCCGAAATAAGCAGGATGTTCTTTTAACTTTCGCGACATAAGACTCTCAACAAGTTTTTCCCAAGTCGTTGCCTGTTGCACTTTTGAATAACATTCTCCAGTATGAAGGCCCCAATTCCTCTTAAATTCATTAAAAGCATAATTTGACAAGAGTGCACTAGACAAGAATTGCTGCTCCCAAGACTTTCCTTCAGTTTTTTCGAATTTATTCTCTTCTGCCACTTGTGCAAGTACCGTTTCATCAAGATATAAAACAGGATTCTCTTGTCTTGTTGGGAAAAAATAATTCCATAGAGCACTATTCCATTTTGTATACTCTTTTATTGGATCAGACATAATTGTACTACTCAAAAGTTATATAATCGTGATTGTCATTATAAATTTCCTTAAGAATTTGCCAGACAGAAGAACCTTTCTCCACCCCCAAAACAAGAGTGTCAACCGCTCTTGTTAGAGGAATTAAGGACCATAGTGTCAACATATATTGTCTGGCCGAAGAAAAAGCAATTTCATGATAATCATGTGGATGAGACTTTGTAAACAATTGATCAAAACGAAGGCATATCGTTGTCCAGGCCTCTAGTCCTCGGCAAGATTCATAAGTGTATACTCGACATTCCTTATTCCTAGAATTCTCTTCTGAGTATAGCTTTTCTCTGTTATTTGGATCAACACCATCAAAAATATTAATGCCATTAGATTTATAGGTTTCAACTAGATCAAAATGGCCAGATGTTGTAAGACTGTTTGGAGCTAGGAACATAATATCGTAATTTGTACAACCATGCGAAAGTGCCTTGGCTTCTAGTTTTTTATGAAGACCTATGTCATAAGAATTTGTAACAATAACCCTTCCTCCGCGAAGTGACATCATAGATTCAACATCCCAATAAACCCCAAGTTTGCTTGCAAAAATTTTTGCAAAAGACACAAGATTCGCCCTTTGTCTTAAGCAATGCTTTAATTTTGGCAAGACGATAGGTCCCCACTCTGTATGTTCACTGGATTTCATAAACTGGTCAATGCCATCTGCTATAACGATATGTTTATCTCTGTAGTAATATTTGAGAACAGCCGCCTCATTATTTTTCCAGTCTTGAGCTTCATCCACAAATATGTAATCATAATCTGGGGCAACATTTCTTGATTCTTTAATATTTAGCAAGACTGCAATACATGATTCAAAGTCTTTATTAATGTCATAATCGGACTTCCATACACCAGCCTTGCGCATTATCCCGATCAAAAAAGAACTCATAGATTGAATATCAAAAGCTGGAAGAGTGTTCCCGAAATAGAGCATTGTATGTTTCAAATCGGCAATAAGGGCTTTATTGTAAGTTAGAAAAAGACACTTAAATCCTTTTTTTGTCATTTTAATAGCAGCCTGCATAAGCATCACAGTCTTTCCAGTTCCCGCATGTCCTGATAATATAATTATCGGTGCCTGGTTAGACTCAAGATTTAATAATGCTTTATTATTAGCACTTAAAATATTAATACGACGTAATGACATTGTATCTGCCCCATCACTTTTCGCACAGAAGATATTTGCCGTATGTTCAATTAATTCCTCTGAATAGTTTTTAAAGGAATCAACATAACCATCGTCTACTAGATGGAATTGTCTTCCAATAGCGACAAAAAAATCCTCTGCAGTAGAATCACTTACTAAAATATTGCTGTCCTGTAATGGGATATGAGTTTCAAAATCATTTTTATCTATGCCAATAAGCCAAATGAGGTTAGAGATAAAAGGTGTTTTTACAGATTCTTGCCGTAAAGGACCCTTCAAGAATTTTCTGATTGATTTAACTTGTTCGTTACTTTGAAAAGTTACATCCTCTGGCCCTTCTGGATAATCTACTATTAGATGAGTGCCATCCCTATGAATTCCATCAGCTTTGTGAGATTTAACTTCAATAGTTGCAAAGAAGGACTGCATGTCAATATTACTATATCCGGCAATTTCGGGAACAAAGTAATCGCACAAATAGCCCATCATTATAATATCAATATCGTGTCGTCCCGTTGCCGGATGAATATCAATACTCGGTACAATCCACACTTGACCATCAACATTATCTAATTCTTTTTCTAGTAATTTCTTTAAATTCGAAGCAGCGGTCATTTCATCAGAAACTGACCCGATGTGATGAAGATAAATATTTGCCATATATAAATACTATGAAATGTTCATTAGAATTGAACTAATGTGTTCATTCATTGCTGTCCACTAAAAACTGTGGACGTTTAAAATAATAATTTAACAATCAAACAAAGTCGGTTCATTTGAACCAGTTAGTTCATTGACATTATTGAAATTAGGTTTAGCAAACAAGGTTTTGAG
>Ga0247611_10009941_pt1 | contig 11289 bp, 7 predicted proteins | sample 177DNAGHGhighgp2_FD_192422 | JGI IMG/M metagenome (GOLD analysis project Ga0247611, IMG submission 192422) | Sheep rumen microbial communities from Palmerston North, Manawatu-Wanganui, New Zealand - 1770 DNA GHGhigh gp2 | ecosystem: Host-associated > Mammals > Digestive system > Stomach > Rumen ... | reverse complement strand
GAACGAAGGTTTGCTTACCAAGGAAGAAGCCATTTTGCGCGTTGGTGCCGACCAATTGAATCACTTGTTGCACCCGATGTTGGACCCAAAAGCGGAACGCAAGGTTATTGCAAACGGACTTCCGGCGTCGCCGGGTGCCGCGGTTGGTATGGCGGTATTTAATGCCGAAGATGCCGAAAAATGGGCGGCCGCGGGCAAAAAAGTTATGCTTATCCGCGTTGAAACATCGCCCGAAGATATTGCGGGTATGAACGCGGCCCAAGGTGTGATTACCGCACGTGGTGGTATGACATCACACGCGGCGGTGGTTGCGCGCGGCATGGGAACACCATGCGTTTCGGGCAGCCCGGATATCAAAATCGATTATGAATCCAAGACAATGAAAACTACATCCGGCGCGGTTATCCACGAAGGCGATTGGGTTTCCATTGACGGGGCCAAAGGGCAAATTATCGAAGGCGCGGTTCCAACGGTTTCTGTGGAATTGACGGGTAATTTTGGAACACTTATGCAATGGGTTGATGAAATCAAAACACTTACCGTCAAGGCGAACGCCGAAACGCCCAAGGATGCGAAACAGGCGCGCGATTTTGGTGCCGAAGGTATCGGACTTGCGCGGACGGAACACATGTTCTTTGACCCGGCGCGTATCCAAGATATGCGTGAAATGATTTTGGCCGAAGATGAAGACGGTCGCCGTGCGGCATTGGCAAAACTGTTGCCGTATCAAAAGGCGGACTTTATCGAATTGTTCAAGATTATGGACGGCCTGCCGGTCACTATCCGACTGATTGACCCGCCATTACATGAATTTTTGCCACATACCGATGCGGATATTGCGGAACTTGCCGCGCACATTGGTAAACCGGTGGAATTTGTGAAACAACGCGCGGATGCGTTACACGAACAAAACCCGATGCTTGGGCATCGTGGATGCCGTCTTGCGATTACATATCCGGAAATTTGCGAAATGCAAACACGCGCGATATTGTCGGCGGCATTGGAATGCAAACGCGCGGGCGTTTCGGTGCATCCTGAAATCGAAGTGCCACTTGTGGGTTCGAAAAAAGAAGTTGATATCGTTAAATCTGTAATTGATGCAACGGCAAAATCGCTGTTTGCGGAAACAGGCGAAAGCGTCGAATACACGGTTGGTTCAATGATTGAATTGCCGCGTGCGGCGGTTTTGGCGAACGAAATCGCGGAAAGTTGCGAATTCTTTGAATTTGGCACAAACGATTTGACGCAAACGACACTTGGGATGTCGCGTGACGATACGGGCAAGATTTTGGATGAATACCGTGCGCGCGGAATCTATGTCGCCGACCCATTTGCATCGGTTGACCAATTGGGTGTTGGGCTTTTGATAAAGGATGCGGTGCAAAAGGCACGCGCAACCAAGGGTGACAAAATCCACCTTGGCGTGTGCGGCGAACACGGTGGTGATCCGGAATCAATTGAATTCTTCCACAAATGCGGATTCAATTCTGTTTCGTGCAGTCCGTTCCGTGTGCCAATTGCACGCCTTGCGGCGGCCCAGGCGGCGGTTAAATTTCCACGGAAATAACCGTTTAGTGAACGTGTAAATAAACCCGCGTCATTCGGCGCGGGTTTAATTTTATATTGACTTTTTATACTTTATACTTTATGGTTGCAAAAAACACAAACCATAAAGTAAAAGGTTTTATAATGACAGATTTATTAAAAGAAATTTTGAAAAACCGGGCAACACTGTCCAAACTATTAAAAAACAAGGATAATCGTGATATTTTATACAACTGGTTAAAAACGGAATTGGCCTACACATCCAATGCCATCGAAGGCAACACACTGACCCGTCGCGAAACCACACTTGCCATCGAAGATAATATAACCGGCGGTTCAAAACCAATTTCGCATTATGTCGAAGCGATAAATCATGCGCGTGCATTTGATTTGGTCACGGATTTGGCGCAAAAAAAACACCACCCCGATGTCAAAGACGTTTTGCAAATTCATAAATGTATCTTGTCCGGCATAGATGATGCCAATGCGGGCTATTACAGGACCGTTCCTGTGCGAATTTCTGGGTCGCGAACGGTGTTGCCTAATCCGTTAAAGGTTCCCGACCTTATGGAGCAATTTAACCAATGGTTGACCACCACAGACGAAGATGTCGTTCGCATGGCAATACATGCACATTACCGTTTGGTGACAATTCATCCGTTCAAAGATGGTAATGGTCGCACCGCACGATTGCTGATGAACCTGATACTAATGCAATCGGGATTTACACCGACAATCATTCGCAAAATTGACCGCAAACGATACCTTGATGCATTGGAAAACTATCAAACCACAGGAAACGATGAAACATATAATAAATTTATGCTGGCCGCGTTAAACAGGTCATTAAAAACCGCAATAAACTTGCTTGATATCGGTCATGCAGATATGGATGAATTGGTTACAATATCCAAGTATGCAAAAATCAAGGGTGTCCCGGTTTCCACAATACGATATTGGGTGCAAATCGGAAAAATAAAACCCGCAACCTGTACCGATGCGGGATACATGCTGTTCGACCCGAATAAGTAATGACAGTAATCAGTGCCAGTGTAGGTGGTCACCCGTCTCCGCAAAGCGGGGTCGGGACAAGGTGTAAATAAACCCGCGTCATTCGGCGCGGGTTTTATTATCTTTCTGCTTGTGTACAAGACACTGAACTACCAACTGCAATACATTCATTACAGACCCTATTATAAACATATCCAGAGTTACATACACAGCTTTTCCCGTCTGATGTGACATTTCCCGACCCGTGTTCCGACGGGCATTGTTGGCAATCGTATGGACGGTTTTCTGTGGTTGGAACGTAACCTGTATTACATTGACAATGACCATCTAAAATGTTGCCACTTAAATCTGTTTTTACTGTTGAGGTTGCTGGGCATATTTTACAACTTGTCCAACTAGGTGCCCAAAAAGTATTACCGTTGCACTTACAGTGACCGTAAAATTCGGGATTTGCCGAAGTATCCTCTGATGCGCCTTCGGGACATGCCTGTTGCGTGCATGTACCATTGGACGAATACAATCCACCATCCGGGCATACCGGCAAACAGGCACCATTAAATACTGTATAATCACTTTGGCAACGGCACAGTTTGTTTACCCATCCATGGACAGTATTGTCTGGCGAAATTGCGTGTGTGCCACGGACATATTCCGAATTATCCGGACAGAGTAACGATTGATAGAATATCTCTGAAATGCTTTCTATGCACTTGTTTGGGTTGGTGTCGGGACAACTGGTGCTGTCCGCCGAAAACACAGCATATCCGCACGTAAGGGCGACATTACGGCACGCCCCGCGCATAATGTTATATACACTGGATGCCGCCGCCGTCGCCGACCAAGAATTTATCTGTGAAACCTGGTTATTATAACATGTCGCAATATCGTTTAGGCATGTTGACGCATAATCCGCCACAATTTGATGCTGGGCGGCACTTATATTCACCATCGCACGTTGGACATAGTTCACAACAATATCGTTATATGATTTATATGCGCCACGGTCATCATATGTATATGCGCGACATTTATCCAAAACCGGTCGGCAAAGCCCTTCGGCGGTCGCGTCCGGCCTTGTTCCGATTTTGCTTAGCAGATATTTTATCACGCAACGTCCGTCATTTGCATTATTTCCTGAACAGGTTGGGTCATCCAACGATGTCATAGAATATGCCTGTTGCAATTTTGTGCTGTTGATTTCGGCGTTGCTGTAATTCGCCATAAATTTTTGGATATTGTTTATATTTTGCCCCAAAACAACATTACCGTTTTCATCGATATACTTCTTGGTCGGGTCGATACATTTGAAATAGTTGTCGCCACACACCATATCGTCTTTCATGCAATTTTCAAGTGCGCCAATACAACCAATCGCGTCATAGGTATTTTGATTTTGCAACACCGCAAGTCGCGCCTTTTGCAGCATACGCGTTGCACTGCGCACATTGGACACCAATGTTTCGTTCATCTTGGTTAAACCTTGTTCATATGCGATGCAATCTTTATCAATTGCCAAATCATAGTTGCCGGTAATCTGCTCACTTGTTGCGCCAACATCGCGACATTGTTTTATCACGGTTTCACAGCGACGCTTTGCGGCCTTGTATAATTCGCCCCCGCGCAGGTTTGAAAAACCATTATTTGCCCCAGAAAGGAAATCCAAACTAAACATATCCGACAAATCTTCGGATGAAAAATCTAAATCTATGTCAAGCAATCCATATGAATCAACCGCATACGACGAAGAACTTGTTGTTTTTGGGTCTTTTATCATTTGTTCGATTCTTGACAGCAATATGCGATTTTCCGTCGTATCGGTGACGCCGGTCATGGCCTCTTCGGCCTCTGTCGCGGACATAATCGCGGTAATTTCATCGGCGGAAAGCCCCACATAGCGTATATTTTGCGCAATTTCGTTTAATTTGGTATTTGCTTCTTTGACGGCTTCTTCGACCGCGACATATTTTGATAAATTCGCCGAACATGAACACCGCTTTTGATTCGCATCAATCACCGCACAGAATTGGTCCATGCAATCGTTATATTGGTCTTGGCAAGATTTATTCAACGCCGCCTTTTGTTCCAATTGTTCTTTGGCCTGGGCGATGGATGCGGGGTCCAATTTTTCTTCTTTGCGCGTTTGCACCGTCGCGATACGCGGGCTAAGGTTGCCGATTTCCGATGATATATTTGATCCGGTCTGGGCGCCGGATTCCAATATCGCGCGACCGCCGACCTCTGCGGTGGACGGACGCAGAGTAAGTCCCGCACGCCGCACCGCCGGATTTGCGTTTATACTTGCGGCATCGGTGCGCTGTGACCGACCAACATTGTGCACCGCGGCATCCAGATTGTTGCGCGCTGAATCTTTATTCGTTTGCGAACGGGTCACGGAAACCGCGCGCCCCGCCGAACGCGTCGTCGTTTGGACTTCGCGTGTTGTATCTGTTGGAATTGTGCGAACGATATTGCGTGTGATTGCACCACGGTCGGGACTTTCGTTTGATGTCCGCGTTGCAGAAACCGTGCGAACCGGTGCAACCGACCTTTCTTCGGTCGCGGTCGCGTTGTCGCCACCCATTGTCGCATTTGTTCCGGGTATAACACGCGATGGCACCGCCGCCACGCAAACCGCGGTCGGCGCATACAGCGCAATTAAAAATCCAAGTGTAAAAACCCTCATACTTACCCGTAATTATATCATAAAATAAAAGGGGAAAAAAGATAAAAGTGGAAAGTATTAGTGGTTAGTGTAAGTGGTTAGTGGTTAGTAGATTCTGGAATCAGTTCGTAATTACGCGATTATTCTAGAATGCGAAGTTCCCCTCTGGAAACTACCCACAAAAAATGTTGCACATTTTTTGTGGGACCCGCTAGAGGGATGCCGCGGCACCGCTTTGCATTGACGGGCGGTGCGGCGCACTAACCACTAACACTGGCCACTGGCACTAAAAAAACGCCCCACAGGGGCGTTTTTTTATTTTTCGCTTTCGTCGGGAATAACCGATACGGTCTTGCGGTCACGGAAACCGCGTTTGAACGAAACCTTGCCGGCAACCTTGGCAAATATGGTGTGGTCTTTGCCCATACCAACATTTTCACCCGGATGAACGGCGGTTCCGCGTTGGCGAATAATGATATTGCCCGGAATCACGCGTGCGCCACCGGATTTTTTAATCCCAAGTCTGCGTCCCGCTGAATCGCGCCCGTTTGCACTGCTGCCGACGCCTTTCTTATGTGCCATAATTAAACTCCTTTAACTTTAGCCCTTGATTTCTTTGATTTTTAACACGGTTATAAATTGGCGATGACCGCGTGTGCGACGATAGTTTTGACGACGTTTTTTCTTGAACACCAAAACCTTAGGCGCGCGTTTTTGTTCGACAACGGTTGCCACAACCCGCGCCCCATCGATTGTCGGCGTTCCAACGGTTTCGCCCAACATCAGAACGTGGTCAAATGTGACATCGCCGGTCGCATCCAATTTTTCAACCTTGATAACATCACCGACCTTTACGCGATATTGCTTTCCGCCGGTTTGAAAGATTGCAAAGTCACTCATATTTTTTCCTTTTATTTTAACTTTTGTCTAAAAGTTTATGCAAATAATACATTTTTAACACCAAAAGTCAAGCATTTTGTCGAAAGTTTTGTGCAAACCCGCCGTCATCCCGCGCTATCGGGCCCCGCGCAAAACAAAGTTTTGCGTGGGTGATTTCAGGCGGGATCCCGTGGTTTCAACTGTGGCGACAAGATACCGCCTTTTGGCGGTATGACGAGAATATTATGAATAATTTTCTTAATTTGCCGCCGGTCCGACAAAGTCACCCGTACCCGCATTCGTAAAGAATGTCCCCGTGACGGTATCATACATACCTAATTCGCTATCAGAGTTACGCCTGCAAGGGACAAGATTCAAAACTTTAACACCATCTTGTACTATCTCATAACTGAATATTCTGCCAGACAAAAAGTTACCTGCGGTGTTATTATTATTTCTTGCAAATAAATAAGCAGATAAAGTATTACTGGTGTATGCCGCTACACTATTTACGTTTTGCCAATTATATATTTTTACACCATCAACCAAACTATCATATACCAATACATCTCTAGAATCATAATAACAAGTGTTAACAAACGTATGTTTATTTTTATCGTATGGCGCACTGTTACTCAGTGTCGTATTCAATTCAGCCAACCATCTTCCGGCATAAACAGACCACCCCCAACGAGGAATATTATTAACTGCACCCATAAATCCCCAAAAAGAATAAGGGCCACCCGACATACCAACATCTTGCAAATTTTGACCTACAGTTGTTATTGTTGCTTCTGAATTTAATATAACCCCCGTATCAATATACTGTGTTCCGGTGGATTGGATATATTCCAACCGTGTATAACCGCTTGGCAATTCATTTCCATACGCCGTTTGGTCGACGATGGTCCAAAGGGTGCAACCGTCGCTTTCGTTCGCACATTCCAATTTTGTTGTTGGGGTTGTTGGTAAATTTGTAAATGTCGCATTTAACGCCGACGCGGTAATAAGTTTATCGCCGTCCGTGGTTGCATCATAACTGCTGATGTCTGAATACAGGCCGCGTTCACCAATTTCACCATTACCGGTCGCGGTATACGTCATTACCGTTTCACCCGCACCAACGCCGGGTGTATTCGCCGCGGGGATTTTTAACTGCTTCGTTTCTATCTTCGTATCAACATATGCCTTTGACGCAACGGTTTTCATTGGGGACTCTGTAACTTGGGTATCTGTAACTGGGTCATTAATCAAAAGCCCTTCATCAGAATCGTCACTATCTGGCAACCAAAGTTCAGCACGAACAATCGTGGTCGTTGCAATCATGGTGAGCATCAAAATCGATAATATCTTTTTTAACATTTCTTTCCCCCCGTTCGCACGTTATATTTTTTATCCATTATTATTGTTGTTATTATTACTGCTACTGCTGTTGTTATTATTTCCACCATATACCTGTTGATCTTCGATGGTCCATAAACTGCATGTGTCCGGATTCGCACAGGTCAATTTTGATGTTTGCATTGTGGGTAGGTTTGTGACACTGCCTTTCAGTGCCGATGCCGTCACCAATTTATTTGCGTCACCACTCGTATAATTATTTGTTCCATCATAGATTTGACGTTCGCCGATTTCACCATCGCCGTCTTCGGTGTACATCACAACCGAAACACCGATATTTGTATTATTCGGATTTGCGGCCGGTATTTTCTGTTGCCGTGTTTCAACCGATGTATCAACGTATGCCTTGGACGATACGGTTTTACGGTCGGCCGGTGTTGTTTCCGCATACGCCGACATGGAAATAAAGATTGCAACAATGGCGGCAAACCACCAAAGACCACCCCGCCCTTCGGGCACCCCTCCACAGGAGGGGAACTTTGTTTCCGCGTTATAATGATTAAATCCGATTCGCATGATTTACTCTCCTTTTTCCTTTGATTTTCTGCATACAAATTCGCTGATAAAAGTGTAACAAAAACCAAGGTTTTTTGACACCTTGTCCGGCCAAAATTCGGAAATTCGTAAGTCATTGATTTTACAGGAAATAAAAATTTTGGATTTTTGAAAAAAAGTGTTGACTAAAAACCTTGGTTTTTTTCAACACTTTTTTATCCGCCGCAAACCCACGAATTCCGCGGGTTTGCATAAAATCACACTCCAAAAAAAACATGCGCAAAAATCGTGCGATTTATGGTGCAAAAATCAGCCAAAAAACTATGTGATTTTTTTATAATTCTTCCCAATAGCAAATAACCTGGGCGTTTTCGGGGGTATCGGCCGTTCGAATACGATGACGCGTGGTAAGCCCATCGAATGCGACATCAATATAAACCTCTGGCGTTGTGGGACTTATTTCGCGTTTATAGTTTAATTCTATGCCGCGCAGTTTATGCGTGTTGCGGTATTCGTATCCAACACTTTCCGTCGCCCACACCGCATAGACCGCGTTATTTATATGCTGATTTTCATCAATATCATCAAAGCGACATTTTAACACATGTGTCTTGGTTGCTTCAAAATCCGGGAAACGTTCGAATTTTCGGTCATACGCACGAACAACATCGGTCGGCCAAGTATCTTCTTTAATCCAATCGTCTATGCGAACCATACGACGATTTTTTAAATCAAACAAAACCCATTGCGATGTTGCACGGACATACAATTCGCCACTTTCACCACGAATTTCAAAATCACGAATGGCGCGCAAATTATCATGTTTTGCCGGCCATGTTGAATATTCCAACATTTCGCCATTACGTGGCATTTTGATAATATCAACCAAATAATGCGTGACAACCCACGCGACATTTGTTTCGTGAATAAATGTGTGACCATATCCCATCTTTTCGGCGTTTGAATCACCCATACCCTGTAATTCATTCATCAAAATTCCGGGTCGCATATTGCCATAGCGGTCGCATTGATATGTCTGTAATTCGCGTTTTACAATTAGTTTTGACATTTTACCGTGCCCCCGCATCCGCCACGACAAAGTCAACCGCATCACCCGCAACAATGTTATTTGCACGCGCACCGGATTTTATCAGTCCGTAAAGCGCGGTCGGCACATTTTGTGGCACGGTCAATGTTTCAAGTTTTGCGCCGTTTCCAATCTTGCGTTCCGTACGCAAACCACGAACAGCCTTTATCGTATCGATTGCATATTGCATATCGGACACATCGGTATCATATTCCGCGTTTACCATTGGATATTCGGTCAAATGGAGTGTTTTGCCACCTTCGTATGGCATGTATATCTTTTGCCACAATTCTTCGGTCAGGAACGGAATAAACGGCGCATACATACCGATTATCGCACGCAATACCGTCCACAAAGTCCATTGCGCCGACAACACCGATTCCGCACCATATTTTTCCGGCGACCAAAAACGGTCCTTGATAAATTCGACATATTGGTCACAGAATATATCGTAAAAGAATGTATCAATCGCACTGCGTGCATTAAAACTGTCGTATTTATCAAGGTTTTTGCGCACTTCGGCAATCGTTTTATTTAATTCTGACAAAATCCAACGGTCTTCGATTGGTCGCGTTTCAACCGCCGGCGCGTCACCCGTTGGTTCGAAACTTTCCAAATTTCCAAGAACAAATTTCGCAACATTCCAAAGTTTGGTTAGCAATTTTGAACCACGTTTGACTTCTTCATCACTGTACCGGATATCGGTTCCAATCGGTGCGGTTGATACGAAATAACGCAACGCGTCCGCGCCGAATTTTTCCACCGTGTCCAACGGGTCAACACCGTTGCCCTTGGTCTTTGACATCTTTTGCCCCTTGGCATCGCGGACCAGTCCGTGGAAATTTAGTGTTTTAATTGGGATGTCGCCCATAACATAAATTCCAAACATCATCATACGCGCGACCCAGAAAAATATAATATCCGCCGCGGTATAAAGCAAATCCGTCGGATAATAACGTTTTAATTCCGGCGTATCATCCGGCCACCCAAGTGTCGAAAACGGCCAAAGCCCCGATGAAAACCATGTATCAAGTACATCCGGGTCACGGGTCAGTGCTTTGCCACCCGATTGTTTAATCGCATCTTCTTCCGTTTCGGCGACATATACTTGACCCTCCGCATCGTACCACGCCGGTATATGATGCCCCCACCAAAGTTGCCGCGAAATTGTCCACGGACGAATATTCTTCATCCACGACATAAACAAATTATACCGATGTTCAGGCAAAAATTGCACTTTGCCCGATTCAACCGCCGCGATAACCGGTGCCGCCAATTTTTCGGCATCCACAAACCACTGGGTCGTAAGCATTGGTTCAACCGGCACGCCACCACGTTGTGAATATGGTGTCGGAATAATTTTATCTTCGATTTTTGTTATAAGACCGGCGGCCCCTATATCCTCTATCACCGCTTTGCGTGCCGCATAACGGTCCATACCACGATATTTTTCCGGCACGGGCGCGTCATTTATCAACTTTGCATCGGGCGTTAAAATACAAACCGGTGTTAAATTATGACGCACACCAACATCCCAGTCGTCAAAGTCGTGTGCCGGTGTAATTTTCACCGCGCCGGTTCCCTTTTCCGGGTCCGCATGAACGTCCGCCACAATCGGAATTTCAATATCGGTAAGTGGTATTATCGCCCTTTTGCCAATCAAATGTTTTAACTTTTCGTTTTCGGGATGAATCGCAATCGCCGCATCACCGAACAGTGTTTCCGGACGCGTTGTTGCGATTTCAACAAACCCACCATCCGCAAGCGGATAATTAAAATAATAAAACTTGCCATGTTCTTCGCGGGTTTCAACCTCTAAATCCGATACAGATGTTTGTTGGCGCGGGCACCAATTTACCAAGCGTTTTTCACGATATATCAAACCTTCGTTATACATTTTCACAAACAGTTTCGTGACCGCGCGTGAAAGCCCGTCGTCCATTGTAAATCTTTCGCGTTTCCATACCGGTGTCACACCCAAAACGTGCAACTGATTTAATATCTGACCACCCTTTTCATCCTTCCATTTCCATGCATAATTCAATTTTTCATCCAGTGACAATGCATGTGGGTTTATTCCACGCTTTGATAAATCGCGTTCCACCAAAAGTTGTGTTGCAATGGACGCATGGTCGGTTCCCGGTTGCCACAAAACATCAAAACCGCACATACGTTTATACCGACAAATAATATCGGTCATAACATTATC
>Ga0247611_10009940_pt1 | contig 11289 bp, 10 predicted proteins | sample 177DNAGHGhighgp2_FD_192422 | JGI IMG/M metagenome (GOLD analysis project Ga0247611, IMG submission 192422) | Sheep rumen microbial communities from Palmerston North, Manawatu-Wanganui, New Zealand - 1770 DNA GHGhigh gp2 | ecosystem: Host-associated > Mammals > Digestive system > Stomach > Rumen... | reverse complement strand
ACCATATTAATCAAGTGACGCCCGAAATCTTCGTAAATACGGCAGTCACGTTTATCGTTAGCTCTGGTGAGCGATGTGCTGTCCACTGAGACTGAGATGCCGAGATGGTAAAGGCTGTTGCGATGGGCTTCAAGGCAGAGGCATACGTCTCGCATGGACTGGCAAGCCGTCAACTGCCCGAACAGGAGATACAGGAACTGGTTGTAACAGCTAAAACCCCTCGTGTGGAAGTCACCGAAGTAGCGTGCAACGCACTTGTCGAATTCATATCGTGGTATAAAGTCTGTCACTTGTGAGAAAATGTATCGTCCCGTATTCATATCAATGCAGTATTACCCTGCAAAGATACTCATTCATTTCAAATCGTCAAAAGTTAAAATCGCTATAAATAACAAATATATAATAAATTACAAAATAAAATCTAAAAATAACGCATCACTAGTAATTCGCAATAATAATGTACTGGAATGATACGGCATGGATGGCAATAAAAAACACACATCCTCGTTATTCACTTGATGATGGTAAGACACAACATACAAGGCTCCAATGGCTATAGTGAACGTTTCTCCTTCACGGGCAAAGAGAAGGACGCGGAAACAGGGTATGGGTATTTCGGCACAAGGTATATGGATCACGAGATTCTGACATCCTTTTTGTCAGTAGATAGATACACCGACAAGTATCCATCCATTTCACCCTATGCCTATTGTGCGTGGAATCCAATAAAGTTGACAGATCCCTCTGGTGATACTATTCGTCCCGCACCATGTTCATCTCCAGAGTTTGTGGCTCAATTTAACATGGCAATTCAGTACTTGGTGGACAATGGCGCTGATGGCGTTTATTCGCGATTGCAATCAAATCCTACTATAATATATGTGTCTGAAGTCGATTTTAAGGATGCCGAATTAATTTCATCAAATCCAAAGTCAAAAAACATTGAATGGTGCCCTACCGCAGGAGTGTATACTACAGAAGGAGTAATGATGTCCCCTACTACGGTATTGGAACACGAATTTGACCACATGCTTCAAACATTAGAAAATCCCACACAGCAGGATGCTGATTACAAAAACAAAGTCGATTTTTATGGCAATCTAGAAGAAGTACGGGTTATTGATGGATCCGAACAGACAACGGCTTGTAGGCTAGGTGAGAAAAAAGATGGACAATTTACAAGGAAAAATCATGCAGGGAATTTCTATGAGGTACTCTCCTCTACATCTACAACATTGAAAAATCCATCGCAGCCCCTAAAGAAACCTAGCGTAATGCCTCGCAATTTGCCCGGAATAACTATAAAAATAACTATAAATCCATGAAGAAATCGTTTTTTATTTTGATACTATTAAATGGAATTGTTCTTCATTTGAATGCTCAGAATATATTTTCCCCAATAGAGAAATGTGATTCAATAATAATTGATTGCATTAATCCCACAATAATGACAGTTGTTGATCTTCATGAGGAAGCTTTTGAAAAGTATCTTGACAGAAAGAAAAAAAATGAGAAAAGACATGTTGTTATTTATGACTCCACTTGTATTAGAGAAATAATGGATAGTGTATATACTATTAACCCGATAAAGTCTTTAGATGCTATTGATGTAAGAGGACGGTTCACTTTTTTTTCTGCAAATGGTGAAAAAATCGTATTTTATGTTGGGCTGTGCCGACTATCATATAAGGGTGTCGTGTATAATGCATCACCTTTTGCGTTTCAGTTATTATACACACTCTTCAAGGAAGCTGATTAATCGTATTATGTTATGAGAATCTGTGGACGCAACAAAATACGTACGATTTGTCACCAAACGAATGCAAGTGATTAATGCAACATGGCCATAAAAACTACGGTGTAAACTGCGCTCAAAAAGTTCTAGATGGAAGAGAACTGACTTTAAGTTCTACAGCTGGCTTACAATAGAAGGATCCTACGGAGGTAGGAATGGTACTTTCGAATACATAAAAGATAGTAAAGGATTCATCAATCATCGTTTCCTTAAAAATTAAAATAATGGATTCATCACCTATTTCTATTTTTTTGAAGCAACATGGAATATCTCTTTTTAATGACTATGGGATTAATGATTATGTATTGAGTTCCAGAGACTCATTAACGCTTATAGAACTTGCCAAAAAAGAAATAATTCCTATTATCGGAGGAGATGTGTATTCTATAGATGATAATAACAACTTGTTATTGGGGGATTATTATTGGCTTTCCTGGTCATGCAATCGAAACCAAGACGAAACCGTTGAAACTAAATCGTATTTTGAAAGAAGCATCGAAATGGCAGAAAAACAAATAGTCAAAGTGGAGAATACTGCTCGAAAGAAAAACGTTCTCTTGTATATAAACTTTGTATTCTAGTTACTTTATAATATCAAAACCTTAATAACTATAGTTTGACATGTGAAATCAAGTTCTTGATTCAAACAGATAGAGTTCCGCTACTGCAAGGCTATCTTTCGACCGCTCATGATTTGCAATCTGTAACATGAGTGAACTTACGTGAGAGGCAATAATAAACAAACTACTTCGTTATTCACATAAACTTCTTCGTTATTTACTATGATGGGAACTCCAAGCATACAATCCTCCACTGACCATAGCGAACGTTTCACCTTCACGGGCAAAGAACGCGATAGTGAGACAGGCTTCGGCTACTTCGGCGCGAGGTACATGGATTATGAGTTGATGACATCGTTTATTTCTGTTGACAGATATGCTGATAAGTACCCATTCATTTCGCCATATGCCTATTGTGCATGGAATCCTGTAAGAATAATTGACCCCACTGGTGATACACTTTTTGCGTTGGATCGCAAGTCCCAGCTCGATATAATTAGTTTGGCTGATATATATCGGAATAGGATTCGGTTCGATGATAGAGGGGTTGCCTCGATTGACTATTCTGGGATGTCTGATGATGATATTGAAACAATGAATTCTCACCCTGGAGTAGCATTGATAAAAGATATTTCGGATTCTCCTGTAAAAATACTATACGAGGCAACAGATCTGATACTATGTACCAATCCTGATGGTAGCAAAATAATTGGATTTATGACGAACAAACGGACGAGGATTTATAATCTATCTCGAGGCGGCCTTGATAGTAATAATGACCGTCCTTATTTGCCTCGAGAAGGATATGATGGGCAGGTAATCATTTCTCCTAATGCGAAATATTACTGTGGTGGACTTCAAGCATTTCGGACAGAAATTATTGGGCATGAACTTGCTGAAAACTATGCTAGAACTGCCTTTAATTGCAACTATAATCCTAACATCAATGGAAATACCACTATGGAAAAATTAGGGGCACATCAATATGCCAATCAAAGAATGCAGAATCCTCATGAAGCATATACGATTAGATATAAACCACAGAGTAATCCTCAATATAATATAATAGCATATGAGTACATGTCTCAGTAGGAGCCTTTGCCTTTTTATATGTTGCCTTGTTGGGTATCCGTCATATTCTCAATTTTACATTTGGGATTGTAGTGACAATTATTCGAGAGAGATAAGCAATCCTGCATTCTGTCACACTTACAAAATAGATGGATACTGGAGACAGACATACCTCTATTACAAAATGATTGACAAGGCTCAATTCAACAACAGAATAGAAATAGTCAATAAACGTTATGATAATGAATGGAGTCTTTATTTCATACAACTGCACATTGACAATAAGGACACATTAATTTTTGTAACAAGTGATAGTAATGTATGTAACTTCTTTTTGGACTCCATTCCAAGTCAGATGGCACTTACATTATTTGACCGACCGAACACTAAAGTCCAGGTACCTATTAATGAAAAGGAAATTCCATCCAAAATAGTTATTCTATGGGGATATAATGATAGCCACGGCATTATGACCATTCGTAGCAAAAAAGAGCTTGATGAGAAGACCATCAGACATATTCAGCGAGAGGTTTCAGAAGGAAGGCACCCAATCCACTATGACGAATACTACTATTTCATTTCAGAAATGTAAAATGTGTTTTGTATGAGGAATCCGAATCGATACAAGTACAAGTCGATACATAACCATCTAAAGGAGTGAATAGTCCGTCGTATCAGATGTTCAGCGTCCCCTTGTTGTTCTAGTCGGGCTGGATTTGCAGTCCAGCCCAACTGAGTAACAGGATTTGCAATTCGCATAATAATGTACTGGAATGAAACGGCGTGGATGGCAATAAAAAACAAATTCTTCGTTACACCATTGATGATGGAAAAACACGGCATACAAAACCATTCAACCTTCACGGGCAAAGAACGCGACGAGGAAACAGGCTTCGGCTACTTCGGTGCGAGGTACATGGACCACGAGCTGATGACCATGTGGCTCTCCGTTGACCCGATGGCAGACAAATACCCAAGTATCTCCCCGTATGTTTACTGCGCTTGGAATCCCGTGAGGTTGGTTGATCCAAATGGAAAGGAGGTCATGGAGAATGAGGACGAATGGAAATATAATACTACAACGGGCCTTTTATCGCATGTAAGCGACAAGGGTGGGAATGACCAACAAACTGTACATTGCGTATCAAATATTGGCAATCAGGAAATCCTTGATGAAACCATTTCTTTTAATGGACAGATTGACGATATGTTTGATTTTTCTGTAATCAGTGATTCATGGGATCATATAATTGATGGTTGTATTCAAACTGTTGGCGGATTGGTGACAGCCGTTGGCGGAGTCGCTGCGGGAGTGGGTTCTTGTGGTCTTGCGATTCCATTGGGGGCAGGTATAGCCGGTTATGGAGGCTATCAACTGGGGACAGGACTTGCAGCAATTGCCGAGGGAGTCTGGGTTTCTTTTTTTCGCAAAGTGCAAAGTGCAAAAGTGAAATCGGTCGATTTTGTAGAATTGAGAGTTGAGAGTTGAGAATTGAGAATTGAGAATTGAGAATTGGGAATTGAGAATTGGGAATTGAGAGTTGAGAATTGAGAATTGAGAATTGAGAATTGAGACCTTTGAATGCGTTAATTCGTTATTTCGTTATTTCGTAAATCGACTAACGCATTTACACATTAACACGTTAACACATTCAAAAATCGACTAACGCATTTACACATTAACACGTTAACACATTCAAAAATCGACTAACGCATTTACACATTAACACGTTAACACATTCAAAAATCGACTAACGCATTTACACATTAACACGTTAACACATTCAAAAATCGACTAACGCGTTAGTGAATGGATTGCATCGATGAGGCGGTGTTTCTCGTGCTGCCAGTTCAGCTCCTCCCCTGCCCTGGCGAAACGGCGTTGGCGTTCGTCGGCCGGCAGCCCTTCCCAGTAGTGCAGGGCGGACTGGATGTCTTCGGCCAGGCGTGTGATGTAAAGGCGGTAGTTCTCACCGCTTTTCTCATGCGGCAAGGGGGCGGTGAGGGTGCCGGTGCCGTATTCCTCCAGCACACGGCGAATTTCGGGGAAATCGGTGGCGAGCACGGGGACACCCGCGTTGGCGAAATCGGCTATCCTGTTGGGGAGTGAATAACGGTAGTTGAGCCCAAGGTCCTCAAGCAGACAAAGCCCCAGGGTGGCCTGTGAGGTGAGGCTGTGAAGCCGTGAGGGGGTCACACGTCCGAGAAACTGGATGCGGTCGTTCCATGGCAGCGTGGCGGCGTATGCCTGTTCCTGACGCAGCACGTCGCCGTCGCCAGCCACCACCAGGCGGCATTCAGGCAGATGCCCCATGGTGTCCACCAGCTCGTGGATTCCGCGTCCTATATTTACTGCCCCCTGATAGAGCAGTATCGGCTGGCGGTCGGCATCATGCGAATGTATTTGAGGCGGCACAGCATGCCTGTCGGGCACATTGCGCACCACGGTCATCTCCACCCCATAGCGGCGGCGGTATTCGTCGGCCACGCTTTGACATACGGTGAAGCAGCACTTGGCATAGGGCAGCGTCACCCGCTCCACCCATCCCCAGATGGCTTTTACCCGTGGGCGCCCCGCGAGTTCGGGGACTTCGGGGAAAAGCTCGTGCGCATCGAACACGAGGGGTTTCCGTAGGATGCGCGAGGCCAGGCAGCAGGCGGCAAGGGTGTCGGTGTCGTTGGCGAAGAGGCAGTCGGCTTTGCGGAATAGCAGCAGGAGGAACAGCCGCAGGTTGTATTCGGCATAGAAGAGCGCCGACCGACGGAAGACCAGGCGCATACGGTGTGTCGAATAGGGACGGGTTTCGAGGGGAAGGCTGTTGCGCAGCTTTCGGCCGACAAGCGTGACATCCCAGCCCTCCTCGGTCAGCGCACGGCAGGTGCGGTCGACACGTTGGTCGGTGGCGAGGTCGTTGGTCACTGCAAGGATGATGCGCTTCATATATTGTCTGTTGTTCGGGATGTGTAATGACGTGAGTGTGTGGATGCGCGGCGGTGTCGGCAGTGGCATTCCGTCCACTCAACGGCATAATCACTTCCCCAATATAACGCAATCAATTTTTTTTTCGTATCTTTGCACGATTTTTTATTGCCCCCAAAAGGGGCTGCAATGTTCTGCATAGCGAATGGATACCTATTTTGTCGACGTCATATTACCTTTGCATATCCACGACACCTATACCTATCGTGTGCCGCAGGAGTACAACGATGTGGTGCAGGTGGGGCAGCGTGTGGTGGTGCAGTTCGGAAGCAAGCGGTTGTACAGTGCCGTTGTAAGGCGTGTGCACCAGTCGGTACCCCGCTACATGGTGAAATATGTGCTGTCCATCCTCGACGTCGAACCGATTGTGACTGAGAAGCAGCTGCGTTTCTGGGAATGGATGGCTGAATATTACATGTGTTATGTAGGCGATGTGATGGCGGTGGCGCTCCCCTCGGCATTCCGATTGGCCAGCGAGTCGTCGGTGTCCATCCATCCCGACTTCACCGGCGAGCTGTCGAACCTCACAGAGAATGAATTGCGTGTGGTGCAGCTGCTAGCCGAGTACAGGGTGATGACTGTCGACGACATCGGCAAGGCGATAGGGCTGCAGAAGATGATGCCGATATTGAACACCATGGTGGAGCGCGGCATCATTATCGTCGACGAGGAGCTGCGGCAGCGTTTTGTACCCCGAACCTCATCGTATATCTCCTTCAGCCCCGAGTATCAAGACCCGGCAAGCGTCAAGGCGCTGTTCGATTCGCTTGAGCAGAAGAAGAACACCCAAAAGCAGTTGGATGTGCTGATGAAGTATATCCAGATGAGCCAGATGGGCACCCTGCCCGTCTCGAAACGTGCGCTCCTGTCCACTACCGACAGCATGCAGGTCTCCGAGTCGGCGCTCAAGACCCTCCTTCGCCACGGGGTGCTCCAGCAGGAGGAGAAGCTTGAGTCGAGACTGGAACAGGGTGTTGCGCGCGACAGCGCCGACAGTATCAGCCTCAATCCCGAGCAGCAGGCGGCTTACGACTATCTGAGCCATTGCGAGAAACCCGTGTCGCTGCTCCACGGTGTCACCTCCTCGGGCAAGACGGAGGTTTATATCAAGCTCATGGCCGATGCCATCGCCAAAGGCCAGCAGGTGCTCTTCCTGCTGCCCGAGATAGCACTCACCGCACAGGCCATCAACCGGCTGCGCCGCTATTTCGGCGACCTGGTGGGGGTGTATCATTCCCGTTTCAGTGCCTCCCAGCGTGCCGAGGTGTGGAACCGTACCATGACCGACGACCCCAATACCCGATACCAAGTGCTGTTGGGGGCGCGGAGTGCCCTCTTCCTCCCCTTCCGCCAGCTGGGACTGGTCATCGTGGACGAGGAGCACGACAGCAGCTACAAGCAGTACGACCCCTCCCCGCGATACTACGGCCGCGATGCCGCCATCTATCTCGCCCACCTCTGGGGTGCCCGCACGGTATTGGGGTCGGCCACGCCTTCCATCGAGAGTTATTACAACGCCATGCAGGGGAAATACGGTTTTTGCGAGATGAAGCACCGCTACGGCGGACTGCTGATGCCCGAGGTGCTGTGTGCCGACATGAAAGAGGAGTCGCGCCGCATGCGGCGCGACCAAGGTGTGGCAAGCCCACAGGGCAGCATCCATTTCTCCCAGTTCCTGCTGGAGAATATGCAGAAGGCCCTCGACGACCACGAACAGGTGATTCTTTTCCAAAACCGAAGGGGTTTCTCGCTGCGCATTGAGTGCGACGACTGCCACTGGACGCCCACTTGCCAGCACTGCGACGTGTCGCTGGTGTACCACAAGGCCACCAACAGTCTGCGCTGCCATTATTGCGGCTACTCCATCCCGCTTCCCACCGAATGCCCTGCCTGCCACGGCCACCATCTCACCATGAAAGGCTTCGGCACCGAGCGTATCGAGGACGACCTCTCCATCCTCTTCCCCAACGCCAGAATAGCGCGTATGGACCTCGACAGCACCGCCCAGAAGAACCGCTATCTCGAAATCATCAACGATTTCCAGGACCGCCGTATCGATATCCTTGTCGGCACACAGATGGTCACCAAGGGCCTCGATTTCGACCATGTGAGTGTGGTGGGCATCGTCAGTGCCGACAATCTGTTGTACTTCCCCGACTTCCGGGCGTTCGAGCGGGCATTCCAGCAGATGACACAGGTGAGCGGACGTGCCGGTCGCCACGGCCACCGCGGGAAGGTGATCATCCAGACCTTCAACCCTTATCATCAGGCCATCCGCAATGTGATAGACAACGACTATCTGGCCATGTACGAGAGCCAGGTGACCGACAGGCGCGTATTCCGCTATCCGCCATTCTACCGACTGATAGTAATCACGTTGAAGCATCGCGACGGCGACATCCTCAATGCGGCCGCCGACAGCTATGCCGCCCAGCTCCGTGCGGTGTTCGCCACCCGTGTTGTCGGCCCCGAATATCCCAGCGTGGTACGGGTGAGGGGGTTGTATATCAAGAATATCATGCTGCGTTTCGAGCGCACTGAAGCCATCTCGCAGGCCAAGACCATCATCATGGAGATAGGCGACAAAGTAAAGTCCGACAAACAATTCTCCCCCCTCCAGATTCACTTCGACGTGGACCCGCAATAGGGACAAGCCCACAGCATCATATCAGGTTGTCCGATAGGGTGACCTACGCTTTGCGCAGTTGCCAGAAGGCCACAGCGGCGGCAGCAGCCACATTGAGCGAATCGACACCGCGCTGCATGGGGATGATGGCTTGATAATCGCAGTCGTCGATGGTTTGTTGCGACAGTCCGTCGCCCTCGGTGCCCAGCACCAGGACCAGTCGCTCTTCGGCCACGAGGCTGGGGTGGTCGATGGGTACGGCCTTGGGGGTCAGCGCAAGGGCCACGGTCTTGAATCCCATGGCGTGAAGCATCTCCATGCCTGAGCGTGGCCAGGATGGGATGTATGTCCACGGAATCTGGAACACGGTGCCCATGCTCACCCTCACGCTGCGGCGGTTGAGGGGGTCGCAACAGGTGGTAGTGAAAAGGATGCCGTCCATGCCGAGGGCTGCGGCGGCACGGAGGATGGCCCCGGTGTTGGTGCTGTTGACCACGTTGTCCACCAGCACGATGCGTTGTTTCCCCCGGCATATCTGCTCCACACTCGGCAACACAGGGCGGTGCATTGCGCAAAGCACCCCGCGTGTGAGTTCATATCCCGTCAGACTGGCCAGCAACTGGCGGCTGCCGGTGTATATCGGCAACGAATCCAGGCGGGCAACGAGGTCCGCTGCCTGCCCGGTGATGTGTTTCTCTTCGGTAAGGAGGGATACAGGCTTGTATCCCGCGTCGAGGGCCACCCGAATCACTTTGGGGCTCTCGGCTATGAAGATGCCCTGGTCCGGCTCAAGCCTGTTTCTAAGCTGCGCCTCGGTGAGGTGGGCGTAGGGTTGCAGGCCGGGATGCGACAGGTCGGTGACGGGTATGATCATTTGCATCCTCCCACGCCCTCTCAGGCGTTGTACGCTTTCAGTCTTTTCTTCAGAGCCTCGACAAGGTTGTGGATATCCTCCTCGGTGGTGTCGAACGAGCACATCCACCGCACCACGTCGTTCGCCTCATCCCAAAGATAGAAGAAATAATCCTCCAGCAGGGCGTTCCATACCTTGTTGGGCAGTTTGACGAAGACGCTGTTGGCCTCGACGGGATACATCACCTCGGCTTCGGGGACCTCTTTCAGCGATTGGTACAGCATCTGTGCCATCCGGTTGCTGTGGGCGGCGTTGCGTTGCCATACGCCGGTGGTGAGGTAGGCGTCGAATTGCGCTGCCATAAACCGCATCTTGCTGCACAACTGTGCCATCTGCTTGCGGCGGTATTTGAGGTCTACATCCAGTGCGGGATTCAGCATCACGGCGCTCTCGCCCATCAACATGCCGTTTTTGGTGCCGCCGAACGAGAGGCAGTCGACACCGCAGTCGGTGGTCATCGCTTTGAACGAGCATCCCAGTGCCACAGCGGCATTGGCCAGCCGGGCTCCGTCCATGTGCAGGTACATATTGTGTGCATGGGCGAGGTCGGCCAGCGCACGGATTTCGTCGAGGGTGTAGAGGGTGCCGAGTTCGGTGGGCTGCGTGATGCTGATGGCTCGGGGCTGTGAGTGGTGCTCAAAACCGAAACCGTGGAGCTGGGTCTTGACCAATGCAGGGGTGAGCTTGCCGTCGGGCGTGGCCACGGTGAGCAGACGGCTGCCCACAATGCGCTGGGGCGCTCCGCATTCGTCGACATTGATATGGGCCGTGTCGGCACACACCACAGCGTGATGCGAACGGCACATGGCGTCGATGTTCAGCACATTGGCCCCAGTGCCATTGAATACAAAGTATACCCGTGCCGTGGGACCGAAGACCTCTTTGAATAGCTCTTCGGTATGTTTGCAATACTCATCGTCGCCGTAAGCCAGCGCATGTTCGACATTGGCGGAAGCGATTGCCTCCATGATTTCGGGACTGATACCTGAATGATTGTCGCTACCAAATCCGCGTCTCATAAGAAATAATATTTTTATTGAATTGAGAATTGAGAATTGAGAATTGAGACCTGTAGGGTGATAATCTCTCAATTCTCAATTCTCAATTAGTTATTTGTCCATCGTCAGCAGGAACTCCTCATTGCTGACGGTATGTGCCATGTTCTTCTGCAGGAACTCCATCGCCTCGACAGGGGTCATGTCGGTCAACTGGTTGCGGAGCACCAGGGTACGGCTCAGCAGGTTCTTCGGCACCAGCAGGTCGTCGCGGCGGGTGCTCGAGGCCACCAAGTCGATGGCGGGATAGAGCCGCTTGTTGGCCATCTTGCGGTCGAGCTGCAGCTCC
>Ga0247611_10009938_pt1 | contig 11293 bp, 13 predicted proteins | sample 177DNAGHGhighgp2_FD_192422 | JGI IMG/M metagenome (GOLD analysis project Ga0247611, IMG submission 192422) | Sheep rumen microbial communities from Palmerston North, Manawatu-Wanganui, New Zealand - 1770 DNA GHGhigh gp2 | ecosystem: Host-associated > Mammals > Digestive system > Stomach > Rumen... | reverse complement strand
TATTTGAATTTGCATCAGTTTATTCAGTTCAGACCATTCTTTATTCATCCGTTTTCTTCTCCGCGTCCTTAATCCGATAATAATCTTCCATCTTCACATTCAGTTTCACATAGGAATCTGCTTTTCGGTTGCTCACACGCGTAAGGAGCACACAGCTTTCAATGCTATCCGAATTGTCCAAACTCATTTTTATGTCGTGTTCGATAATCGGAAGCTTGAATTCTATGGATTTCAACCACTGTCCATTCGGTTGACGTTCCTCGTAAATCTGAATTTCTTTAATCAGTTTCTCATAAAAATTTCTTCTCTCAGTCTGCATTATCGTAGAAACACGCGTGTATAAATATACTTTAATTTTTTCTTTACTCATCAAAAAACTCCTTCGAATTGCCCTAACCGCGCGACAATTATTCTTCTAATCCTATTGACTTTTAGACGGCGACCAATTACTATTTAATTGAAGCTGATGAATGTGTTCTCCTTGGGATACGATTTCCCTATGGAACGAAGCAATCCATCAGCCTTTTTCTTATTTGCCGCCAACAAGTTTCCTTTCTCAATATTATCTCCTACGAAAAATGAGAGATTATCTCTTCCGTAAAGACTCCTAACACTATTGACTTTTGAAAACCCTTCCTGCCTATCGAATTCTATTGCTACAACAACATTTCTACCCTTCTGATCTTCGACACTTGTTATTACAAGTAAAGACTCTTTATTGTTTCCTTTAAAAATCATAGCAGGTGATTCCAATTCCATTATTGATTGTATTATTAGTTCTTCCGTCAGACCATGTCCGGTATTTCCAACCATTCTTCCTTCTTCATCCCGGATCTCAGGTCGCATTGCTTTATCAATTACCTTCTTGGTTATTGTAATATTCTGCTCAGCATTGGCACCGCACTCTGAAAGTATACGGGATGGTTTTCCAACAACAAGCGGTCTGCTTGCAAGTGTTTTATCTCCTTCAATCATTTTTTTTAATTCAGTTCTAAACTCAGGTGCAATCATATGATTTCATTTTTTCCTTCCCATTATATGTTTTCCAATTCCTCAAGTTTAATTAATGTCTCCATATATGCGAGCATCCTCTTCTTCTGGCTCTCCTTCATTCCATGATAGTCTTCCAAAATTTTCCGGTCCGCTTTATCAAGATGAACTCTGTCAGAAACGATTTCCAGCTCGTCAGCATCATCTATTCCTTCGCCTGTCAGCAATTGTTCCGGTGTAACATCAAGCGCATAACAGATATCCATAATCTTGTCAGCTGACGGATTCGTTTTCTTTCTTTTCCAGTCGCTGATGGTACTGTTCGAAATACCCGTTCTCTTTGCAAATTCTCCCTGCGTCATATTTTTATCTTCTAATAATTTAAAAATCCGTTCACTGATAATCATAGTATTTTCTCCTTTCGTCTATACGAAATTACATTATCCGTATTTACGAATATTGTATCATTTAACGATTACATATTCAATCGAAATATAGTTTTTCAAAAGTTTGTTTGCCTCTTCGGTCTTTTGTTCAAGAAGGCTGATGCTTCGAATATCCTTTTCTTCCAGGAACAGAAGTGTCTAAGCAATCATTTTGACATTGTGGATTCCTGCCCATCTCTCATAACCCGGCCCTTTTCCTTTTGCTATAATGTCCTGAATATCCAAAAGCATATCCATCTTCGAATCGGACATGCTATCCGATTTTGCATCCGCAGTAGTAATCATTTCATTTCTTATGCCGGGAATAAATATCTTCTCGCCCAGAAAAACTTTTTCGAGTTCTTTTTCCCGATATCCATCCCCCAGACTTCTGAATCGGATAAAATTCTTTTGGTCGGAATTTTTAACGGAAACATACTTACCCTTTACCACTTTTTTCGCTTGACATTTTTTTACTTGTTCTAACTGTTTCGGTTCAAAAATGCAGAGCAATAAAAAAAGCCCAAAACACTAGGGTTCTGAACTTATTTTTTCTTTGATTCGATAATATGATTTTTTGATTAAGGGTACAATACTCCCTATTGTTAATTTGGAACATTTGTTCACATTAGTCAAGTCGTAATTCTAAATCTGAATAACAACTCTTGGGGAATTATCTTATTTATAATCGTAACTGATTTGATCACAACTCTACGATGAAAGGAGTTAGTTATTCTTTGTTGAGTTGAACGATGCACCATTTTTGGATGGTCGTTCAAGAATAACTGTTCGATTTTTCTTTCTTTTTCTAATTTGCTTGCCTCCATTTCTGCTCCTTCCCACGAAAAAAGCACCCAGTGAAGGTGCCTTTACGCATTATCTTTATTCTGTTCTTCTCTCTGTTTCCATAAAGGTTTATATCTTTCCATTTTTAAATCCATTGCAGTCATACTTGTATAATATTCTTTTTCTTTAAAATATTCCGATTTAGACATTCCCCTGCGAACAAAAGGGTATTCCAATAATATTGGCGGCCAATTATCAACGATTTCGTCTAATTCTTCCATCATAAATAGAAATCCCTCCCTCGGAATACTTTTCTACTGCTGCCATTACTTGTTTTTCTTCTCTTTCTATGTAGTTCTTTATATCCTTACCGATGTCTTCAAACTCCATACTTAACAGCTCGTTAGTCTGTAAACCGTTAGAAACTACCATGTATGTTATCCCATTATTGGTAACAGCGATGACTGCATCTAAATTTTGTTGAACAATGCACCATTTTTGGAGGGTCGTTCAAGTGTCCCTGAACGACTGGCTGATCGGATATTTGTACGAAAACGGAAGTGTGGATGAAAAATCCTTCAAAACTTATCATCCCTCCGTATTAAACCGTCTTGACCGGAATACTTCGGGGATTGTATTTTGTGCGAAAACGACAAAAGGCAGCCGCATCGGTTCCGAACTGATCCGAAATCGTAATCTGAAAAAATATTATCACTGCATTGTTGACGGAGAATGTACTCTGAACGGTCTTCTGAAAGGATATCTGGCAAAGGATTCCGCGAATAAGTTGAACAATGCACCATTTTTGGAGGGTCGTTCAAGTTAAGATCGGGAATGGTTTCCGTGGAAACCGGATTTCCGGTAAACAGCGTTACCTTTACCTGCTTCCAGTCTTCCTTGGAGGTCTGGTTGATCTTTGCCTTCATGCTGACTGCAAGAGGCTGATTCGTTCCGGCAAAACGCACTTCATATTTCGGAGCCCAGCTTGCGGAATTCTCCTGATACTGCAGAAGAAACGGAGCTTCCATCGCATTCTCCGTAATCAGCTCCGCCATAATAAGCGGCTTGCTTTCTTCCTTTTCCACCTCTTCGAGTTCCTTCGCAAGAAGGTCCTGCGTTTTGGTTAATTCCTTCAGTTCTTCAGTTGAACAATGCACCATTTTTGGAGGGTCGTTCAAGTATTACATCTTGTTTCATTTTTTCCTTCTTCACAATATCTTGATGTTTTTGTTGGAGTGCTTAAAATATATTATATCATAATGTGGCAATTGGCTCCAACAACTTTTTCTTGGTAATCCATTTCTCCAGAGATCATAAAAATGTTTTTATACTGATTTTCAGTAAGACGAAGCAATCGGACCGTACCTGTCCGGGGCGCATATTCAACGATACGTCGATAATGCTTTTCAGAAGATTTTCTGTTCTGAACAATCCGCATAAATACTTCCGGAGCAATTCTGATGTACCCATCTTTTTGTAGAAACTTTCGTAAATTAGTATATTCTGTTTTGGTTCCCCACTTATCAGTAGGACTAAGTATGACAATTAGTCTCATTCGGTGATACCCTCCATGCTCTCAACCGGTATGATGGTGGGTAACAGAAGATCTTCTTCTGATTTTTCCAAAATGATTCGCTTCAAACTTTCACACATCATATCAATTGCAGTCATAACATTAACTTTTGTCCCACTGACAATACACGCATTATGAAGTACGTGAGCCAATTCTCTTCGCTCATTTTTATTTAAAATCACATTCGAGCCAATATTATTATGTGCCACGAGATCAACAATGGCACGATAAGGCTCAATCAGATCGTCTGCCAGATTAAATGCGTTTAACTGACTATTATGGTGAATTCCGAAAGTGGGATGAAATCCTGTTGCAGAAAGACTTCGTGCTATATAACTTCGGACAACAGCGTAACCATAATTCAAGCGACTATTAATCGGATCATCTGATCTTCTATTCAACCCTTCGTGGAAAGCAGAGAAATATTCTTTCGCAGCTAGAGATTCGTTGAAATCGACATTCTCAGGAAGAATGGATGTGGAAAAACCTGCGATGATTTCAGCTCCGGGAAACCCGAGTATTGAAAGCGCTCTAGACTGATTCATAATCTTCTGTTTAGTAATCTGTAACCACAGTTTCATACATTTGTCTTGAGACGTATTGACTTGAGCGTGCATAAGTTTGGATTGCCTTGCATGTCCATCGAACGGAAGAACGATTGCAGTAGGCAGATATTTTTCATCAAGAGTGGTGATAGACACTTTGCTCTGCGTAAGAATTGAAAGATCCATAGTCGACATCCGAATATTAGCACCCTGTACCATAATCTGGTTGAGATCTTCAATCGGAATCAACGCGATGCCTTCATCAGATGTAATTTCAAGTTGACCATTTTTAATGTGAATTTCGCAAGCAGTACTGATCTCAAGTGTTCGGAATCCCATTTTTTCTCCCTTAAATCAACAAAAAATAGAGGGCTTTTATAATCGTTATTATATTTGATGGAACACATAATAGCAGATATCAGGTGATAATAATCCTCTTGTAACTGAATATACAAATTAGTATTCTAAAAAATTATATCATCTGAAAATATCTCAACGCATCTTCAATAGCCTTAACTTTTTCTTCCGGACATCCGGGCAGCTTACTATTCTCAGATTTCGGCTTGTTATAGTTTTCTCGTTCAATGATTCCATGCTTCTGTTTAACCTGAGCAATATTCAGATTCGTCACATGAAATCCGTACATCTCCTGCACCCAGTCCTGTATTTCCTTATAAGTTGCCTTAGCCTCAGCACTGGTCAAATCCAGCTCGTCCATATCGACTTTTACTTCAATATGATGTTTCGCTTCGGAAAGTTTGGACAAAAGGCACACAGTCTCCACATGCACCGTGCGGCTGAACTGGTCATAACACTGCCATGCCTTCAGTTCATATTTTTTTTCGCAAAGAATCTTTAAATCCCTCGCAAGAGTAGCGCTGTCACAGCTTACATACACAATTCTTTCAGGCTCCATTAACAGCATGGTCTCAAGACATTTTTCATCGCAGCCTTTCCTCGGGGGATCCACAACTATGACATCGGGATGGAGCATATCGTCCCCTTCTGCCCAATCGGTACCAGAGTCTTCAACAGAGCTCTCCTCTGATTCGCTTCGCCGGGCTCTTTTTTCATAAAATGCAGGCAGCACTTCCTCCGCCTTTCCGACAAAAAATTCCGCATTCGAAATATCATTTCTTTCGGCATTTTCCTTCGCATCTTCTATGGCTTCCGGAACAATTTCCACACCGTATACCTGTCCGGCTTTTTTTGCCATAAACAGGGAAATGGTGCCAATTCCGCAGTATAAATCCCATATGCTTTCCCCGCCGGACAGCTGCGCATATTCCAGTGCCTTCGTGTAGAGCTTTTCGGTCTGTACGGGATTTATCTGATAAAAGGAACGGGCCGAAATTTTAAATCGTATTCCGCCCAGAATATCATCAATGGTATCCTTACCCCAAAGCGTTCTCGTACTGTTTCCCATTATTACATTGGTGTTTTCCTCATTTACGTTCAAACAGATGCTTTGAATTGCCGGAACCTCTTTTACCAGCTTTTCACAAAGCTTCGTTTCCTTCGGAAAGGAGCTTCCGTTTACTACAAAGCACACCATGATTTCACCTGTCTGAAATCCCTCGCGGATTAACACATGTCTGAATTGTCCTACACCTGTAGTTTCATTATAGGGCTTGATTTTTTCTTCTTTCAGAAAATCCAGAACGATCTCCAGAATCTTTTTATTGATTTCCCTGCCCAGCATACAGTCCGTATTGGATATGATGCTGTGGGTTCTTCCCGCATAAAATCCCGCAACCGGGTTTCCGGATTTATCCTCTCCGATCGGATACTGTGCTTTATTTCGATACCGGAAAGGTGTTTCCATTCCGACGATGGCTTCTTTTTTACTTTCAATCAGTTCTTCGGAAAAACCGCCCAGTCGCACCAGATTGTTTTTCACTTTATTCTCTTTGTATTTCAGTTCTGCCTCATAACTCATCTCCTGAAGCTGACATCCGCCGCAGGTTCTGGATACCGAGCAGGCCGGTTTAATGCGGTCCGGAGAAGGAGTAATAATCTGCACAAGTTTTGCAAAGCCGTAATTTTTCTTTGCCTTCATTACCTTCACCTGTACAGTATCCCCGACAACAGCATCTTTAACAAAAAAGGCAAAGCCATCGGCTTTGCCGATGCCCTGCCCGTTTTCATCCATATCCGTAATCTGAATTGTCAGTATATCGTCCTTCTGATAAGGCGCTTTCTCTTTTTTCATTCTTTATTCACCCTTCGTCAGTCGGATATTGCTGTCAAACAGTCTGTTAAAGCCCAGCCAGTCCGTGCCGGTATTTTTGTTTGCGATTTCCGTAAAAATCTCCATTTTGGCATCCATATCATCGGCAAAATTGAGAGCTACCGCTTCCACCAGAGCCGGCACCTTCGGAGAACCGAATTCCAGCTTTCCGTGATGTGCAAGAATACAATGCTCAAGCTCTGCCTTTAAAGTTGCGGGAAAATCCGGAATCTGAACGCATGCCGCTTCCACCATCTGCGCTCCCATTACAATATGTCCTAAAAGATTTCCTTCGTCGGTGTAATCGTTTTCCGGAAAAGGAGAAAACTCTTTTGTTTTTCCGACATCATGAAGAAGCGCCGCACTGATTAACAGATCCCTGTTTAACACCGGATAATTCGCCGCCATATAATCACAGTTCCTTGCAACGGAAACGGTATGTTCCAAAAGTCCTCCGATGAAACTGTGATGAACGCTACGCGCCGCCGAGCTCTTTTTAAACTTTTCCGAAAGTGCATTATCTTCCACAAAGATAATCTTTAACAGTCTGTTCAGATGCGGATTTTTCACGGAATCGATATATCCGAGAAGCTGCTGCCACATTTCATCAATGCCTTTTGAGGATACGGGAAGATATTCCGCGGGATCATACTCGCCTTCCTTTGCAATCAGTGTCTGATCGATTTTGATCTGAAGAATTCCGTTAAAAGTCGTTACGCTTCCGTAAATCTGAATAAAATCTCCGGCCTCAAAATCAACGATGGACGGAGAATCCAGATTCCATACTTTTGCGTCGATTGTTCCGGTTTTATCCTGCAGGATTACATTCCAGTAATCCTTTCCGTTCTTGGTTACTGCGGTATTTTTCTGTTTTACCAGATAAATCTCCCGAACGGACATTGCATCTTTCAAATCCTTAATATATTTCATCGTTTCCGGTTCCTCTCTATTCCTTTTTTTCTCCAACAGTTACCGTCACGTCTGCGGGCTTGTATTCCTGTCCGGAAAGCCTTAAAATCGACAGACTGATTTCATCTCCGACCTTACAGCCTCTTAACTGCTCCTCCGCTTCCGCAGCGGAAGAAATGGTATTGCTTCCCATGCGCACGATAATGTCACCCGGCACAATTCCGACCTCCATTGCGGGAGAATCGATTTCCACTTTTCTGACAAATGCACCCTGCGGAATACCGTTTACCACTGCCTGGGGTGTAATCTCCGCGAGTGTCATACCGAGGTAGGGACGCTGCACCTGATTGGACAAATCTTCAATCAGATGCTTCAGTTCCGAAATACCGATTGCGGAAATCTGATTACTCAGATCCGAATTATTGTATTTCTGATTCAGCACTCCGATGACCTGACCTCTGGTATTTAACAGATATCCTTCCGCATTTCTGCTGCCGTAAATATCCGTGGTAATGAGTTTATAATTATGATCGGGGGTATTGACGGGACTTCCCAATGAAGTAATAATGCCGTATCCCACGGATTCCGAATATCCCATCGGATCGCCGACCGCAATTACCACATCCCCCTTGTAGATTCCGACATTGGAATTTCCCAAAGATGCACAGGTAATCTCTTCCGGATTTTTTAACTCGGAAAACGGAACCGACAAAACCATAATATTGGTGGCCTTGTCATATGCCGCAAGTTTCCCTTTGCAGACTTCCTGATTGCTGAAAATAACATCGAAACTCGTTGCGGAAGAAAGATAGGAATAGTTGGTAATCAGATAGTATTCCATCCCGTTATCCGCCACAACCACACCGGAGACACTGCTCTTTTTCTCATAAACATTAGAAAACCAGTCCATTTCCGAAGAAGAACCGGTAACCACAACCATACTGGTGGAAATTCCATCTGCTACATCGGATAGCTTTTCGTAAACCTTCTGATAGTCTTCGATTTCAAACTCCGCCTTCTGAATGGCGCTTGCAATTGGAGTTACCTTTTCGGCTGATTTTCCCTTTTCGTCCAGTTCTTCCTGCTCCTGAATCATATTTTCCGGAAGGACCTCGTTTACCTCCTCGGGCAGGGTTGTCTCGGGAAGCGTGATTTTTACCTTTTCTTCCTTCGGAGTAACCAGCTTTGTAAGCGCAGGCTCAAGCAGAATAAAAACAAGGGATGCGATTACACCGAACATAATTGCCAGCGCACCCGTTGTAAACGTCCTCTTAATCAGCCTTTTCTTATTAATCGGACGCTTTTTAATCTGTTCCTGCATAAAGGAATAATCATCATTTTCCTGTTTCTTTTCCATTTTTTCCTCATTTGTTTTTTTCATTTTCATTCCCTTTGCGGTTTCGCCCTTTCCAAATCCCGCCAACACATATTTTATCATACTTTGAAATGCTTTTGTACTGTCATTTCTTTCTATTCTGTGATATGATATTTGCGTATTATTTTGTGTATAAGAAACGGATAAACCGTCCGAATATTATGGGAAGACAAAGCCGTGAATGAAAAAACACTTCACATCCTTGAATATGACAAAATCATTGTCCGTCTGACGGACATGGCACACTCCGCGCCGGGAAAAGAAAAATGCAAAAATCTTCTCCCGATGACTGATTATGCCCTGATTGAAAAGGCGCAGTCCGAAACAGCGGATGCGGTGGCAAGGATTCTTCGTTCCGGAAAGCCCTCTTTCCAGGGAAACCGCAATCTGGCATATTCCCTCAATGCCCTTACCCTCGGTTCATCCCTGTCCGCTGCGGAACTGATTCACATCGCAGAGGAAGCGGAATGCGCCGCAAGAGTAAAAAACTACGGAAAGAAAGAACATGCCGAAGATCCGGACGATGCACTGACATCATACTTTGAAGCAATCGAAACCATCGATTCCCTGAAAAAGGAAATCCGCAGATGTTTGATCAGTGAGGAAGAATTCGCGGACGATGCTTCCGTAACACTGAAAAATATCCGCAGGTCAAAGCTTACAATCAACGATAAAATTCATACACAGTTAAACCAGATGGTTAATACTACCTACCGCACATATCTGCAGGACGCCGTTATTACCATGCGAAATAACCGTTACTGCATTCCCGTAAAGGCGGAGTATAAAAATACCGTCTCGGGAATGGTTCACGACCAGTCCAAGGCCGGCTCCACTTTCTTTATCGAGCCCGCACAGATTGTGGAATACAATAACAAATTAGTCCAGCTCGATGCGGAAGAAAAAGAGGAAATGGAACGAATCCTTGCCTCCTTAAGTGCGGAAGCGGCACAGTATACAAATGAACTGGAAGCGGACTGCAAGGTCCTGACCTTACTGGATTTTATTTTTGCAAAAGCAAATCTTGCGCTTTCGATGAACGGCGGAAGACCGGAATACATCAAAGAACATTATTTTGAAATCCGCAAAGCCAGACATCCGTTTATCAATGCCAAAGCTGCAGTTCCCATTGATATCAAACTCGGCGAAAATTATAAGCTGTTAATTGTGACCGGACCCAACACGGGCGGAAAAACCGTTTCGTTAAAAACCGCCGGACTGCTCTCCGCCATGGGACAGGCGGGACTTCACATTCCGGCTTCTTCGACTTCCAAGCTATGTATTTTCCGGGATATTTTTGCCGACATCGGTGACGAGCAGAGTATCGAACAGTCCTTAAGTACCTTCTCCGCTCATATTACCAATATCATATCGATACTGAAAAATGCAGACGAGGAATGCCTTTGTCTTTTCGATGAGCTCTGCGCCGGTACGGATCCCACGGAGGGTGCCGCACTCGCCATTTCCATTCTGCGCTCCTTAAAGGACAGGAACGTGCTGACAATGGCCACCACACATTTTTCCGAACTGAAGCTCTTCGCTCTCTCCGAGCCGGGCGCGGAAAATGCCGGCTGCGAATTTGACGTGGAAACCCTTTCCCCGACCTACCGCCTCTTAATCGGCATTCCCGGAAAGAGTAATGCCTTTGCAATTTCGCAAAAACTCGGACTTCCCACGGAAATCATAGAGGATGCGAAAGGGGAAATCACACAGTCCCAGGAAAGCTTTGAGGACCTTCTGTCCGACCTTGAAAAAAACCGGAAGGAACTCGAATCCCGCGAACGCGAGGTGGCGGAGAATCTTGCGGAAATATCAAGACTCCGGAAAGAGCTCGAAGAGAAAAAACTGACTCTGGAAGAGAAACGCGAAAAAATCATACGCGAAGCCAACGAAGAGGCTGCGGAAATTCTTCAGGATGCAAAGGACACAGCGGATGCCGCAATCCGCTCCTACCATAAAGGCACGGATATCCGTAAGATGGAGGAAACCCGTGCGGATCTGCGCCGGAAAATCAAAGAAAAATCCGCAACACAGTTAAAACCCGTGCAGAAAAAACGGACAAAGCCTTTAACCGCTTCGGAAATCAAAATCGGCGATTATCTGGAAATCCTTTCCATGAAAATAAAAGGGCATGTTAAAACTCTTCCGGATTCGAAAGGAAATCTGTTCCTAACCTGCGGTGTTATGCAGGTAAAAACCAATCTTTCGGACGTGGATTTTGCCGAAGAGGAATTTATGCCCGAAGAAAAAAGCAAAACCTCCTATACCGGCAAATTTTCCAAAGCAAAGAGTATCTCTCCGGAAATCAATCTGCTCGGGCAGACCGCCGACGAGGCCATTTCCAGTCTGGACAAATATCTGGACGATGCCTATCTCTCCCACCTTCACACCGTGCGGGTGGTACACGGAAAAGGAACCGGCGTACTCAGGGATGCCGTGCAGAGACACTTAAAGAAGCTT
>Ga0247611_10009936_pt1 | contig 11295 bp, 8 predicted proteins | sample 177DNAGHGhighgp2_FD_192422 | JGI IMG/M metagenome (GOLD analysis project Ga0247611, IMG submission 192422) | Sheep rumen microbial communities from Palmerston North, Manawatu-Wanganui, New Zealand - 1770 DNA GHGhigh gp2 | ecosystem: Host-associated > Mammals > Digestive system > Stomach > Rumen ... | reverse complement strand
GCCTTTCTGCTGGAGGAAAGAGTGGATCTTTCCCTTGAGGAAGCGTCCTTGTTTGTCTATCTTGATCTCGACAACGGGAGAGTAGGCGGAGATACCTGCGAGACTCATACCATAAGGGGTACAGAAATTACCGAGGCTGTAGGCAATGAAGCGTCCTTTATAGACTTCGGTGGCACGGACGACATGAGGTCCATGACCATAGACGATGTCTGCTCCGTTATCGATGCAGAAATGGGCGAACTCACGAAGGGAGCCTCTGTCTTCACCCAAGAAACTCTCGGCACCTTGTGGCAGATGGTTTTTGGTACGTCCTTCAGCACCGCCATGGAAGGAGACAATGATGATATCAGACTTCTTCTTCAAGTCGTCGATGATGCGCTTGACAGTCTGCAGGTCACGATGCTTCAGCGTATATTGGTTATGGCCAAAGGCGCACAAGCCGAACTTGACACCGTTGCGGACGACCACGGCAGACTCTACACGTCCCTTAATACCTGAGAACTTAATACCCTGTTTCGTCAACTGCTGCTCCGTGCTGGCGATACCCTCGGCACCGAAGTCGTTGGCATGGTTGTTTGCCATGCTCAGGAAGTCATAACCGGCATCTTTCAGCAAATGCGAGTAACTGGTTGGTGTGCGGAAAGAATAACTATTGGGACCACCGCCCTTCGTGCTCTTACCACCATCTAATAGAGTGCCTTCCAAGTTACCAACGGCGATGGTGGCACGTTGCAGGATGGGTTTCACGTCACGGAACACCTCCTCACCATTCTTTGGAGGCAGTGAGATACCGGGGTAAGTCGTCCCCATCATGATATCCCCTGTCATAGCAACGGTGATATCATCAGAAAAGCAGGCTACTGCGTAACCTGCTAATATTGTTAATAGGAAAAGTTTTGCTTTCATTGTGTTTTATTTTGCGACACGACGGACACCAATATAACGACGACTATAGTTACCGTCCGTGGAGTGACTGATCTTCACACCACTCTTCGTGCTGGCATGGATAAACGTGAAGGTATTGTCGATGGGATTGTAATCCAGGACAATACCCACATGTCCTACATTACGACCAGAGTTCGGACTGGTGAAGAACACCAGGTCACCTGGCTGCATCTCCTCCCGACGAATAGGGATGTTACGCGCATATTGGTCACGAGAGGAACAGCCAATCGCGATGTTGTTCTGTTTGTATACGTAACTGGTAAAACCAGAGCAATCAAAGGTATACGGACCCTTACTGCCAAGGCGATAGCGTGCACCAATTAGTGAGGTTGCTTGGTTGAGGATGTCATCTGTGGAGGCAAAACTCATATTGACATCATAGCCGTCAGCATACAGGAAGTCGAAGTTGTCGATTTCCTCATATACCGTCTCTGTGCGTTGGATTTTCTTTGCTTTCTTTTTCTTGCCCTTTGCCAATGCGACATCCACAGAGGATATAAGCATCAGTAAGATGCAAAACATAATTTTCTGTTTCATTTAGATTTTTTTTCTGGTCAACGGCTTCACGCCGTGGGATTGTTTGGTTTAATTATATCTTAGGATTTGTCCTGGTTTAATACGGGTTGTTGTCTTGATATGATTCAACTTGCAGATAGCATTAACTGTCATACCACGCTTGCGGGCAATAGAAGAAAGGGTCTCACCCTTTGCCACCTTGTGGAAACGGGTGCTATGTGTCTTAGTCTTCTTTGTATTGGTAGGCTGGGCAGAAGCGTATGACTGCTGTGGGATGTCCAGATCGCCATTGATAGCAACACCACCGACACCGCGCAGACGAGTTGCCTCGGCAGACTCACGGTTGTAAGTGGACTTGCGGAAGACATAGTAGTCACTAACGACATCCTGATTCTTGAAGTCGAACATCAAGGCTGGGTTCAGAGCGATACCGCAGAGACGGGTCTCGAAATGCAGGTGAGAACCTGTGCTACGACCAGTGTTACCACCAAGACCGATAGGATCACCGGCACGTACCTCCTGCTCCTCTGTTACCAGTTGCTTGGACATGTGACCATAGATGGTCTCCAGACCATTGTAGTGGCGGATAACGACATACTTACCATAGCCACGACCCTCATATCTTACGATACGTACCTTACCACTGAAAGCGGCACGGATGGTATCACCAATATACACTTTGATATCGAGTCCTTTGTGCTGACGTCCCCAACGGGCACCGAAGTTACTGGTCAGCACACGGCTGGGAGTAGGCATGCAGAAATCACGCAGGTCAATGCGGAAGGAATCAGGTAATACTGTTGCCTTGTGGGCATAGCGGTTGTTCCAGTCGTTATAGAGGTCGGCTGCGGGAGACTCATAACTCTCAGCCTGAATAAGTCTATGGAGCGCCATGCTGTCGACAGCCTTCATCTTGCGGTCGATAGGAGCCTGCTTAGCCAGCAGATCCTGTCCCATGGTAGGGATAGCAATTATGGTTAATGCGAATGAAATTGCAATAGTTTTAAAATGTCTTTTAGTAAACATAATTTATTATTTTCGGTTCGAATTAGTTCCCAATAGGAAAAATATCGGTGCAAAAATAATAAAAAAAGTGGGAAGTCGGAAAGAAATGCAGTGCGCGTTAACAATAATTGTGTGTTATTTAACACTTTGCATTAGGAAATTGCCGCCCAGTTAACGTTTGTTTTTCTTAATTGACGTAGCCGGTTCCAGAGTATAATATACTTATTGGATACACATTCAGGGTCGTCATCGATAATCGTCTGTGCTTCGTCACGAGCCATTTGTACGAGTTGTCCGTCTCTGGCGATATCGGCAATCTTCAGGTCGAAAGCCATGCCACTCTGCTGTGTTCCTTCAAGGTCACCAGGACCTCGTAGTTTCAAGTCTGCCTCTGCGATACGGAATCCGTCGTTCGTCTCACACATGATGTCGATCCTCTTGCGGGTATCCTCACTTAACTGATGGTTAGTAACCAAAATGCAATAACTCTGGTCGGCACCTCTTCCGACACGTCCACGTAACTGGTGTAACTGGCTGAGTCCGAAGCGTTGAGCCTCTAAAATGACCATCACAGAGGCATTTGGCACATTAACCCCCACCTCGATAACGGTAGTGGCGACAAGCATCTGTGTCTCTCCCTTGACAAAGTGCTGCATCTCCTCTTCCTTGTCCTTGGGTTTCATCTTGCCATGTACCTTACTGAGTCGGAACTCTGGGAATACTTGTCGTAACACCTCAAAGCCGTCCTCTAAGTTCTTGAGGTCGATCTTCTCGCTTTCCTCAATGAGGGGGAAGACGATATAGACCTGTCTGCCTTGGTTGATCTGCTTTCGCAGTCCGTCATAAAGGGAAGGCATGCTACGGTCAAAGACATGGGTAGTGACCACGGGCTTGCGTCCTGGTGGGAGTTCATCGATGACACTCACGTCTAAATCACCGTAAAGGGTCATGGCAAGGGTACGTGGGATAGGTGTTGCTGTCATCACCAACACATGGGGTGGGTTGCTGTTCTTACTCCATAGTTTAGCACGCTGGGCTACTCCAAAGCGGTGCTGCTCGTCAACCACCACCATGCCGAGGTTGGAGAAGATGACGGTATCCTCGATGACGGCATGGGTGCCGACGAGGATCTGCACGCTGCCGTTCTGTAGTCCCGTCAATACCTCCTGCCGCTTCTTGCCTTTCACAATACCCGTCAGCAGTTCTACTCTGATATCCATACCTTTCAGGAAGTCCTGAATAGTCTGCAGATGCTGTTCGGCGAGGATCTCCGTTGGTGCCATGATACAAGCCTGATAGCCGTTGTCAAGGGCGATAAGCATGGACATGAGTGCTACCAAAGTCTTGCCACTGCCCACATCACCTTGCAGCAGGCGGTTCATCTGTCGCCCGGATCCGGTGTCCTTGCGTATCTCACGTATCACTCGTTTCTGTGCCTCTGTCAGTTGGAAGGGCAGGTGGTCGTGGTAGAAAGAGTTGAAGTAGTCGCCGACTCGTGCGAACACATAACCGCGGTATTTACGACGATGGTCGCTGGCATACCTTAATATATTCAATTGGACATAGAAGAGTTCCTCGAATTTCAAACGGACACGAGCCTGTTCCAGTTCCTTGGCATTCTGCGGATAATGGATTTTCCGCAGTGCCTCGTCACGACTCATGAGGTGCAGACGGTTGGTGATAAAGTCGGGCAGGGTTTCTGGTAATGGCTCTTTGAGGGTGTCGAGGAGTGTTTTGACAATACGCTCAATAGAACGGGAGTTAAGCCCTGCTTTCTTCATCTTCTCCGTGGTGTTGTAATAAGGTTGCATCCCCATCGTGGAGAGTTCCAGTTTGTCAGCGGCATCAATGTCGGGATGGGTGACGTTGATGCGTCCGTTAAAGACATTCGGTCGTCCGAAGATGATATACTCCGTACCTATTTTATAATTCTGTTTGGCGTATTTCCCGCCATTGAACCATGTCAGGTCCATCACTTTTCCGCTGCCGTCAGTGAAGTGGGCGACTACCCGTTCCTTACGGGCACTCATCTTGAACGTCTCGAAACTGAGGATATGTCCTTTGACTTGTACGAAAGGCATGTCACCCGTCAGTTCCCTGATGGAGTAGATGCGACTGCGATCCACATGTTTATAGGGATAATACTGCAACAAGTCACCAAAAGTCTCGATGCCCAACTCGTCGTTGAGCATCTTCTTCCTGTTAGGACCCACGCCCGGCAGGTATTGTATGTCCTGTTGCAGTATATCCGTCATATTTTTATGCTATTGCTGTTACATATTCAAATTGCATCGTTCGACTAATTGCATTGTGAGGAATAAGCACATATTGCCATGGTTTTAATGCTTCTTTTGATACAATGGCGCAATATTCCATTGCTGCCTTTTTCTTCTCTTTTACATCATCGTCATAGATGTTCTTTTCTGCTTTTGTCTCAATCATATAAATCTTGGTGGCAGTTTCAACAATGAAATCAGGCTCATACATGTGAGTGCCGTTTCCCCAATATATCCTAAATTGATTAGGTACGGGACGGAGCCATTTCAAGACCTTATTATCGTTTTCAAGGAGATTGGCGAAATCCAATTCTGTGGAACTATCAAATTTGTAAGTCAAGTAGTAAGACTTTAAGAACCCTCTAAAGATATATTTCTTGACCAGTGACTTTTGATTATCTTTAAAGACGTGTCGGTAATCTAAATAACCATATGCAGTTTCTTCTGTCAAATGTTGTGGCAATAACTCTACAAAAGGAAGAACTTTTGAACTTGCATATCCTTTCTTTTCCAGAGTAAAGTGTTCTTTCATCTGCTGATAAATCCTATTGGCTATTGCTGATTTAAACTGGTGAACCTTGTTGGCAACATCGTTTCCCTCTTTTGTTTGTGCCTTTACAGACTCAACCGCCTGTTCTGCCAAATGGAATAGTAACTCAGCATTCTCGTCATAGTCTATTTCCTCAAAGTTCATAAGTTGAGCCACAATTTCTTTCACGGGATCGTCAAAATAACCACTGGAAATAGCAGTGAGTACTTCAACTTCTCTATTCTTCAACCCCATGCGGAGGATTTCATTACTTAGCTCAGGGAAGGAGAAACCTTCGGAGGTGTCTAATTCAAAATCATGGAACATGGCTGTTGCTTGTGGTTGTTCGATAACCACGCGAGGAATTTCAATGATGTTGTCAATGTAATCTTTTACAACTACATTGATAACAGGCATGATTTCTTCTATTTGTTTTTTTGACTCTTCCTCTGCAAATAGCGGGTTAGCAATAAAAGTCTTCTCACGAATGATCTCTTCAGTGATCTTCTTTAACTTGGCAATGTTCTCAGGCTTGGCAAGTTCCTCTTTGTTCTTTACCTGTACATTCATTTTAGGAATCGCATCCCAAATAGCCTGCCTTGCATCACAAACGGCTTTTGCTTTTGTCGCATCAAGAACTTTCTCTGCTTTCCTCTTTTCTTCCTCAAACTTCTCTTCAACAGAAGTTTTACCTTTGACGATTTTCCCAGAAACAGGTTTAAGTTCTTCATCGTCCAGTTCAACATAGCTGAGCTTGTTCAGCAGGGAGTTCGGATCTTGTGCACGAGTGATAACCTCATCAAAGTTTTCATGAGCAATCACAGTGAGTTTATCTACTTCTGCATTACCTGTCCTTTTTCCTCCGTATGGCAGACGAAGGCCACGCCCGATAGTCTGTTCTACTAATGTGATGGCATCTGCAGCACGAAGTGGAACAATTGTATAAAGGTTTGTCACGTCCCAGCCTTCTTTTAACATATTCACATGCACCACAATCTCTATCTGATTGTTTGGTTTTTCCAACGATACAAACTGTTGGTCAATCTCATCGTTCTTTTTTGTTGAACTGTCTATCTGTAAAACCTTCCCCTTATACTTTCCGTCATAGATTCTGTTTTCAATCAATTCTACCGTTTCTTTGGCATGTTGGATATTTCGGCATACAACCAAAATGAAAGGTTTTACTAGTGGGACATTATTCTCTTTTGAATATAGTTTCAGATGTAGTTTGGTATGTTCATGAATGCTGATGGCATCTTCCAGTTTAAGAACGTCTAATTCTTCTGGTGTTTGGTCTTTCTTTTCGAAGTTTCTACGCTTGGCAATTGTGGGGTCTTTTACATATTTTCCTTCAGCTAAAGCCTCTGCCAAATTATACTCATAAACTATGTTTTTGAAGGATTTTCCTTTTTCATCGTATGGTGTTGCGGTCATTTCCAAGCCAAGGACTGGACGCAACTCATTGATTGCTTTTCTTGATGCGTCCGCATGGTAGCGGTGAGCTTCATCCATCAGAATTACTAAGTCATCAAGATTGGCGAGATAGTTGAAATATGATTGCCCTAAATATTCTGACAATCGTTTCATTCTTGGCTCGCCCTTTTTGTCTTCTTTGCTATCCTTGTTGAACTTAGAGATGTTGAAGACATTAATCTGAATCTCTGTACCAGAAAAAAGACCTCTTGCCTGTTCATAATTTTCACCTGTGATGATTCTTGGCTGATTATGTACAAACTCAGAAATCCCTTTGAATACATATTTTTCGTATGATCGATCGCCAAAGTCACGTATCAGTTTTTCGTAAAGTGTGAGGTTAGGTGCAAGGACAAAGAAATGCCGGATTCCTTTCTTCATATACAGATAAGCAATACATGCACCCATCAACCTTGTCTTTCCAATACCTGTTGCTATTGAGAATGCAAACGAAGGGAATTCACGCTCAAAGTCCTTGCAGAGTGGGCATACCGTCTGAGCCTTTGTCAACTCCTCTTTAATAAACGTCTCGCTCTCTTCCTTTGTCGTTTTTTTCAACGAGAGCTCATCCGTGAGCTTCACCACGACATCAAGGGCCTTTCCCAAAGGCTCACGCAAAGACATCCGTTGCTTGATATTGTTTGCTATTGTATTCATCTGTTATTTACATGCTTCAATTAACTTTTCAATCCATGCCCTAAATCGGGGGCATTTTGCTAAAATATCATTGATGCCAACCTCCAATGCAATTAAGTTTCCTTCAATCACTTTATCATAATTATCTTTGATTGCTAACAATCGTTTGGAAGGTGCCCCTGCAGGAGTTGTATTGATGTCTTCCGGATTACTGAAGGTGTCGATAATATGTTGAGTATCCTTTGCATTATCCTCTGAAAAGAAAGATTCAAATCCCTTGTTAGAGGAAAATAATAAAGCCTCAAATTCATGTAGTTGAATATAAGGAATAAAACGAGAATCATTAATATCTTCTGCTATACATTGCTCCATTTCTTCAATTTGTTCAATGTGAGTTGCTTTCTTTTCCCATCTTTCTTTCTGTGGAACCTCTGGTATCCTGAAGAAATCAACAAACGTGGAGACTACAAAATCTGATTTCTTCGAGGAGAGTAACTTCTTTGCATCATTCTTGAGATGTTCATAATTGACAAAACCACCTCGTCCAGTTTTACTTGTTCGGATCAATAAAGGAGTTACAGTATATACTCCGTGCTGTTGCATATATGGAGCAATCACAGAATTAACGAACTCTTGTTCCGTTTGCCCTTCTACAATAATATATAATCTTTTCATGGCTGTCCTCCTATAATATTTTTCTCCCAGATATCACCTATGTTATATTCTTCCAGCCATGCATCAAGAGTATCCTTTTCCAATCTGTTGAATACCGTTTGCTTGTTCTCTCTATCAACTACAATAATATCTTCAGGTTCGAAACAATTAACCAGATTGACAGATTGCGTAGCCAAAATAATCTGCTTTTTCTGGGCAGCGCGACGCACCAATGCTGCGAACTTGTTAATAGCAGTTGGATGTAATCCCAATTCTGGCTCGTCTATAATAATCGTATCTGGTAAATTGGGTTGCAGAAGCAAGGTAGTTAATGCAATAAATCGAAGTGTTCCGTCAGAGAAACTGTTTGCATCTAAGTAGGCATCAGAATCCTTCTCTTCCCACTCTAACGAAATCATTCCCTTATTGTTGGGATTCTCACGCAACTTAAAACTTTTGAAATAAGGAGCAATAGATCGTATAACCCCTTCTATTAATTTGAAACTTTGTGGATCGTTTTGCTGCAATCTGTATAGATAGGCTGCCAAGTTAGATGCATCATGACGTAACGTCTCATTGTCTCCCATATTACACTCTCTTCTCATAGAAGATGTGATGCTTGTATCATGGAAATGATAAACGGTAAAACTTCTTAAGAAATTCCTTAAATAACCAGCACGCCACTTAGGACTATCTAAAATATTTGATTCCTCTACTGCGTTGTCCCACGAAGTCCTATTCCATAATGTCTCATAGTCCTTTGTCTTTTCACCTCTCCAATTGAAGAAATCACCAGAAGTCTCTATAAAGGCTTTATTTCCAATGGCAGGTTTTAATTTAAAGAAAAATGCATTTGTATTAGCAAAATCAATAAGACTTCCTAAATATTCAGAATGCTTTTGTCCTTGATAGAGGAATCTTTCAAACCCTCCTCGTTCAAGCACATAACTGCCAAGGCGTTTATTTAACAGGGCATTTACCAACTCAAAGAAAGAGATAAAATTGCTTTTACCCACTCCATTTGAGCCAATCAGTACATTCAGATTGCCCAACTTTATATCAGCATACTGAATAGACTTGTAATTTTGTATTTGAATTCGCTCTATCATAAATTGTGTCGATTATTTATTCCATATAATGTCACCACCAAACACAGCATTCAATGTTGGTTCATCTCTGATAATCCAGTATTTAAAGCCTAATAATTCCTTGCCTATTGCAAGTTCTTCTCGGACAATATCTTCATTAGTTTGTGAAGAATTCATCCGATAGTCAATGACTTTCCTCATAAAGTCATTGATGCTCATTTCTACTCTATCATAGAAAACTTCTTCGTGCGGACTTCGAAAGTTTGGATCGTGCTCTTTGCCGTTAAAAATGTTCTCCAGAAGTTTTATTGTTTGTTTAACTTCTGTGGAATTGTTTTCACTTCTAAATTCTGCTTCTTTAGAGTAAGTGTCTAAACGTTGCTCTATAATATCCTCAATGTTGTTTGTTGCTGGATTCAATATGTTGTCATATAAGGCAAGTTTTTTGTCATTACAATATCCGCATGACAAAAACAGATTATTCCAATCTTGTCTGTTCGCTTGGCTATTCAAATGCTCAATGTGATAATTTGCTTCAACCGCACATTCACAAATATAGCATTTCCTATGCTGGTCACATAGTAATTGTCTCTGTACGTCTTGACCATCATAAGCCTGTGTAGTCAATAAAGACTCAGGAATAGTTGCACTCTTTTCTACTTTTATCATTGCATCAACTCCTTTATCTTATTTACATACTTTAGTTTTAATTTGAGATATTCTCCAATCAAAGAAGGAGAGACGGCCTCTGGGATATTGTCAAAATCACTAATATATTTTTTTAGAGTGTCTGTTTCTGACGCTGATAATTCTTTTTTCTCTAATAATTCTTTTACTTTATTTAGGCGATGCCTTACGTCACTTGACTCAGCCCTCACTCCAAAATAACCCTCAGCCAAAGACTCATAAGAGTAGTTCGTAAGGTCCTCTATCGGCTTTTTGTGCTCTAAATCATATGCAACTGCATTAGGCATGGAACTAAGTACAAAAGGTGAGTGAGTTGTTATGATGAACTGGATATTGGGGAATACCTCAGTTAGTATTGGCATAATAATCTTTTGCAAGGACAAGTGTAGATGTGTCTCAATTTCATCTATAAAGACAATTCCCTCTTTATTGTATATTCTAGTTAAAGAGTTCTCATCTTGCATTCTTAGGATTAGGTCTGCAACGATGTCTAATATAGCGACATAACCATCTGCCAATTCAGTAAATTTGAATTTCTTCCCTTCAGTACAAATCTTAAAAGTATAGTCTCGATAGTTGAATTCGAGTTGCAAGTTGTTGTCTTGATAGATTCGTCGTAATAGACCCTCAAAACTCTTAAACCAAGAGTCTATTTCATTGGCATCATCAATTTGTTTCTCATTACGGGCTAAAGCTTCTTGGACTTTTAAATCAGATAAAAAACGTAAGAATTGATCTGTTGATTTTAATTTTATATTTTTTCTGTTTTTAATCTCTGGCTTTTCTGGGTTTGTTGGCTCAATAATATCAGTTTTTCTATAGGCTTCATAAAAGGCTAATACAAAATTGCCTTCTTTGAACTTTTGAGTAAAATATTTAATATCATAAAACTCTAAATTGACAATGCTAAAGAATGCTTGCCATTCTTTTGCTCTGCTATTTCTTGATTCCTCCATCATATTCTCTATAACATTGTCGGAATTTAATATGTCAACATATTTATTGGGGTCGGAATGGTTTTCTTTGCAGAGTTCGCTTCTTGCAGAGTCTATTGTTCCTCCTTTTATTGCAATATAAAGCCATACTGTTTTTAATTTGTCAATAAAATCCACAATCGCATTTAATAATATGGTTTTTCCACTGCCGTTTTTACCCGTAATTATTAGGTGTGGATACTTCGCATTGACAATAGGTATGTCAAAGTTCTCCAAATGGAACAGCTTGTTGACATGGATGTTTTTGATGAAGTAATTCATATCTATTCTGTTTTTAGTTTCTAATCAAATAACGTACCTTCTATGGGTTTATTGCTTTTTTCTTCTGCCGTTGGCTCTTCTTTGGGGAAGTCGTCGAGGTCTTCTTCGAGGTCAAAATGGGGCATGTCGATAATGTTCAGAGAGTAGTCATCCTTGTCAAACTCACAGCGTCCAAGAAGCATTTGAGGGATTTTCTTAACTGTGATGTTGGGAGCGTGGTTAGTGCATTC
>Ga0247611_10009935_pt1 | contig 11295 bp, 6 predicted proteins | sample 177DNAGHGhighgp2_FD_192422 | JGI IMG/M metagenome (GOLD analysis project Ga0247611, IMG submission 192422) | Sheep rumen microbial communities from Palmerston North, Manawatu-Wanganui, New Zealand - 1770 DNA GHGhigh gp2 | ecosystem: Host-associated > Mammals > Digestive system > Stomach > Rumen ... | reverse complement strand
TCCCCAATTGGTTTTGTTCATCCGTCACCTTGAATTCACGCGAAAAAATCACTTTTATTGGATACGAAATCATAGAGGCACCACACATCGTTGTGTAGCACTCCTCCATACCTTTTCCTTCTTCATTTGCCTTTATCATATCATTTCTGTTTTCACCAGCTTTATTCAGGCATCAAATATTCGAAAAGCCTATTTCATGTTGCAAATATACAAATTTAATTCTAATAATATCGCAGTTTAACCATTTTTTATAAGTGATAGAGTCTTTTTTCTTTAAAAACAACAGATTATTTGTGCATAAGATGAACGAAATTCATTAAAATCGTTGATTTTTACAACTTTTAAGAGGTTGGAGTCTTTACTCTGCGAAGAATTTGGTAACTTTGTGCCATTAATCTAAAATATGCAATATGGCAGCTAACAAAGATCTCAACCGCCTAAAGGTGGTGCTTGTAGAGAAGAAGAAATCCAGTCTCTGGCTATCCAGACAACTGGGATGTGCGCCAACGACTGTGTCGAAATGGTGTACCAATTCATCACAACCTCCGTTAGAGATGCTGATGAAAACTGCAAAACTGCTTGACGTAGATCTCAAAGATCTCGTCAGATTTGAAGAATTGGATATATAATAAAGGAATAAGAACAGTGCGCCACTATAATTAAAACATTATGAACGAAAAGAAATTCTTATCCCGTCTGGAGCAATACCATCAATGGCTGACAGACCGTCAGGGAAAGGCTAAGGAAGAACTGGCAGAACGTGAAGCCTATGCCAAGGAGATGCAGAAATATGACAAAAAACGTCTTCTGAACATGACGGCTGAAGATGTCTATAATCTGCTTTCTCCACTTTGGGCTATGGCCATGTGGGGCAACAAGCACTATAAGATTGATAACCTGATAGAAACGAATACTATTGAACTGATTCGTGCTCAATTTGCCAATTTGCTCTATGGCAGGGATTCGCTTGCCAAGCGTTGGGATGACTTTCGCCAGAAGATCAAAGGTATTGGCCCTGGCATTATGAGTGAAGTGTTAAACAAGGCATTTCCCAACGAGTGCATTCTATGGAATAGTAAGACCAAGAACGGCTTTACCATCCTTGAAGTGCCAAACACGCCCAAATACGATTCTGCGATGGACGGAAAAATGTACGCTTACCTGTCGGAGTGTGGCAAGAAGATGTTGGACTATGCAAAGAGCAAGGGCTACAACGATCTGGAAAACCTGATAGCACTCGACTATTTCATCTGGCAGGAAGTTCAGGCTGATATTGACGAACTAGACACAACAGACGTTGAAGTTCCCAAGACGAAGAAAGAATCCAATTTCGTTCATAACGATATACGAGACAAAATCAAAGAGATAGGTGAATGTCTAGGCTTCAAGGCCACCACAGAAGTCACCGTTGCCAATGGTGCCAGAGTTGATGCCGTTTGGGAAGTCTCTATTGGCAATATGGGCAGAATCATCTATGTGTTTGAAGTGCAGACCTCTGGCTCTATTGACAGCCTCATCCTTAATTTGATGAAGGCGAAGAACAACAAGGCTGTTCAGGGTATTGTTGCTGTGTCCGATGCAGAACAGATAGAGAAGATTCGCAAAGAGGTGGATTCGCTTGACGATATCAAGAAGGACATCAAGTATTGGGACTATACCGAAGTGCTTGAAGTCCACGAGGCTTTGCAAAAGGCCAATGAGAGTATCAACAAATTAGGGCTCGTGCCTGTGAGTTTGTAAAAACAATATGCGATATGAAAGACTATATACAATTAGGATTGGACAACGGCTATATTTCTTTTAATGAAGACAGGTCAAGAATTACATATATCTATCAGAAGAAAGAGCGTAAATATAACAATCCTGAGGAGAAAGTCCAAGCTATAACTTTCCTCAAATTGATTTTTGATTATCATTACCCTGTAAGTAGGATAAAAATGTTTGTTCCTGTTACAATGGGTAGTGAAATTAAAGAAGCTGATATTATTGTATATGATGATGATATCTGTCTTGCACCGCACATAGTTGTAGAATGTAAACGTCAAGATATAAGTGAGGCGGAGTTTCTGCAAGCAATAGAACAAGCATATAGTTACGCATTCTCATTACCTTGTAACGTCAAATATATCTGGGTTACTTCTGAAATCCGGAATGAATATTACGAAGTTGACAAAAACTTAAATACGAGGAATCAGATTCCAGATATTCCACAATATGGAGTAAAAAATATAGCCCCCTATAGATATGTATATGAAGCTGATTTCATGCCAAAAGAAGAAGGAAAACAACAGTTCTTTGATCTTTCGGTCATAGATCAGGCAGAGTTAACTCGCAGATTTAAACAAGCCCATGAGGCATTATGGGCAGGCGGACAATTGAATCCTTCTGAAGCTTTTGATGAGTTAGATAAACTTATTTTCTGTAAGATTTGGGATGAGAGGAAACCAAGAAAAATGGGAGAACCTTATGATTTCCAAGTTATTACAATCACTAATGAAGAAGAGAAAGATGAGCAGAAACGAAGAAACAAAGAGAATGAAAATCTCTTTAATCGTATAAAAGCTTTATATGAAGAGGGAAGAAAACAAGATAAGGAAGTTTTTCGTGACAATATTCGACTGACTCCAGAGAAGATAAGAACTGTTGTAGGTTATCTCGAAAGTGTAAATCTTGGAGAGACAGACTTAGATAGCAAAGGTCGTGCTTTCGAGACGTTTATGGGTTCTTTCTTTAGAGGAAGTTTTGGTCAATATTTTACGCCTCGTGAAATAGTGGATTTTATTGTTGATGTTCTGCCTATTAAAAAAGAATCAAAAGTTCTTGATACTTCATGTGGTAGTGGAGGTTTTCTTCTTTATGCCCTAAATAAAATTCGTAAAGAGGCAACATCATATTATCCAAATTATAAGAAAGACGCGAGACAATATGCAAAATGGTTTCCTTATTGGCATGATTTTGCTCAAAACAATCTTTATGGTATAGAGATCAGTGAACAAATTTCTCGTGCTGCCAAGATGAATATGATTATTCATGATGATGGTCATACGAATGTTATAACATCTGATGGCTTAGTTTCAGATGAAACAATATTCTTAAAGACTAGTAATCAAGGGTTTAACTATGGAACATTCGATTTCATTATTACCAATCCTCCATTTGGAAGCACTATTCGGCAAAGTGAACAAGCATACTTAAAGACCTATCAACTTGGTAAGAAAGAAGAAGATTGGTTAGCGGTAAAGGCTCAACCAGAAAATACACGTGACGGACAAAACACAGAGGTCCTTTTCTATAAGTTCCTGAAAGAGGGTGGTTATTTGGCAATTGTCCTTCCTGACGGTATCTTAACTAACAGCAGTATGCAATATGTGAGAACCCAGATAGAAGACTGGTTCCGTATTGTTGCCGTTATTAGTATGCCACAAATAGCATTTGCCGCAAATGGTGCTGGTGTAAAGAGTTCTGTGCTGTTCCTTCGTAAATGGAAGAAAAGTGAGACAAAAGAACTAATTGAAGCCAAAAAGGATATACAAAGCGTCCTCCTTAGGGACAGTAATTATCTTGCTTTACGTACTCAATGGGACAAAGAGATAAAACAAAAGCAAAGACTTAAAGCCGAGGCAATAAAAGGCAAAAAACGTATCTCTGCAACCGCAGCCAAACAGACGGAAGAATACAAGTCATGGAACTCTGCAATACTCGAAGAATATACCACAAAGATTGATGATTTGAAAACCTGTCTGATAGAGCAGTATCAACAGGCAAAGCAGAATAAGCTTCCTGATTATCCTATCTTCATGGCAATTGCCGAAGATATTGGGTATGACGCGACTGGCAAAAAAACTGCTACGAATGAGTTGAATTTGATAGGTGAAGAACTAAAGAAGTTTATTTCTACATTATGAGTTACCAAGTTCCCCAACATATTGACAGCAACAAAATCTTCATCGTTAATCGATCGGAGATAGAAGGAAGGTTGGAACCTGAGTTTTATAGACCATCTATTGCCTCACTTGAAAAACGTATCCGTTCTCATGCATCTCATAAATTGAGAGACTATGCGTTGTCAATAGCAGGCGGTGCTACACCTAAGAAAGCAGAAGCAGACAAATATTATTCTAATGGTGAAAACGGGATACCATTTCTTAGAGTACAAAATCTACAGACAAATGGTGAACTTTCACTTGAAGATTGTGTATACATCAATGAGGAGACGCATAATGGTCTGCTAAAAAGGAGCCAAGTTTCAGAAGGTGACTTATTGGTGAAAATAACTGGTGTGGGACGTATGGCAATTGCATCAGTTGCCCCCCCAGACTTTGTCGGAAACACTAATCAACACATGGTTGTCATTAAAACTGGTGATGCTTCTTTGAGTAAATACTTGGCTCGATACTTAAATCTTGATATTATTGAAAAGATTGCATCTCGTCATTCTACTGGTGGAACACGACCAGCATTAGACTATCCTTCTTTAAAAAGTATTCCAATAATAGAGGGGATAGACTTTACTTCAATTGATAATGCAATAGAGGAGAAAAAAGAAAAGGAAGCTGAGGCTAAGAAAATATTAGATAGTATTGATTCTTACGTGCTAAATGAACTTGGTATTATTTTGCCAGAATCAAAGACTGATTTAATTGATAGAGTGTTCTATATTTCATACAACAATCTTACAGGCATGAGATTAGATCCCAAAAAGTATTCTCTGCAGGTTCAACAGTTGTTTGATAGCATCAATGCAGCCCGTTTTGATACAAAGGCTTTGAAATTTTTTGTGAGGGATTCTTGTTCTGGAGATTGGGGAATAGAAGAGGGTGATACAGTTCCAAAAGGGTATACTCGGTGTTTGACATTGCGAGCTACTGAAATCGACAATCAATACAATCTAAATGTTGATATTTCAAAAGTAAAACATCGCCTGATAAAAAACGAACGGCTCGAAAAAATGAATCTGTCAGAGAATGATATAATCATTGAAAAATCAGGTGGTAGTGATGATCAGCCCGTAGGAAGAGTGGCTATCATAGATAAGGGATTACTTGAATCTTACAATATTGCATTCAGCAATTTCTTGATGAAGATAAAGGTTTATGGAATAAATCCCGATTATTTATATTGTTTTCTGAAAACGATGTATAATATCGGAGTTACTGACTCCATGCAGAGCCAGACTAATGGAATCAGGAATCTAATTCTTGATGAATTTCTTTCTCAACCTATAGTTGTTCCTCCATTAGAAAAGCAGATTGAGATTGCTAATCACATATATGAATTACGTCAACAAGCAAAGACCTTGCAGGAAGAAGGAAAAGACATATTGGAGCAAGCAAAGAGAGAAGTAGAACGAATGATAATAGGAGAATAAAAATATGGAAGAGAATATGATAACAAAGAATTACACGTTGGAAAAACATCTCAAATCTTTGGCAGAAAACGACAAAGATTATGAATCATTATATTCTATATGGAGTCTTAATAAGAAAAACCTTACCCAAGGTTTAAATATGATATCATCTTCTTTTCCAAATTATAGTGTGCATGATATAAGCCATTCAATGACGATTATTGATAACATACAATGCTTTTTAGGAGAAGACCGTATCAAAAGGCTTGGTGCTACAGATACTTTCTTGATATTAATGGCAGGACTAACTCATGACATCGGTATGATTCTTACCTATAAGATGTTGGAAAAAGAATGGGAAAAAGACAGCTTTCTAAAAACATTAGATAATTATTCTAAGAGTGATGACCATATAATTTCGGATGCAGCAAAATTAATTCTCAAATATGGGGGAGAGGAAAAGGCAGATGATAGTTTTAAATGGGCGTTGGAAATAAAGAATGCAGTTGTTCTTATTTCTGCAGAAATATTTAGAAACAAGCATGCGAAACAGAGTTCGGAAGATTTAATATTTAATACAGAATTTCGAGAACTGGCAGATAACTTTTACTCTAAGCAGTTGCCACGAAGATTTGTTGACTTGCTTGCAAAAGTAGCGCTTTTGCATGGAGAAAGTTTTGAAGATGTCATGTCTCATTTGTATCAAAGAGCTAATGGTTTAAAAGGGGATTATATTCATCCTCGATTTATCGCATGTATGATTCGATTGGGAGATTTACTTGATTTTGATAGTAACAGATTTAATGCATTTTCAAATGCAACAATCAAAGAGATGCCAGAAACATCTGTGTTGCATCAACAGAAACATGCATCTGTTAAACATATGCTCGTTTCTCCGACTTCCATAGAAGCAGAATTAGATTGTCATGATGAGAAAGTTTATAGAGTTGCAAGATCTTGGTTTGATTTGCTGGAAAAAGAAGTTAATATGCAAAGTCGGGAGTGGACGAATATAGCTCCTGAGGACTTAGGTGGCTTGCCTCCTGTCATAAGTAAAGACTGCATTAGGATTTTATATAATGGTATTCAAGCAAAGCCTGAATTGCTAAACTTGAAGTTTGCTATGTCTCAGCAAAAGATATTTAATATTCTTCAAGGTGGCGGTATTTATAAAGAACCAGGCTTTGCATTTATTAGAGAGATTGTTCAGAATGCATTTGATGCGAGTAAGATTCAGATGTGGAATGACATTAATGCGGGTATTTATGAATCGTTTTTTAAAGAACGACGAACGGATATTTATAAAATAGATTTCCCAGACGACATACCGACATCTATTTATAAACAATATCCCGTAACTCTATCTGTAAAATGGAAAGACAAGGGGAAAAAAGTTCTTCATTTTGAATGTTCCGATCACGGAACAGGTATTTCTGAAAAGGCTCTAATACGAATGACTCAACATGTAGGAGAGAGTTATGAGAAAGATTCTGGATACGAAAAATTATATGATTCAATGCCTTGTTGGTTAAGACCTACAGCAGCATTTGGGATTGGGTTACAATCCGTATTCTTTGTTTCTCAAACATTTGAAGTTGAGACTTCATATCCAGGTGAAACTACCAAAAGGATTATTTTTAGGTCTGCAGCAGATAATCAATATAGTTCTATTATAGAAGAGAATATTGAGCACAAAAGGGGTACGACTATAAAGGTGGATGTTCCTAAAGATCGTTTTGAAGAGGTATTTGGAACTTCATTTAGTTGGGATATATTGGATAGTGTAGACGTGTTTAGAGGTGAGGGAGATAACCTATATCTTGCGAAGATTGATGATTTCGTGAGGAAAACATTTAATGGGATAAATTACCAAACATTTATCTATGAATCTGAAAATCCAGAAAGAAGTTTTACCCGACAATCAGAAAGTGAAAATAAAGGAGAAATAATGAACAATGAATACAAATTATTAGTTACTAATGAAGAAGGATTCCTTGTTTTTAATATTTCGGAGAAAAAGTATGGCTCATCATTTGTAGTTTGGTTTGACAATCAGTTTGATAAAGACCGTTTTAAAAAAATAATAATGTTGCGGGACGTTCTTGTTGCAAATGCCCACCGCTATTATTGGAAGACAGAATATTTAGGATATAAATGGAATCTTTGTAATCAAACTACAGATAAAATTGTAGATTTATCGCGCGACAACTTGACTCATAATGGTAATCAATGGGTCGCAAACACTTTACTTAATGATTTGCTTCCTAATATTCTAAACTTAATAGTAGATAAGTTCCATGATGAGTTAAAGAAAAAGAATAATGATTTGTCCAATATAAATATTCAATACTTTAATTATTGTTTGACTGCTTCTGCATGTAAAATTAATCCATACGATTTTTCTTTCCTAAAAAAGATAGAATTGCCTAAAAATATTGTGTCATATAATAAGAAGAATATTAAAGCGGATAAATTATTTAATAATCAATCTGTATATTTGATTAGAGGATACAAAACAAATGGGCAAAATATGATTCTTCCAGAAATCCAATCCAAATTGGAAGAAAAATATAAAAAGGAATTGTCGAACAAGATTCTAATATGGGGAGGAGATTATCTTCATAGTATGCTGTTGTTTAACTATGTATGTACAGAAATCGTCATATATGAGGATGATTGCAAGATTTATAAATTAGAAAAGGATAATTCTGATGTTAAAAAGCTGATACCTGTTGAATGTAATGAAAACAAATATCTTCAGGCATTGGAAAATAGTCGTTACCATGATTGTACCAGAGGTTCAATATATGGATTAAAGCAATACTCACGCATTGTTGTTAAGAAAAATCACATATCAGGTTTTGAGCATTTCCCTGATTATAGTACATGTTGTATATATTCTCCGTTCTCAGAGAAAGGACAAATTGATGAGTTGATGAATAAAATAAAAGATTTGGATAATGAGAAGGTTGCTGACATAATTAGGAATAAGCTTACAGAGTATATTACTCCTTATCTGATGCAAGTTATTATAGGTGACAATATTAATGAGAAAATAACAGAAGACGAAATACGCGAAGAATATGTTACTATGATTTCTGATTTCATCAAAATGAAAAGGGGTATTTAGGGATGTAACACTGTCATATAAGATGGTTTATGACATAGAATATGATAGGTCAAAGGTCGATTTGTATCTTTGCATGCAAATAAGGACCCAAGATATTGGATATATGAAAGTCTGTTGGCTGAAGAAAGGTAGGATCATGAATCTATGGATTTGCTTTTGAAAGCTAAAAAGGGTATGTAAACAAAAAGCAATATGAGTAAAGAAAAAGTATCATATACAAGAAAGCAATTCAAGAAAGAGTTTGCGAAATTGATGGAGAGAACATCAATACCAAGCAATCTGTCGAATGAAGAGATCATAAAAAGCTATTCAAATTTGTTTTCATTCGTGGAACCGTTTATTCCCAATAAGCTATTTCGATTCCGTAAATGCGATATTAATAGTATTATCTCATTTGAACAGAATACAATTCCTGTTTGTGCAGCATATAAATTCCCAGATAAATATGATTCGACAGTCTATTATGACCATAAGACGATTTTGCAAAGAGCAAGAAAAGCCTATGATCAACTTATGCCAAACATACTTTTAATATTGAAAAGTAATCCTTCTGCTCTTCCATCAAACCCAGTAACCTCGAAAATTTTGGAACTAATCAATAGCTCTAAATCTAATGAAGAAATATTAGAGTTATTATGGCATGATTATGAACCATTATTATCAGAATGGAAAGATCATATTACAAAGCAAGAACAATGGCCACGAGCCAACAAAGCAACTAAGATCGCTTGTTTTACAGAAACGGTCAAATCAAAATTTATGTGGGATAGCTATGCTGATGGTTATACCGGATTTGCTTTAGAATATGACTTTAGAGGTTGGCGTGCTTTATCACAGAACAATCATGCAGTCATGCTCTTCCCTGTCATTTATTCATCTCAAAAGATGGATGCAACAGAAATGATAGACAGATTGGGAGGTCAAGATTATATGGTATTTAATAATGTTTCAGAAGACATAAAAAAGCAATATGCCGCAACGGTTCCGATAGACCGTTTGTATTATCAGAAAGTATATCTATATAAAGACAAGGCGGAATACTCCCATGAAAAGGAATGGCGCCTTCTTGATATGGAAGAATTTAATTCTCCAGAAGCAAATGAGGATTTTTTTGCAATTAATGATGCCAATTGTCTGAAAGCAATATACTATGGCCCTGAAATGGAATCGCGATATAAAGCACATTTGCGGAGTATTGCAAAGCAAAAAGGAATAAGGGAATATGATGTTGCTCTTGATACAAATAGCAGAAAATATGGTTTAAAAGTTGTTCCTCTTTTGAAATAAAATGTATAAATTTGCAAACGAAATAAGAATAAGACAATGAACATATACGAGACATTCGACAATCTACGCTATCGTCATGAAAACGAGGTGGTGGAGTTCAAGAAGGCGGAGAACAACTTCGACTTCGATGATCTGGGCAAGTATTTCTCTGCATTGAGCAATGAGGCGAACCTGAGAGACAAGGATTTCGCATGGCTGGTATTTGGTGTGCATGATAAGACGCGTGAGATATTAGGTACGTCGTACAAGAACAGTATGAAGAGCCTACAGAAGTTGAAGTATGACTTGTCGCAGCATACCACCGACCGCAATACCTTCAGGGACATCTGCGAACTGGAGGTTGAGAGCAAGCGGGTGCTGATGTTCCAGATCCCGGCTGCGCCTCGCGGTATTCCGATGGCTTGGCAGGGGCATTTCTATGCTCGTCGTGGTGAGAGTTTGGTGGCTCTCGATATGAGTAAGTATGAGGAGATTCGCAGGCAGACATCGGATTTCGACTGGTCGAAGCAGATAGTTGACGATGCGACGATTGCTGATTTGGACGAGAAGGCCATCAAGGAAGCTCGCGAGGGATACAAGGAGCACTATCCGAATCAGAAGAAGGTGGTGGATACTTGGAGTGACGAGGTGTTCTTGAATAAGGCGAAGCTTACCATCGACGGCAAAATGACCAATGCTGCGATATTATTGCTTGGTAAGCCGGAGTCATTGCACTATATCAATCATATCGGAGAGATTGTCTGGCGACTGGCTGGTATGGATAATGTGGGACAGGTGTTTACCATTCCGTTCCTGTTGACAACAACGGAGGTGATGCACAAAATCCGGAATTATCCGTTTAAGATTTTCCCTAACAACAGTTTCTTGCCAGGCGAGGGCATGAAATACGACAACGAGGTAATACTCGAAGCCCTTCATAACTGTATAGCCCACCAAAACTATGCCGAGAATGCCCGTATTATCGTGATAGAGCGTGAAAATGAACTGGAGTTTAGAAACAGCGGCGGGTTCTATGATGGAACCTACGAGGACTACATCACGGGAGAACGCATCCCCAAGAAGTATCGTAACCCGTTCTTGGCTCAGGCGATGGCAAACATCAAAATGATTGATACTGAGGGATTCGGCATTCACAAGATGTTTGTTTCACAGAAAGACCGCTACCTGCCGATGCCCGACTACGACAAGAGTGACAACGATACTGTAGTGCTGACGCTGCCTGGCACCGTCATCGACGAAAACTACAGTTTGTTGTTGTTGGAGAATTCGGATATTGACCTTGCAACAACGGTACTGCTTGATAAGGTGCAAAAGGGGAAGGCGAACACACTCTCCAGCGAGGCAATAAAATTCCTAAGGTCAAAGAAGTATATAGAAGGCAGAATGCCCAAAGTGTATGTTTCGAAGCAGGTGGCGCAAGTCACAGATCAGAAAGCGGAATATTCCATGCACAAAGGACTTGAATATAAGAAATGTAAAGCTCTGTTGCAGGATGCGCTTGAAGACCACAAGTTTCTTACAAGAGAAGAGA
>Ga0247611_10009933_pt1 | contig 11298 bp, 6 predicted proteins | sample 177DNAGHGhighgp2_FD_192422 | JGI IMG/M metagenome (GOLD analysis project Ga0247611, IMG submission 192422) | Sheep rumen microbial communities from Palmerston North, Manawatu-Wanganui, New Zealand - 1770 DNA GHGhigh gp2 | ecosystem: Host-associated > Mammals > Digestive system > Stomach > Rumen ... | reverse complement strand
TTACCCGCTACAGAACATTAAAGATGCGAAAATCCCCACGAAAATCAAGAATGGCAGAACTTTCAATAGCAGCGTGATGGCGCATGCGTCTCCCGCATCGCCGGCCCCGAAAAGGGCCAATATGCCTAGAACTATTAGGAATGTCGTCAGCATAGAACCTCGCTGATATAAATATACAAAGAGCGAATGTCATATTATGACACCGAAAGAATATATATTTATGGTGAAAACAAAAAATATCAAAAGCAGGTCCATTATGGAAAAAGACATCCTGAAAACCAGCTACCCCAATGGGAATCCCAAACTCGAATGTCCCATAGTCGATGGCAAGAGAAATGGGCTCTGCCTTTTTTACTTTGAAAATGGCAACATCTGCCGTAAAGCCACTTTTAAGGATGACTTATTGGATGGCGTTGAGGAAACGTATCATGATAATGGAACTCTACGTTGCAAGGTGTTGTTCAAAAAGGGACACCCTGCAGACGGAAATGTCGTAATCTTCGATGATAAAGGTCAGCCTGCTTTGACCGAATTTTGGTCAAATAGCCGATGCAAGGCTTTTGACTTGCGAGATCGCTTGGTTCTTGAGTACGGCCTATTCAGTACCCACTTTGATGGGCTATATAAAAGCTATTACCCTAACGGAAACACCAAAGTCATTTGCGAATACGCCTATGGGCAAATAGAGGGGCTGTACAAGTCGTTCTACGAAAACGGATGCATTCGAGAAGAAGTTGTTTTTAGGAATGGAATGCGAAATGGTATAGAAAAGCGTTTTTATGATAGCGGCGATTTAATGTTTGAAACGCCTTACATCAATGAAAAGATAGAAGGAATCCAGAGGAAATACGACAGGAATAGGCATTTGATTTACGAATGCTCCTTCAAAAACAACGAAAAAGATGGTGTCGAAAAATTCTATTACGATAATGGAAATGTTCGCTCTGAGACGCTTTTTAAGGATGGGCGCCCAAATGGCTTTGAAAAAGAATACTATGATAGTGGGGCGTTGAACTGGATTTCTTATTTCAAGTACGGGCATCGGGAAGGACTTCAAAATGAGTTCTACGAAAGCGGGGCCATGAAAAGGAGCCGTTTTTTCAAAAATGGATTAATATACGGTCATGAATACACCTATACGGAGAATGGAACCACCATTCTAGATTGCACCTATTATGCGGGATCATTAATAGGCGACGAGAAACAGTTCTACGAGAATGGCCAACTTAGGTCCTGTCGCCCGTATTCCTATGGGATTGTTGCGGATGGGGTTGTTGAAGTCTATAAAGACGACGGTTCTGTATTGGAACTTGAGCATTGGAAAAACGGAATTTGTACCATTTATTATGAAAATGGGAATGTCAAAAGAGTATTTGGTCTAAAGAATGGTTTCTATGCAGGATTTTTGAAAAATTATTTTGCAAATGGACAACTTGCATGCGAATGCTTTTACAAGGGTGGTGTTCTTGATGGAGGACGCAAGGATTATTTCGAAAATGGAATGCGTGCGTTTGAGTGTACATACAAGGACGGAAAAAAGCATGGACTATTGCATGCATATTACGAGAACGGCAGCATTAAGGAAGAAAGTTTGTTTATGGACGACTTGATTCTGGGGCCTTCGAAGGTGTTCTTTGAAGACGGAACGCTTGCCCAAGAGACTTTCTTTGGAAAATACGGACTGGAGGATGGTGCGGAACATTTTTACTATCCAAGCGGTGCTTTGCGATGCGAAACATTCTATATCCATGGGAAGAAAGACGGTGTTGAGAAGTCCTATTTTGAATCCGGAACTCTAATGTCAGAAATGCCGTATCATAAAGGCGTTCCTGAAGGGATAGAAAAACAATACAAAGAGGATGGAACGCTTGAAAAAGAGACTCCTTATGAAAATGGTGTCAAACAAGGCTTTGAAAAAATCTTTTGTGGGAGTTCCTGCGTTAAGTTTACGATGTTCATTGATGGCGAACCTTGCGGATCGCGTATGGAACAGTATTATGATGACGGTACTTTGTGTCGAGATGTCAATGTGAATGGCTATTTGCCTGATGGCTATGAAACATCGTATCATGATAACGGAACTCTATATTCAAAATTTCTCTACAAGAATGGTGTGGTTGTTGACGGCGAATACGAAATCTTTGATGAAAATGGATTGCTTCAGGAAAAAATCATCTGCAAGAACAGTATTGCCAGATCATATCATGAAAACGGCAAACTGAAAAGGATTGTCCCGATGTATAGAACCGAATACAATGGGCTATGCCAGGAATTTGACTCTGATGGGGCTGAAACCCGTTCTTTTTATTACTGTGACGGCGATGAATGTGAAACTAAAGAGGGCTTTCTTGACAGCACATTTGAGGAATTAGCAGATGACGTCTTCTTCTATTACGATGGTACTAGACCCGAATTAGACAAGATCGCGCTGAAAGAATTTTTCCTCGAAATCTACAATTGGGTTATGTCGCTTCCGGAGGCATCTAAAGAATATGATGACTATGCCGAAATTCTTGAAAACCTCAATGATGAGGAAATTCCCGAGGAACTTTTTGTTCGGCGGCTTGTCCGTGAATTTATAATTCGTTTGCGCTTGCCGAACGAGCCGAAAATAGAGGCAGAGATAATCGGCAAGGTGAGGGAATGGTTTAGGGTGAACAAGAAAATGTGATGGCGTTCCTAATTATTTCATCCTGTTTCGTTCCATTTCGTAGACATCGCGCCAGCTAACCTGCGCTGATGCCAGCATTGAACGGAGCATTTTGCCATCAATCAGTTTCACATTGTTCGCTCCTGCCAAATCTTTTGCCTGTTTGCTGAATTCAGAATTAGTGACAACGCATGGTTTAAAATGCGTTTTTTCACACATTTCATAATACCTTGCGCCAGCAACAATTTCTTGAACAGCGTCATTTCCGACAATTGTCTTTCCATGTTTACACTGAATAGCAAACGCATCCGAACCTACCGCTAGAACATCTACGCCCTTATCTCCACTTTTGGGCGTAACCCTAGAATTATAATTCCTTTTGCTATAAACAACGGCTACAAAAGATTCAAAAAGATAATCATCCATTGTATCCATATCGGCTTCCGTCACAAGGCGATTTGATGTCTTTTCGTAGTTACCTCCAAAAATCTTACCACCCAAGTCATCGACCTTGACTTCTATCTGATCCGTCGGATACAGCGAAGCATTAGCCAAATCCATCTTCCTATTCAAAAGATCATTAAGAACTTTATCAAACGTTTCGAATTTATCCGATACCGCCATTGGATAGTAGATAAAAACATCCTTCGTTTGCCCAATTCTGTAGACTCTATCTGTAGCTTGATTTTCCTTGGCTGGATTCCAATGTCTTGAATAGTGTATTACATGATTGGCACCAGTAACATTCAAGCCGATTCCAGCAGCAAGTTGCGACATAATGATTATGTTGAACCCGGACTTTTCTTGGAAATTATCAATAGTTTTCTGACGCGATAGGTTGTTTCCTTTCGAAGTCGTACTCGTTTCACCATTTATAACACTTACCGTCAAAGCGTATTTATCAAGGAATATGCGCTGCAACATTCTCTGCATATCGCGACGTTCCGTAAAGACGATTGCCTTTTCACCTTTCGCTTGAATATCCTTCAAAATATCCATCGTCGCTTTCAGTTTGGCAGAAGATTCTATCAATTCGTCATTCGAATAATCTTCCCAGCATCTTTCATCCAAATACGGATGGTCGCTAATACGCCTCAATTCCTGCAGACGGCGCAATGCATCACCTGGAGCAGGGCAACCATCCATTTCTATTGCCAACAAATACCGTTCAAGTTGCTCCTGCGGCATCTTACATTCTTTCGGTTCAATATGCTTTGAAGGCAGTTCTTTGGCCACATCGCATTTTAGACGTCTTAAGAAATAGCCACCTAACTCGCCGTGTAGTTTCTCTCCAAGTTGCTGAATATCCGTTTTGGGATTCCTTAAGGGAGCTTGGTATTTTTTTGCAAATTCTTTTGCCGTTCCTAAATATCCAGGAACAGCAAAATCCATTATGCACCACAAATTCATGAAGGTGTTCTCGACAGGCGTTCCCGTCATAGCAACTTTAAAATCACCTTTCAATGCTTTGGCGGCATTCGTCACCATAGTCCCAGGCTCTTTTATCTTCTGGGCTTCGTCAAGGACAATAATCGCAAAATCAATTTTTCCGATAGTTAATTGGCCGCGGCGCATGCATTCATAACTCATCAACATTATATGTCTATAAGAATGCTCTTTGATAAACGCAGAATCGTCAGTTGTAGGAACACGATTGATTAATTGCACCTCCATCCCATTGTTGAAGAATTTCTTGTATTCATTATCCCAATTTTCTAATAGACTAACCGGAGCAACAACTAAATACGGCTTTGCCCCTTTTACATTGCGATAGTGCCAATCAATCAGATACAGGACCTGCAAGGTTTTCCCTAAACCCATGTCATCGCCAAGGAGTACGCCCTTTGCATTGTCTAGACAATATTGCAACCAAGCAACTCCCTCTTGTTGATGTTCCTTTAACTTGATCTCACCTTTCAATGAAGAATCTATTTTTAAATCGGCCTGCTTAGGCAAAGACAATTTTCCCGTAGATTGGTTAAACCCAATCATTTCCATATTGTCTTCTATAAGTAAAACAGCTGTTTCTTTCTTTTTTTCTTCAACAGAGCCTTCACCTTCCTTAGTGACTTTCTCTTTTTTCGCAAGAACTTCTTTTGCACGTTCTGCAATTTGTTCCGCATTAGAAATAGTCAGGTTTACTCCATTAAAATCAAAATACGTTCTCCCCTCTTTCTTTGCTTGGTTAATAGATGCTTCCAACGCACTCAGTTCATCAATGGAGCGGATTATAAGATTTTTTGTGCCATTAGTACGATCTTCAATTGTGAAAGAAGGAATCCATTCAGACTTATATGGCGAAATAAATGGGTAAACCTTTGGTTCATAGAGTCCGATTCCTATAACACGTTCACTGTAGAATTCAGACAAATCTGCGTATTCGGGGTCAAAGTACTCCTCGGGATGATCAACAATCTTTTGAATTTCAGAAGGTTTCTTATTCTTTAAATTCTTTACCTTATCCAATACTTTCTTTTGTGGCTCATCAAGTATGACAAGTGTTTTTTTGCTTTTTTGAAAAACCGGATACGACTCTAAAATTTCATCCTGTTTATCAAAGGACTTACCAAAGCCAGTCTCATCCACCCCTTCAATAGAAGGTTTAATAGAAATTTCACCATCATTTTTGTTAATAACAATTTTAACATTTTGGGGTAAAACAACTTCTTTAGCAGAAAGAGTACCATCCAGAACAGCCGACGCTTTTTCGGATAATTCTTTTATTGGCGCAAATTGACGATTGTTAAAAATCTTTCCTTTTTCTGAAGAAGGGCATTCATTAAACTTTTCAATTAAATCAAGTAAACAATATTGTTCATTCCTAAGTAAATAGTCAATATTTTGTCCTTTCACCGATACTGTAATACAAGGGCCATTTTTTTTTGCTAATTGAAGAATTTCTCCCGCCGGTGCAAAAGATTCATACAGCACCTTATATGTAAAATCAGGAGAAGCCATATTCCCCTGGGGTTCTATTAAGATCTCAAAAGGAAATAAGGACGGAAGCCCCACCATCTCCATTTCTATTTCATCCAGTTCGTAAATATTATAAAATGGGACACTTATTATCCCGTTATTTTCGACCGCTTGCCCATTATCAACAAGCCTCTGCAAAATATGGTTTTGACAGAGGTTATCGAGTCCAATGAATGAAAAGGCTTTATTTTCTATGTTATACATTTATCCCCACGTTCCTTCGAATCCATACATTTAGGGTTTCATCCCATTTCTCGTTAGTACCATTGTAGTGACGAATTTTACCATATTCCTTTATAGAAAATCTAGAAATAGTCGGGAAATTTGGATCTTTCGACCGCTTAAACAAGTGATCGATGCTACCAACCAATTCTTTTTTGTTAAACATGTCGTCAATGCGATTAAAAAGAGAAACTATGGGAGAAATTCTTCTATATATATACAGGGAGCCCTTCCCCTTATCAGAAAATTCTACAAAAATCACATCCTTCATTTTCATCAAAAAGGCGCACTTACTCGAACCTTTAAGTGATGTTCGAATAAAACAATAATCCAAACTTTCTTTCAAGGTTGTCGAACATTCTATTTCTCTTTTTACGCTTCCCGAACCAGCAATTTTAATTTCTGATATATAATTGGCATATTTCATCCAGAAATTTCTTCGACCCTCGTCTCCCATAAAACTGCGGAACATTTCATCGATATATCTGTTGATTAGCCACTGATTTACTATTTTCCTCGCCTTTTCCAGTTTGTCGGAAAAAGAATTGTCATAACCCTTAAGCTTCCACCTATCTAATTGAGATGGATGGCCAATCATATTTAAAGCATAATGTTCTAGTACAATTTGTTTTAGCTTTAAATTCTGATTTGTCTCCGTATCACATATATAATTAGAAAGTACAATTTTTCCCGTATCACTATTTTTATGCGCGTCCATCACCTTATCAAAATCAAAAAGCAAATCATCTTTAGACTTGCAATACATGTAGATGACCTTCTGGAAATAATCTAGGTGAAAATCCGCTTTCCTCAACTTCAAAAGGGTTGGTGCATCTAGCAATGTCGTTAAATCATTACATTCCTTTAAAAATAAAGATACCCCTCCTCTTGATTCTTTATATCCGCGCAACTTTAGATAGCCAATTTTTTTCTTCCACCAGAAAATCCGCTCATTATCCCCATCATACCGTTCTAGTTTTCTTAAAAAAAATTCATAGACCGGATTTATAATCCCCATTGTCATTTCTTTTTCTAGAAAATTCCAATTAGAGATTGTATAACGTACAAGCGATCTAATAAAACTGTCTTTCCAATTAGCGTCTAATATCGATATAATCTTTTTGTAATCGTCATCATTTTTGGCGATTTGATGAGCAAACAAACATATACATCTACATTCTTTCCTACTAAACGCCTTCAAAAGCGAATCATCCAAAGAAGATAATTCTTTTACTTTCTTTTTTACCTTTCCCAGAATATCTTCTAGAAGGGTCGCGCTATAAGGTTTTTCATACAATTTCTCTGCCAAGTGATTTATGTCTTTTGCGCGTTCCTCTATGCTTTTTCGCAATGATTGAGGAATAGCATTCACAGAATGAGATGCATATTCTTTAGAGCGAAATGTAGGTATCAGGGAACCCATAATTACTTTCGTTTCTTTGCAATTTTTTCTAGTTGCTTTTCCGCATTTGTTCGAATACGGAACTCAACACGCCGTGAAAGTTCTGGATTTTCGGAACCATCTGGATTAGTTATCAAATGACTGAATGAAAAACCATTCGCTATTATCCTAGCCTTCGTCCATTGCTCCCATGTTGTATCTTGGGATACCGTTTTCGCAGGAATTATACCCAAACAATGTTTTAATACCGCCCTTGTTCTATCCTGTGATAGTTCCATATTGTATTCATATCCGCCCTGGCTATCTGTATGACCTTCTATCCTGATTTCCTCTATATTGTCTTTGTATTGTTTATCGGTAATAACCTCTAAATACCGCGGAAAGAAATCGTTTAGGATTTCAGAAAATTTAGGCTTTAATTTTGAGCTTTTAAAATCAAATAGCATTGTCGGCTCCTGGAAACGAATGCTCATTTTTGTGGTATCAAAAACCGCATTCCACTTCGGCAAATCATTTTCGAATTTTTTTAATAGATCTTCACGCAGTTGTTCTTTAATTCGATAATATTCATTGGTTAATTTTTTTTCTTCGTCCATTTGCTGACGTTCGTTAAGCATAAGAGCCGACAACAGCAACACAAAAATAAACATCAACGCAGACATCATATCGCCAGTAGATAAGGCGAATGGATTTTGATCCTGCGGTTCTTCTGTGTTAAAAAGTTTTTTTGCCATATTTTATCGCAATCATTTCTTTTTGGTAAATTCAATATCTTCCAATGTTTCTTGCAATTGATCAATGGCTCCACCCAAACTATCTATTGCTTTTTTTACAGACTCTGTGTATTTGTCAAGAATTTCCCCAGTATTATTTGCAACGGCGTTTCGATATTGAACAAGCCCTTCCTCATATTGATTGAAAACATCTATCATTTCTGATTTTAATTTTACGAATGAATCAACTACGCCCTTGGACGATTCAACAATCAGCCTCATTGACGAATCAGATTCCTTAATCTTATTCCCGATGTTTTCAAATGTATTTTTATTTAAATCAGCGGATTGCCTATAATCAGCAACAAAAGACTGTTGAGCAGATTCAAGATTTGTTATAGATTTTGTTATATTCTGCGAAGCATCGTTCATTTCAGACGCAACAGTTGATGTTGTATCTTGTAATTTTTGAATATCATTAATAGTTTTTTGCAACCGTTCCAACACAAGAATATTTTCTTTTATCGCGGCCTTAAAAGAATCAACTAGTACAACAATATTTGAACTAACCTCGGATTGCTGGGAAATCAAACTCCGCCCCAATTCTGCAGAATCTTTATTCATCGAGGTTACTATTTGTTCCATTTGATGCATGCTAGCATTTAAATTTTCTGTCAACCCATTTACATTGCTCTTTAGGCTGCTTGACATCTTTTCAAGAGATTCAGGCAACATCGCAATAGCCTTCATTGCAACATCAATCTGACTTCCCAATGCATTTATCTTTTCCGAAGTTTCATGAGCAACATAATCCTTTAATTCTCGAACCATATCCCCAATGGAATCCCTCAAATCGTTAATAACTCCGTTGACCATATTGTCACCGGGACTTTGGACTGATTGAGCAAGATGGTCAATTTTTTCAGCAAGTGTAGATGTAGCACGATTAACTTCGTCCAACAACGGTTTGACGGCTTTAGATGTCGCATTCTCATAAAATTCTTCAGTCAGATTTTCAAGCGCTGCAGTTTGGCGATCGCTAAATGAATCAATTCGGTGAAGCATATTGCCTGGCGACCAAATATTTCCATTCTCATCTTGAAAAGAAAAATTCTTTATAACCTTTTCAATCAATTTCTCATTTGCTCGTATATCAGCAATATAATATTGCTCATTTAAAGCCTCCGCAACATTTGCGATTTCCTTAGAAAAAATGCTAAGAATCTTTTTTTCAGCAAGAATGTATATAGACGAAAGCACCATTCCCATCAAGGATGTAAAAAACGCAGTTCCCATACCAGGTAGTAAGCGTTGGATGCTAGCTAGAATTTTTTCTGATGTTGATGCGTCAAACCCAGTTACGCTATAACTTAAGCCTAAGAATGTACCCAAAACACCTATGCCGACAAGCATACCCGCAGCTGCAGACATTGCCTGGCGATTAATTCTGCAAGCAACTATTAATGTGCCGAAATTGAAATAGTTTTCAGCCAATTCATTCGTTTTTTTCACATCACCATCTTCAATACATATTCCTAATTGGTATTCTTTTGCCAATTTCTTTGTACGAGGGTTGTTTAATAACCCCTCAAGAAGAGCATTTGATTTTCGGATTTTACGAACAGCCTGTTTGCAAAGCCATATTTGTGCCAATTTTGAAGTATAATACAAGAACAGCAACACCATAACAGCGCAGACAATCGCCGTTCGTGGGTCTTGCAAACTTTGGAGGATATATTCCTTTATTGCGTTCATTTTTTAAACCTCCGGTTTATACCGACTCTGCAAGTTCGATTTGTCGCTCAAAAGACGCAGAATTGAAATAGAAATAACGGGTGTGACTTTTTTTCAATAAATATACCATTTAGGGGTGTTTTTTCGCCATTAATCTTGTACTCTGATGCCTTATTCAGCATGTTTATTAAGGAATAAAGCGAGTTTCCCCTCCAGCTAGGCTGACAGTTTGTCCGCCTAGTTAGGTTGAACCTGGGGCTTATGGCCTTACGGTTCCCGGAACTTGATGAATCCGGTTTCGGGGTCCATGCTATCGACGATGGCGATAGATTCTAGCCGTATGCCGGCACCCCGCAGTTTCGCTCCGCCGCCCTGCATTCCCTTCTCGATGGCGATACCGATGCCAACAAGTTCCGCGCCTGCCTGCTTCACGATGTCAATGAGCGCTGCAGTTGCTTCGCCTGTTGCAAGGAAGTCGTCGATGATGATGACCTTGTCGTGTGCATTTAGGTAGGGTTTCGAGACGAGTACTCGGTTCTCCTTTTGGTGAGTGAACGAATATGCTGTGGCACAGTACTTGTCATCGGTGCTGTTGTTAGTTTGTTCTTTCTTGGCGAATACCACGGGCTCGTCGCAGAGGTCGGCGAAGAACGCCGCGATGGCGATTCCGCTCGATTCGATGGTAAGTACCTTGTTGAACTGCGCGTCCGCAAACCGGCGCCTGAACTCTTCGCCTATCTTGCGCATCAGGCGGATGTCTATCTGGTGGTTCAGGAAACTGTCAACCTTAAGGACGCCGCCGGGTTTTACCACGCCATCGGCAAGGATTTTCTGTTCGAGGAAGTTCATGTTGAAAATTTATATATATTTATGACAAACGCGTAAAAAGGAAGTGTCGCAATGAAAAGAATCGTTCCGTTGGCCTTGCTGGGCGCCGTGCTATTGCTTTTGGCGTGCGCCCATAGTTACAAGTACAAGAATGAGGCTGCGTTCAAGGGCAAGACTGGCGTTGTCGGCGTGTTCAGGCAGGCGGCCTTCTACTGCAGCGAGGCGACTCCGCACTACGCACAGATTGGCGATTCCACCATTGTCGTGAAGCCCACGTGGAGCGAGGAACAGGATAACTTCTTCTTTGCGGAACTCAAGTCCGGCCCTGCGACGCTCTACAGTTACAGCTACAACTGCGGTGAAAACGAGAACAAGTTCTCGCTCGATACCACGTCCGAAAACAAGGGGCCTTCGGGCATCGTGATTCCCGAAAGCGGCCTCTGCAAGATAGTGATTTCGTTCGTGCAGGGCGACAGGTTGTTTGACCATAACGACGTCCTGATTGAGGAAGAGTTCAAGAAGGCGGAAATCGCGCTCGACCCGTCCAAGATTCCGTATTGCGAGGTGCTCAAGACCGACGGCAGCAAGGTGAGTTTTGCGAACCGCGATTCCCTGCTGGCCGAAAACTACAAGGCTGCGGTCGAGGCGGCGAAGAACGGTTCCTGCGAAGATATCCGCCCGCTCGTCTCGCTGGATACAAATTCAGACAAGGTAACATGGAACGCCGAGAAGGACAAGGCCCTGATGATTGCGGCGCATTCCACTCCGGACCT
>Ga0247611_10009932_pt1 | contig 11298 bp, 12 predicted proteins | sample 177DNAGHGhighgp2_FD_192422 | JGI IMG/M metagenome (GOLD analysis project Ga0247611, IMG submission 192422) | Sheep rumen microbial communities from Palmerston North, Manawatu-Wanganui, New Zealand - 1770 DNA GHGhigh gp2 | ecosystem: Host-associated > Mammals > Digestive system > Stomach > Rumen... | reverse complement strand
TCCTGTTGCTCTTCACCTCGAACAGCGGTATCAAGCCCATTGTCGATGAGGAGCAGGTGGGGCAACTGCTCAGTTACAAGGACATCATGTCCAGTTTTGCCGACCCGGTCATCATGCTGTTCATCGGTGGTTTTATTCTTGCCATTGCGGCATCCAAGACAGGTCTTGATACTCATCTGGCACATGTGCTGTTAAAGCCGTTCGGCACCAAGAGCGAGAATGTCCTGTTGGGCTTTATCCTCATCACGGGCTTTTTCTCGATGTTTGTCAGCAACACGGCCACCGCGGCAATGATGCTCACCTTCCTTGCCCCCGTATTCAAACAGCTGCCGCCCGAAGGCAAGGGGCGTATTGCCTTGACGCTGGCTATCCCTCTCGCTGCCAACCTGGGAGGTATGGGAACGCCCATCGGCACACCGCCCAACACCATCGCAATGAAGTTCCTTAATGACCCCGATGGCCTGAATATGGGCCTTGGCTTCGGTCAATGGATGCTGTTCATGTTCCCGCTTGTGATCCTCTTGTTGTTCATCGGCTGGTTCCTGCTCAAGACGATGTACCCGTTCAGCCAAAAGACCATCCATCTTGAGATAGAGAGCAATATGGAGAAAACCAAGCACACCAAGATCGTCATATGGACGTTTGTCGTCACCGTCCTCCTGTGGCTCACCGACAGCCTCACAGGCATCAACGCCAACACGGTCGCCCTGATACCGTTTGCCGTCTTCTCCATGACAGGAGTTATCAACAAATATGATCTTGAGGAAATCAACTGGAGCGTGATCTGGATGGTAGCGGGCGGTTTTGCCCTGGGCTACAGCCTCAACGCATCAGGCCTGGCCGAGAATGCAGTCAAGAGCATCCCGTTCAACACGTTCTCGCCCATACTGATATTGCTGCTTTCCGGTCTGATCTGTTACCTGTTGTCCAACTTCATCAGCAACTCGGCGACGGCAGCCCTGCTGATGCCTATTCTTGCCATCGTCTGTGGCGCTATGGGTGACAAACTGGATGCCATCGGCGGTACCGCCACCGTGCTCATCGGCATTGCCATCGCATCATCAAGCGCTATGGTGTTGCCTATCAGCACACCGCCTAATGCCCTCGCGTTCTCGACCAACCTCGTTAACCAGAAGGATATGAGCCGCATGGGCATTATCGTGGGCATCATCAGCATGGTGTTGGGCTACGCCCTTCTGTATTTAATTGGAAAAGCACACTTACTATAAAGAGAGAGAATCGGATAAATCTTTCTGAACAATTATTTAATTGAATTAAGTGATTGGTGTGGGGCGCTATCAAGGCTCCCCACATTTTTTGTCAATGGGACAAACAACAATCCCCGACAGACAGCATACACTTGAGAAGGCCTCCACCATTCCATCATTGCATGGGAAATTCACTTGCTCTGGTCACGGGGTTGTATTGGCTGCTTCACGCTCCGCACCTCAACCAGCCGGCTGCGCTGGCTGGATTGAGCTGCTCCGTTACAGCCTCATGCCGCTGGTCGACTTCGCCCGGCGGTAATTTCCCTGTTCCCACCGCTCATCGATGGCCCTGCCGCCGTTACCGCCGTGTCGGGATCACTCCGTTACCGAGAGTGCCTTATCGGGCTGTCTGTACGCATCGAAACCTCACACGCACGGCTCGTTTCGTCGCTGTCGCGTCAGGTCTCGCGACGCTCGATTTGATGCACGCTCCTCAATCAAGCCCAGCGTTCTCGTTACACTCGGAGGTATCGATGCTGCCAGCCCCATGGCACACTCGTCTACTACGTTCATCCCGGCACGTCGGCTAAGGCTTGAGGGGGCAAGCCCCATACCGATGGCAAACCTCACTTCGCTCGGTCGCCGTCGGTGCAGCCTGCGGTATGGCCATCGATCCCAAGTTCAAGCCTTCGGCCATTAGGTAAATCTTTTCATCGCCTGCAGCGATTGGCCCACCCGCGAACCCCGATGGCAATGGGCCGTTCCGCTCCGTCTGCGTCCGCTCCGAATGACTGACTTATCGGCTGGAGAGTGCCTGGCAGGCTCACTGGCCGCGCCGACACCCCGCACAGCCGGCTGCTGCGGTCATTGACTTCGTCTTCTTCCTTCTTGCAAGGCACAGTGCAAGCAAGCTTGCCCTCTGCTCTTGCTTCGTTCGTCAGTTCCCGTTCCGCACTGCGCTTCGCTGCGTCATCGACAGTGCATCACCTTCGGTTCAAGGCGGTCCTCTGACGGCGGGTTCGGGTACGCACCCGGCTCGCTGCACTGGTATCGGGTTCGTCCTTCGTCTTCAACCCGACCCTGACGTTACGCAAGCCCGATGCTCAATCGGAGATTGCCCCGCAACGCCGGCATTCCGCCTGGCACTCACGATGACTCCACTCATCTTGTGTCTCCACTTCATTCCCTCCGCACCCCGCTGTTTTCGCTGCGCTCAGGGGTATCGGTGCTGTGAGCCTTGGGCCCACTCCAGCCTCTGTCGCCATTCTGTGCTCCCTTGCCTGCGCTTCACCGCTCATCGCCATCGCCAGAGCACAACATCCAGCCTGGAACAAGTTCAAGGCACGATGTTGTCGCACGGATAAGCATCGGTATTGACGAGCATAAGCGCAACCGATACTGCGTGTCGGATGCGCTCACGCACGTCAGCATCATCACCGCACAATGCCATAATTGCCCTGCATATAGCGCTTTTAATAAAAGCGAGTTTGTAACACGCTCCGCAGGGCGGTTGGGGGATCCCGAGAGGGAAAGAAGGGAAAATTTTTCCCTTTTCAACCCTTTAATTGGCTGATAATCAGCCAAAGTCACTTCTCAAGGTGCGGACAATTTTCATTTTTAACAAAAACTCGCCCGAAATCATATACACTAACTTGTTGATATAGGTATTTTTACGACACTCCAAAAATCAAGAGTCAAATGTTAAAATTTCGGCTCGTTTTTCTCCCACGCTATCACAGGAACACAAAAGGCCACATGTTTTGCCTTGGCATCAGAAACCAGCCAGAAGAACAGACCGCAATTCGGTATCACCATTCGTTGATTCAATCTCACAGCATATCAAAATGGCGGTTTTCCTTTGTAGTAGGCCAAAGTGTGCCATCGAAACCGATACTTCGTGTCGGTTCATCGTCACACATGGGCGATTCTACCGTTCAATGGCGGGTCCAATCACTAGCATATAGCGCTTTCTTGACGGTCATTTTCAGAAACGCTCCACAGGGCCGTAGGGGGGTCTTGAGAGACAAACGTGGAAAATAATTTCCCACTTCAACCCTTTAATGCTTGATAATCAAGCATGTAACTTTTTGAATCCTTTACAAATCGAAGAAAAACGTAATTTTTAACACTCATTATTCTGAAAGAACCCCGATGAATAAAGGGTTTACGCCCAGTTTCAAAACCACTCCAAATGTTAAAATTTTGCCCGTTTTTTAGCTATTTCCTCACATTTTACACCATCACAAAACGCGACTTCCGCTGGCGCCCGAGACACCAGCGGAAGCAACGATAACAGCCTCAATAAAAACTATCTCAAACCACGCCAAATCGCTGACAGTAGTAGAAAAACGTGCCGATGCTGTAGCCCTTGGACCCAGAGCGCAGGAAACTCGTGAACTTCTGGTCGGTTTCCCTTGCCCTGTACTTCGGACTCTGTCGGCTCACGATGTGGAAGTATTCACGGCCTCCTTCGCCCAGGGTAGCCAATGAGAAACCGATTGCGATCCAATCCTCATAGTTGTCGGTCATGTCGATCTTCCGCAACTCGATTTCCTTGCAGGCCAGATACACCCGCTCGTCGGTATCGTCAGCGAAACCATTTCGCGGCCACGGCAGCCATTGCGGTTGCCTGGGTTCTCGATAGACACCCGTGTATGCGACTGCGTCCTCATTGATGTAGGGCTCATCATCATAACTGAGGCAGCGCAACCTGCACACGTCACTGCAGGCGGCATCGATGGTGATGCCAATGTCGGCAAAGTCCTTCTGTAGTTGTTTGAACTGCTGCTTGTGCTGGTTTGGGTATCTGAGTGGAATAATGGCGAAGTATCCTTTGCCGCCAACCGAGCGGGCCGCATAAGCGACCTCTTTTATTTGGCTCAGCACATTTCCCTTCAGGTGGTCAAAGTCTGGAACCTCGGTGTTGTCTTTCGCATCGATGTCGATGCAGATCAATCCGCTATAGGCAGCCAGGCATTCAGCCCTGCGCCCTCCTCGGAACACGCCGCTGGTAGTCATCATCGGCAGCTGCTTCTTTAGACGGCTTCGTGTCTCATGGCCCGTAGCAGCGCGCAGGCGCATGATTTGTTCTCGGTACTGTGCTCCTAAGGCCAGAAACTCCCCGAGCTTCATTTCCTTCGGCTCCGTGTCGTGAATGTTGTTGAACACGCTCACATACCTGTCAAAAAATGGAATAGACTGTTTCTCGATCATGATTAACGATGTTTTTAATAACATTGCATTTATATAAGTACAAATCCGTGTGTCCATTGGGTGGTATTTTTAAGGTTGAGGTCAATCATCCACACCAAATCGCAGCTTATTCTCTTGAAATACAGCTAATAATATCATGTTTATTGATTGACCTCAAAATAATTGGTTATTTTATTAATTTGTCCATATAATTGACATTTTGTCAATTCCTAAAAACCTGATAATCAAGACGTGTTTTTGAGGGAAGTCCATGCTGAAACGGGGCTAAGTTGCTTTGCGATAACCGCTTGAGGGCCATTCCAGCATAGACATTTACCTCACTTGGCGTCATTTTAGGATTCGCGAGATGTACGACGGATCCTTGCCGAGACCTTCTGAAAATGCCCGCTGGTTCTTGATTCCCACTTTCTCTTTAACGAGACGGAGAATCTCAGCCTGAGACATTTCCTTCTGGACATTGGGCGTCACTCCTTGAATCCGCTCATAGACTTCAATGCCCGATTGCTCGAAGTATTCCATGCAGCGGATGGTATATTCCATCGCCTCTTCGGAAACCAGGTAGTTGTTATAACCTATCGGACTGTTGATCATGCCCATCAGATGCACAATACCTGCCAGACGCATCGTCTGGATCTGCAGCTTGCTGTACAGTGACAGCATGTAGCCATCGCCCGTTGTGCTGCTCACTTTCTCTTTCTTCTGCTGAAGCGAGTTGAAATAAGTGTTGTACAGCGCGTCACTCTCAGGAGACAACCAGATGAGGGGTGTCTTTGAGTAGTCATTAAAGTAGGCCTGTCTAATGATGCTGCGCCATGCATCAACAAAGCATGGATTCATTGACTCCTTCTCCCTGTCGGGGAACTCAAAGATCTTGGGCATGGTGAACAGGAAACGGGTGTCCAGACCGCTGACCATATATTGCGGGACTCCGAATGCTGGAGCCAACAAACCTGGCTGGATGTCTCCTAAAATGCACATGAACACGTTTGTGATCACCATGGGCTTCTCATCGCCCTTGCGGTTGATGTAGATGTCATCGCCATCGAACAGACGGAGCAGTTTGTCGATGTAACCGCCCTTGCTGTAACGCTCCTGGTCATCAAAGAAGCCTTTGAATTCAGGATGGTAACCGAGAATGCCTGTAGTGCTGTTCTGGAAGATCTTGTTGCGAGCCTCATCGGTCGTATCGCTGACAAGTATCTGGTCAAAGACGGGAGGATTACTCTCGTCCCGCTCCTTATCGGCTTTCCAGGCAGCATATTCCCTTTCGAAAACCTCATAGTTCTCACGGTTGATGTCACGCAACGGCTTCAAGACCTCCTTCACTGGCTGCGTCTTGTTTGAGCCGCTGATGGCCACATTGATGAACCATAGCATGAGTGGGTTGGTATATTTGCCATCTGTCACCTTGATACGCTTGCCGATTGCTGTGGCAAAGGCAGCCAGAACAGCGACAATAGGGAACTCGATAGGGCAATGAAATACCCTCACAATCTCTCTGATGAACTGCTGGATGATCTGTGGCAGTCCATCGATCGGCAGTTCAACCTCCTTGTGGAGGCTGAACTTGCCGTTCTGTTGATTGAAGTTTCCCATGGCCGATCACATTTTACAGCCGGCCAAACGGTCGATGTCGCTCTTGCGGTAACGTCGCTTACCGCCGATTTCAACCTTCTTGAGGATTCCATTCAGATCCCAACGATAGAGGGTCATTTTTGACACCGAGAGCAGTCTTGCGGCCTCGTCGATAGTCAGCAGTTGGTCACTTGATGCGGCGGCTTCAGCCTCCAGCATCGCTATACTCTTGGCTCCAACAAGGATTCGGTCTGCAAATGCCTTTAAGTCATCGGAGCTGATTTGAAGAATGACATTGGCATCAGATGCCAAGATGTCGGCAATGTTTTTTTGTGCTAACATAATATGTAAATGTGTTAACGAGCGGGCTCTCACTCGTGATCGTCCTTCAGAATCAAAGACCTGGTCACAGAGCCCTTGCGCCATGTCCTTCATCGTTCGGACATTGCAAAATTACTGCCGACTTTAGACTGCTACGGTATTGCTATCGTGATAAAATGAGATTTATTTATGTATTGATAAGTAGCTATGTTTTAAATTGTTACAACACATTCTTTGAAAAAATATAGACTGTTCCAGACTGCTTTAGACTGCTAAAGGTATTTTTTCGTTATTTCCTTCTCAATTTTGGTAGTATTTTGCACAGTTCTTCGTCCCATTCTGCGTTTTTCGTTACGTTTCCCAACGCCTTCGATGCGGTCGTGTCAAGTGAAGCGCAGGCTAATTTCTGCCACTTGTATGGATTGCTTTTTATCATCGAAACCATTCGAGCAACCGCCATGCGATATTTATCAATGCGAATCGGTTTGATTCCACTCATATCTGCTCTGGCAATTGATTCCGCAAAGAAATCTATCGTTGTACTTTCATCTATGACACCTGTGGTTATTAGATAATCCAATACATCCGAGCACTGTCTATTATTCTTAATTTCAAATCGCTCTTCTTCTTTTTTTGGTTGTCTTGAAGAATTAGCAACAACTTTTTCCTCCTCATTCAGGAAAGGGAAGAGCTTCTTCATGTTCGGATGGTCCTTTTTTTCACTATTCCTAATGCGCTCCTGAAAATGCGTATGAGCAACATTAAGATACTCTTCATTATGTAACTCAGGGTGCGCTAAAACATATATAGCGCCATAGTCAACCGTCATAGTGCCTAGAATAGTGTATTCATTGCCAAGATCTCTGTCTAAGAAATCAATACCAGCTTCCATGTCAACCGCCAGTTCCCACGGGAAAAACTTCTTCGATGCCTCAGTCAATATATACTGATCAGCAAGATGAACTGCGACATTAGGCTCATGGAGCACTGCATAATAAAACTCGATAATAGCATCTGTTGATATGGCGGTATACTCGAACGTCTCTTGGGGCAACGTCGCGGCCGCTTGAAAGACATCTTCATAACTCAGCATGTGCTTTGCTGTGAGATTGAAAAGATAACCCAGTCTTTTTATTGCGTTGTAATTCATGTCGTAATTTCTTTAGTGATTTTTATGGTTTGTTCTGCAAAGATAATACAATTCGATGATACGGGTGTTTCTGGTTTATCATTTTTCTGGTATTAAATATCAAATGATATAACGTGGCGTATCAATAACACGAGTTTTCACCCGATAATAATAGGGAACAGAGTGTCATATATGTCCAAATATATGTCCAATTATGAAAACAGAAACCTCTAAATAACTGATGATTAGTTATTTAGAGATTGAAAATGTGAACCCGTGGGGAGTCGAACCCCAATCGAAGGAACCGGAATCCTTTATTCTATCCATTGAACTACGGGTCCATTGATTGCTTTTATCGCAATTGTGGGGCAAAATTACTGCATTTTTCATAACTTTGCAACTGTAAACCGAAAAATGAGAACAGTATGACCGTACGCATCGAGCCATCGTGGAGCCGCGCTCTCGCCAGCGAGTGGGATGCGCCCTATTTCAAACAGCTAACCGACTTTGTCCGTCAGGAATATGCCTCACGGCAGGTGTTCCCGCCGGGGCGGCAGATTTTTGCGGCCTTTGACGCGGCACCGTTTGAGCAGGTTAAGGTGGTGATTTTGGGGCAGGACCCATATCATGGCGTGGGTCAGGCCAATGGGTTGTGCTTCAGCGTGAATGATGGGGTGCCCATGCCGCCGTCGTTGATCAATATCTTCAAGGAGGTGCATGACGACACGGGGGCTCCGATCCCTGACAGTGGTGACTTGTCGAGATGGGCGCGCCAGGGGGTGTTGCTGCTCAACGCGACGCTCACGGTACAGGCCCATCAGCCGCTCTCCCACCAGGGGCGTGGCTGGGAGACGTTCACCGATCATGTCATCGAACGGTTAGCCACGGAGCGCGAGCACCTGGTTTTCATGCTGTGGGGGTCATACGCTAAGCGCAAAGGTGCGTTCATCGACCGCACGCGCCACCTGGTGCTCACGGCTGCCCACCCGTCGCCATTGTCGGCTAACCGGGGCGGATTTTTTGGCACGCACCATTTCTCCCGCGCCAATGACTACTTGGTTCAGCATGGCCTCACTCCGATTAATTGGTAATGAGGCGAAAAAACATGGGTAAATTCATTGCCATTTCAAAAAATGGATGTAACTTTGCACCGCTTTTCGAAATAATTTTTAAAAACTAATTGTAATGTACTTAGATTCAGAGAAAAAGAAAGAGATCTTTGGCACTTACGGCAAAAGCAATACTGACACTGGTTCTCCCGAGGCCCAGATAGCATTATTCTCATACCGTATTGCCCACTTGACCGAGCACTTGAAGGTCAACAAGAAGGATCATACGACTCAGCGTTCGTTGAAGATGCTCGTTGGTAAGCGTCGCAAATTGCTCGATTACCTGATGCGCAAAGACATCAACCGCTATCGTGCCCTGATCGCTAAGAAGGAACTTGGTATCCGCAAGTAATCCCGCGCGAGCACGACAAACCGTGATTCAAAAAAAAGACACCGTCACTCTTGTGGCGGTGTTTTTTTCTATTAATGTGGCATTTTCAACTCCTAAGGCTCGCCGAACAATGTGGCCATCTCATCGAAGCGGACAACTGAATCGTCGCCGAACTTGGCCAAGGACTTGCGGACTCGCTCAAGGGTCTTGGGTGGCTCGTCAAGGCGGCTTTTGCTAAAGAACTTATCGGCATAGCAGACGAGTTTCTCCTCAACCGACTCGGGGAGCAGGTCACGCGGCGGGTCGATGGGCAAGTGCTGGTCGATGATCTCGGCAGCAGTGATGCCGGCACCCGTGTGACGCTCACAGACGCGCCCATGACGGAATAGTCCAATGGCATCAAGCATCTGACGCCCGAGGATGCCGTGACGGATGTAGGGCTCGGTGCCGTGACAATGGATGCCAGGTGCATCGGTGCGGCACATGCCGATGTCGTGCAGCATGGCTGCCTCCTCGACAAACTCAAGGTCCACCGGCTCGCCTTTGTCAATAAGGCGCTGGCCCAGCCTGACGGCCAGGTCGGCCACCTGACGGCTATGAAGAACCAACACCCGGTAATCGTCATTACCGGGTGTATAGTATCGCTGAATGATTGACAGGCAATCAATCATAATCTAGGGTCAAGGTTTAGTCAACAAAGACTACCCAGCCGTGCTCGTCGGGATAGTCACCCATCTGAATGGCACGCAGACGGTTGTAAAGAGCGGTCACCTTGGGACCAACGCTACCGTCCTTGCGGATAACATAGTGTACATCATTGTCCATATCAACCACCTCGCTGATGGGAGCGGTAACGGCTGCAGTGCCGCACTCGGCTGCCTCATCGGCCTCGGCCAGTTCCTCAATGGGTACGGGACGAGCCTCAACCTCCATACCCAGGTCGCGGGCAATCTGCTGCAGACTCATATTGGTGATTGAAGGCAGGATAGAACCCGACTTAGGCGTGATGTAGGTGTTACCCTTCACGATAAAGAAGTTGGCGGGACCGCACTCGTCCAGATACTTCTTCTCCTTGGGATCCAGGAACAGCGCAGCGCTGAAACCAGCCTCCTTGGCACGGGCGGTTGCACCCATACCGGCGGCGTAATTGCCACCCACTTTCCAGCGACCGGTACCACAGGGAGCAGCGCGGTCATACTCGCGAAAGACGGCGACCTTGGTGCAACGGAAACCCTCCTTGAAGTACGGGCCAACGGGGGTAACGAAGATGATTACCATATATTCATCGGCGGGATTCACACCTACGCGGGGCGAGATACCGATTTCCACGGGACGCAGATAGAGCGAGCTACCGCTGCCATAAGGCGGAATGAAGCGCTCGTTGAGCTTAACAACCTTCTTGCACATCTCCAGGAAGATATCCTCGGGAAGCGGCTGCATCTTGATACCAAGAGCACTGTTCTGCAAGCGCTTGGCATTCTCGTCGGGACGGAACAAACGGATCTTGCCATCCTGACCACGGAAAGCCTTCAGGCCCTCAAAAATCTCCTGACCATAATGCAGACAGCTGGCAGCCATGTGCAGAGTAACGGTCTCGTCCTGGGTGACTTCGATTTCACCCCACTTGCCGTCCTTATACGTGCAGCGCACGTTATAATCGGTCTTCATGTAACCAAAAGGCAGATGTGCCCAATCAATGTTTTCTAAATTAGTCATACTTTTGTTTAGTGTTAAGGTTATTATATGGTTTTAGTCAATATTGTCATTGTTAACGAGAAACAATCGGTGCCACTGTTGCCTAAATTGCCACCTTCTGGGTGATGTTGGCTATCCTGACCAGATAGATGCCCCGCGACCCAAGCCGCAATTCGCTCGTCCCTGGCTGCAGGGTTGCCTGCGAGATCATCTGCCCCAGAATCGTATACACGCGAACCGTGATGCGCTTGGGTGTGACAATGGTGATCACGCCATTGTTGCCATAGATCTCCACGCCGTCGCTCGTGCGCGGGTCATTCAGGCTCTTGCCTTGCACCTCGCGGTTGGTTTCATGCCATTGTACCTCAGCCAGGGCCATATTTCCCAACCCCAGCATAATCGACAATGCCAATATAGCCAACAGACGTTTCATCGTTTCAAATCAATCAACAAAGTTATAACTATTTTTCGGAGCGCACAAACCTTTAAAGAAATTTTTCTTTTTTAATGGCATTTTAGTAGATCTAGAGCAACTTGAGTATCTAGAGGATCTAGAACTTCTAGAATATCTAGAGCATCTAGAGAAATATACAAAAAAACGAGAGCGGCCCAAATTGCTTCGAGTCGCTCTCTTAGGGGGCGGTTACCTACTCTCCCACTTTCGCAGTACCATCGGCGTGGTGAGGCTTAACTTCTCTGTTCGGAATGGGAAGAGGT
>Ga0247611_10009930_pt1 | contig 11301 bp, 14 predicted proteins | sample 177DNAGHGhighgp2_FD_192422 | JGI IMG/M metagenome (GOLD analysis project Ga0247611, IMG submission 192422) | Sheep rumen microbial communities from Palmerston North, Manawatu-Wanganui, New Zealand - 1770 DNA GHGhigh gp2 | ecosystem: Host-associated > Mammals > Digestive system > Stomach > Rumen... | reverse complement strand
TGCGTTGACTGCTCGTGCGTTATGCTGTTCTTAAGGTTTCCTGTTCGCACCGGGCAAATAAGCTTTGCGTATGTTTCCGCTTTCCCGCCGCATATTTCCAAAGCCTTTTCGGTTGCTCGCTGAACCGCGCTTTCGACCTTTGACTGATTCGAGAAAAACGAAATTGATGATTTTACCTTAAGAGGTGAATTCGCCATTTTTCCCTCCTTTGCCCCTGTCTAATCGAAAAGGGCACTTGCCGCTATTGTGTATCACTTCCTCCGGCTTGTTGGCCGGATAAGGAAACATGTCGCAACACGACTTGTCGTATTGGTTTCCAAATTTGTCCCCGTTCCCCCAGAACGCACAATTTTTGCACTGCTTGCAATAATCATTCTGAGTATTGTCGGAAAGCTTCTCGTTACCATATCTTTCAAAAATAGTCATCTGATCGCTCCTTTACTTTTGCCATCGTTGTTGTTTGTCTTGTCCAACAACCTCAAGATCAAAATACAACATGTCTCCTGACCTTTCTATTTTCGTCACGCGCATGTCTGTTCCCTGCTGCAATAACGTTTCAACCTCATGGCCGAAAGAATTCTGAGCTTCTTTCCCGTCCCAATTTTTACCAGACCCGTTTCCGAAAGCGGAAAAAGGCTCTACATACATCATTTGCGTTCCGGCTGGGCAATAGATATTGAGCAAAACACCGCCGGAAAGATTCAATCCTGCCCCCTTGTTGCTCCCGCAAGACATAAAACCGTACTCAGTCACGATCTTTCCAAGAAGCTCATTTTCGAGCTGCTCCTGTGTCCCTGTTCGCAAAAGGCTCTCAGTTGTCTTAAAAAACTTTTCCATGCCGCCGTAATTACATCCACGCTGCAGCCAAACATCTTGATCATACGTCGATTTGCCTATTATGTCCGTCAGCGCATTAAGCCGTTCACCGTTGTTCGCGTAAGAAGCATTCAAGTCCGTGTTTCCAACGCCAAGGAACCGGCTTGTCCCGTACTCTATCCCGCGCAGCGGCTCATTGAATTTATGGAAGCTCTTCGTGTATTCATAGGCTGCATCCTTTTCTTTTTCTGTGGCGGCTCTCCATACCTCACCGGCCTTTCCCCTTAGGACTTTATCTGCCTGCTGCGCAGTCTGCGCCCAGAGAGCGTTGTCTTTTCGCTCTTGAGTGTAGGCATTCGGCCCAAACGAGGAAGTGTCTTGCGGCATAAACTCTTTCGCCAGCCTTTGAACTTCAGCGCGAGCGGATTCAAGCTCAGACAAAACTTTTTGATTTTTGGCTCCTTCGGACTTGAACTTCTTCAGTTCATCCATAAATGCCTTTATTTGCTCTACCTTGGCTGTGTCACCGGCAGCTTGCGCCTTGGCCAAGGCATCATTGTAATAGTCCTCCTTGGCCAAAATAGACCCCTTCTTGGCTGAATAATCGGCGTATGTAACATCATCTTTCCATATGCCTTTAAAAACGTGATTAGCATCCCCTTCAATCGCCGCCTTTTGCCAATGGAAAAGGGTTTGCTTCGCAGCGTTGTAATCATCGAGCTTCCCGGCTTCCTTTGCGTGCTTCCACTCGTTATAAGTCATCCCGGCAACAGTACCATATTCCCGATGCTCTTCGCCCTCTTCGTCAACCCACTCGTCATAGGCCCCACGCTCATAATCGTAGTTCGGGTAATCAGGATACTCATAGCCAAGCGCGCAACGGCAATTCCAGACATTCTCGCCATCTGCTGTCGGATCTCCGGGAAACATGATCGGCCCTAAATCGCTGTCAAAAGGTTCATTGATATCCACGATCTGACCATCAAGGTTTTGGTGGGCAGTTCGCGTCCGCTCGTCCATCGTGGCAATCCACATCTTCCGGACATTTATCCCTTGATTCTTCGCGTTGCGCATAGCTTCAATCCGACCGCCGTTCTGTGCGCCCGTCATTGCAGTGCGAGCATATCTGATCATTGCCTTCATGTCGGATGAAGCTGTTCCTTTTGCCAGCCTGACGGCTATCTTGTCGATACTTTCGCCTTGTAGAATCCCCTGTATAACACAATTGTTTACGGTCTTTACACACCACGCTCGTTGCTGAACCCCGTCCACATAGCGCCTCCGTAAAAGCTCAGGCTCATCCCTTACAAGCCGTGTAACGGTCGCCGTATCGTAAAGCGAGAAGTTTGCTCCAAAGTTCATATCCTTGTCAATTCGGTACTGAAAGTAGTTTGCATTGTCCGCAAAGCAATTCAGCTGACCGCCCTGAATGATCTTTGAAGCCTGATTGTCAACATCCGCAAGGCTTTTCGCCATCTGCTCAACTCTTTCAGCCCAGCGCTTCCCAATAAACACCTGACCGGCTTGCCAGCGTTTATACTGCTCTTCTGAAAGCGTCCCTGCCTTGACTTGCGCTTGTTTCTCTTTGTCCTTCGCGGCGAACTTTTTCGTATGCTCTTTGGCTTTCTTCTCCAGCTCCTTTTCAGCTTTCGCGTACATCCTTTCAAGCTTTTTTCGGATTTCGTCAATCTGCTTGTCGGTCATGACCGTACCATGATCTGCCAAAGATTAAACCTCCTCTTCCTCCTCCTCAATCGGTTCAACCTTGATTCTGCCAGTATCCTCAAGCTCTTTCCTTTTGATAACCTCTTGCACTTCATCCACCGTGATAAAAGGCAGTTTCCGCAGCAGCGTTTCTTCATCAAGATGATTGGCCGCAAGCATAACCATCTGAGTCTCTTCCATGCTGTTCGACACCCGATTTCTGTCAAAAACCGGGTAATCCTCAATACCAATCAGCCGGAGAATCTGCTGGATAAACTGGTTGGCCTGATACTCGAAATCATCTGCCTCTTCATCCATCGATTGGTAAGCGGCCCTGATTTCAGTAGCAGTCAAATTCGCGCCAGCTCCGATATTTCTCACATCGAGACCGCCGAAGTCGCCATACAGATTTTCGCGAATTCGATTTAAGCAAGCCTCTCTGCTATTATACGGAACATCTTTTGCGTACGGTGTGATCGTGCTGTTCTGCTCATCTGCCACCACAATATGCTGTAGGAGCATTCTGTCCCGAAGCCTTTGGACATCTTCCTCCCGCATCCCGGCAGCGTTGTCAATGATCCAGTACATCTGAGCGCACTCCGACAAATCATTCGCATACCCGGACTGAATCAAATCATAAGCATCGATGTTGGCTTTCATGCCAACAAGCGTACTTTGATGAATCTTGTTGCCATACATAACAGCGATCGGAAGGGAAGGGTAATTTTCCTCATCTACAACCTCTTCGCCGTCTGCCTCGCTGACTTGCACTGTTTGTTTATATGCTCTCTTTTCCTGTACAAGAATAAGCGCGCCAAGGCCATACTTTCCGGGAGCAGTCTTATACCGGCTATATCCATCTTCCTCATACAGGTCAGCCACAACAGGCATCTTTTTCCATTCAAGACACCAGAACCTGACGCCGGCTCGAATTTGTCCGGTTTCTTCGTCTACGAACGGTAAAAACTCCGTCATCGGGAAGACGTGAAAATCTCCATTGTTGAAGAAGCAGTAACAAACGCCATGCTCAAGCGAATAGAAACCGACCCGATACATAATATCGTCAAAGTCGTTTCCGAGGACATCTTTTGTCTGATCCCGGATAACAACCGTCCTATCGGCCTGACGTTCCACCCGTTTTCCAGCAAAAGACACGCCATTCCCAAGCGAATAGCTCACTCGTTGAGTATTCAGCCGGTGAAAGAAGTTGCTCGCAATCCTATTGTTCGGGTTGGTAAAGTCAACGCTTGCTGCACCTGTGATGTCATAAACCTTCCGGACATATTCATTGATCCTCGTGTTTTGCTGCCTTTCGTACTTGTCAGCCTCCTGAGCGAGCTTGTATTCATCGCTCCTCATGTACTGAGAAATCGCTTGCCCCAGCCACTTTGCCCGATCTTCCTCGTGCTTCTCGTACTCCTGAAATGTGATGATCATCTTCTTTCTCCTTTCTGTTGATAAGCTCCAGCGCCTTTTTTACCTCTTCCCGCTGATCCGTGATATAGTCGTACAGCCTTTGCTCCAGTTCGTCCTCTGTCGGTATAGGATCACCCCCCGAAAGCCGATTGATAACTTTTTCTAATTCGCTTGTCCCAGTATCTGCAAACGACGCTCAGGCTGTCCGGAGCGTCATCATGCTCTGCGTCCTCTGTGTAATCCAACACTTGCGTAAGATAATCCCGGTCTGTTCCCTCAAGCCACACAATATTTTCCCACCATTTCCGTGCGTAGGTGCTGATTTTAATGTGCTTGTTCTCTTTCTCTGGGTAATCTACAGCCTTGAACCCCTTCTTGCGTATCTCGGTTGCGAGAAAGCCTTTATCCGCATTGCTCTCAACCCATAGCGGCCCACAAAGAAGCCGGTTACACTCTGCTATAATCTCATCCAGAACCTTGTCAACGTGGCATTGCCAAATCCTTCCGTACAAGTAAAGCTTGTCCCCAACGCGCTTCCCGCAAGTAAAGGCCGTATAATCCTCTCCTCCATAAGCTGCGTCTATGTGAGCAATGCCATCTCTCAACAACGATTTGTCATCCGTAAATACAGGTGCAGTAGTGAACAGGGCATTTTCAAGCGCAATATGTCGCAACTCGTAGTTGGCAGCGAAAAGGGAAGGAGCCATGCTCCTCCGAAGCTTCTCAAGCACATCCGGCTTTATAAGCTCCGTTTTGTAGCAGTCATACCGGATTGGTGGCGGCATAAGCGTGAATGCGTCTTCCTTGTGCCAAGGCGTCCCGGTGTTGACAATCCTCCCGCCCCGGTTGCGGATGTTCTGAAGTTCCTGATAAATCGACTTCGTGCGCTCACGTTCTGCATGGCTCCTTCTGTCCTCAAGGTTCACGATGTCGTCCGTCAGAACGTAATCAGCGTGTTTCCCGGTCAGGCTTCCTTTTGTTCCGATCCCAAGGAGTTGGGAAGAGCCTTTCGGGGCCGTGTATGCGCTTGTTGTGATCTCCGTGCTTGTCGCTTTGAGCAAGGAAAGCTCCCGGCCAGTCAACGCTCTGAAAATCTCCTGCGTAACAGGGTGGACAATAATCCGCTGTACGTTGCTTATGACCTCTTCAATGTCCTTGTCCGTTTTCCGCATGAAAATAATGTTTTTTTCGCCACGGAGCATCATAAGGATCGACAAGGCTATACAGTCGCACGTTGTCTTATAACTTCCCCGGTGGGCTTGAAGTGTCATATCTTCATGCCCTAACAACATTTTCCTGATCCATTCGCCGTGAAGATCGTCACGCAAGTCAGGATACCCAAGCATCTGACCGTACTGAGCCGGTTTTTCAGTCAGGAACCTGTATGCGGTTTCGGCTTCCGGCCTCATTCTGTAGTCTGCTCCATTCTCTTTCTGATTTCTTCCATGATGGACGGATCAGGCATATTCACATTCACGGTCTCCGCTGGCTTTTCACCCAACAGGCCAAGAGCAATTTCAACCATCTTTGCGTTCCCATTGTTCGCGCCCTTGAAAATCGACATTGCGATGATCTCCGCGCCGGTCATTTTTATGCCCTTATCATCCGTGAATTCGGCAGTAAGCCGTTCCCGGAAAGCTCTGGCAATGGATCGCTTTTCTTGGATCGTTTTTTGACCCCGCTTCTGCATCTCCCTCGAATTTTCGCTCGTGAACTGTCTTCCGTTTGGCACCGGTTGTCCGTTCACAGGCGAAATTGGGCGGCCTTCAGCATCCCGTGTATCGTGCTGAAATTCCTTTCCATTCTTTGTCCTCGGAGCCATCCTCTCATCCCCCTTTACAGCTTGTACAGCTCATAGTCTGTATCTGTCGTTGGTTGGAACGTCACTCCTGTGTTGTATTTGTAAATGATGTTCTTGTCCTCATCCAGCCCATCAGGAACAAGAACGCCGGCAAATATCCGGTAAGGCGATTGCCCTCTCTTCGGATTGTTCCAAATGAAGTGCAAATAGTCCTTCATCGTCATGCCCTCAAAGGTCGCTTTGGCTTCACTTGTGTTGGTATTGAAGCCAATTGCATATTTCCAAGGGAAATTGAGGAAATACATATCAGGCTCAATATCCTTCCACTGAACCCGGCCTGTTTTCTTCGCAATCTGTAAAGCTCCGGCAAAGTGTCCACGGCTATATTTCCAATCCGGGTTGAGAGCGCAGCAACAGCAGTTATCGGAACACTCCTTGAAGTGCGCATCGGACACATAGAACCGCAGCCCCAATTCCTTGCACAACGCTTGCATTTTCTGGATATACGGTTCTTTGATCTTCCGATTCAACCGCAGATAACCGCTTCCGCTGCTGTGCTTTCTGTAAAAGTCAACGATGTCGAATCCGCAAACCTCGCTTATCGTGTTGTAATGCTCCCTCGCATGATTCACAGACCGCATTTCAAGGCAGAAGAACTCAGTTGTTACCGCCGTTGCCCCGGCTTTATGAGCTTCCCGAATCAGATCCAAGTATGTCTTATCAGTCACGCCTATGATAAACGGCCTCAACCGAAGCGTAGCGCCACCCTTGCTTAATTGCGTATATTCATGCATCGCCGCAAGCCGTTCCTGCGGTGAAGGAACTCCCACCTCAATCTTCCGAGCAGCCTCCTCGTCCAGCGTAATGATGGAAAACTTCATGTTCCAATTGTCCGCATCCCGGAACAGCTCCCTATACTTCTCGTTGAAGAACACCCACGCCGATTTGGTGGAAAAACAAATAGGGTAGTTGATCTCCTTCAGATACTTCAGCAATTCGTAGGTTTTCCCATACTTCCGCTCATAACCGTCAAACTGATCCGAAAGCCCACCGTACTGAATTGGTCTTCGATCCTTGACGTATTCATAAAACTGACTATTTTTATCCTGTCCGCTCAATATCCGCTTTGTTTTCTCAATCGGAATACAGCGAACGTTTTTGTTCAGATACGCTTCCTTTCCGCTCCCAGTTCCTCGCTGATACTGGCTAAAACAATAAACGCATCCGAAACTGCAATTTGAATAGGTATCAATCGTAAGCGGAAGTGAGCAATCAGCAATCTCGCCAGACCATCGCGGGCTGAGATAATCCTCCTTGATAGAAAGCTTGTTTTCTTTCTTGTCCATACTGTCCTCTCCTGTCATAATGAAATCCTCATTTCGTAGTCTTCGCCCTTGTCGCCAACAATCACGGCCCCCTGTTTTTTCCACCATTCCAGAGCTTTCCCAAGCTTATGTGTGCGGAAGGTTATTTCCGGAATACCGTTCTCCTCGCACCGTTGAATAATTCTGGTCAGCATCATCGTACCAAATCCGAATCCCTGATGATCCTCGTCAACAGCAATCGCCACCAGTCGAAAATGATCTTTTGCCACGTTTCCGTAATAAAAAGCGCATGATAGGAACATCCCATACCAAAATTTCCCCGGCTGGCTAACGTACAGAGCCTTACGGAAATAGGCTCCACTGTTGGTCATGCTTTTGTCTCCGCAGTGCTTACAGATTTCATCTACCTGTCGGATAAGGACAATAGCTGATTCTACCGTTTTGCCTGTAGCTTTTCTTTTCTTCCTTGCGGATTCCATACCAACCATTGTCCTCCCCCCGATACTGCTTTGGGATAGCCATCTTTCTTGCTTTCAGAATAGCATCGCAAGCTTCCCGAAACTCCTGCTCCTTGCGCATCTTCACAACTTCTTCAAGCTGCCGATCAGCGTAATAGCCGTTATATCGCGTTCCCTTGAACATCTTGTCATAAGCGCAAAGCGACGTTTCGAGCTTGGTAAAATTGTCATCGCCGTCATTCTTACGCACTTCTTCCTGTAGCTCTGCGATCAGCGATTCAAATACATAATTGTCAACCGGTAACTCGTGATGCTTCTGAATGTAACGCGCTTCCTCATCCATCCCATAAACATAGAACAGACCGCTTGCAAAAGTCATGCTATCGCCCTCATACGCCATGTCATAAGCAAGACTTCCTTCCAGACCAAATATGTCGCAATAAGTTTCAACGAAAAGGTACGCAGAAAACCTTGAGAAGAAATACCACCTCTCGCACTCAAAAAGTGCCGATTTCGTGTCGATTGTATTTCCATTGACAAATCGGTCATAAAAATCTTGAGCATTGTTATCGAGCAAATTAACCCACGTAGAAAGCACCCTATAAAAATTGTCCAGCATCCGCACATACTTTCTGTCGCTCTGAAACAGAATCCGGTGCTTATACTGATCTGCGAACAAAAATTGCTGATTACGAATCAAATCCCGATGCGAAAGCAAAAAGACAGCACTCGCGCAACAGTAGGTGACAGAATAGAAATATGTCAAATCAAACTTTTCCTGATCGCTCAAGCCGTTCATTCTGGCATACTCTCGCAAAACCTGTCCATTACAATCGCCGTCCCCGTGGATGTGATACCACACGAATTCCTTCATTCGTTTGCTATAATCAGGCATTGATGATCCTCCGTAATACGCTCAGCACACCGGCCTTATCGTGCTTGCCTGTATCGCAAAACACCGTTTTTGCGCCGATCTCTCCAGCCTTCTTGGTGGAATTGATGACTCCTCTGGCCTTCGAACGCATCGCATCATAATCTGCGTCAGCATTACCACTACGATTCAAAACGCGATTACAAGAAACGTCCAGATCGGCAATCAAGGCAAGTAGATAATACTCATAACCAACTTCATCCGCTGCTTTTTTCAGCTTCTGCTTGAAGGTGAACCCACCGCCGAACCGAACATCCTCAAACAGAATCACTTCCGGCCTGTTCCGGGCAATGATCGCCTTGATAGTCTTGATAAGCTCATCCCCGGAATAATTCCCTGCATCGACTCCGCAACAGTTGGCTTCGTTGTACTTTCCGACAACTGCCACCTTGCCGTTGTACCACCATTCACGGGAAACCCCGGAAACCTCTTGATTGAGCTTCAAGAAGTTTCCGGTGGTCAGCAATCCTTTGACCAGCGTTGTTTTACCAACACCGTTTGTTCCGCAAATCTGGATTATCTTCATTCCTCGTCAGCTCCGGTAAGGTCTTCGAGAGAATAGACAACGCGCATCTTTTCGTCCGTAATCCCAAGAAGTTTCTTCAGTTCTTCCTCCTGTTCCGGCAGATAAGTGATAATCACCCGCCGTTTCAGAAGAAAATCTTCAGCGTTGTCGCTGTACGCTTCCAGCTCCTCCTTGGACAGCGGCTCCTGATAATCCTTGAAGCCCTCGTCCCCGGCTCCGTATTCCGTTTCAGGATCAGTCTGAACCATCCCAAAGTCGGACGAACCATTTGAGAACCCAAAGCCAAAGTCGCCCATGTTGAATTCGCCAAGCCCGGAAAGCTCCAGCTCAAGCTTTCCGAAATTCCAGCGTGAAAGCTCTGCCGTCTTGTTGTGGGCAAGGCCGTACGCCTTCCGTTCTGCGTCCGTCATATGATCCAGACGGATACAAGGCACTTCTTTCATTCCCAGAGCTTTCGCAGCCATCAACCGTCCGTGGCCTTCAACTATGACATTGTGGTCAGACCAGATTCCAATCGGATCATCAAAGCCGAATTTTTCGATGCTGCGCTTGATGGCGGCAACATCCTCTTCGCCGTGATCCCGTGCGTTGCCCTCGTATTCCTCAAGAGAATCCACGGGCAGGTAAACGATTTCAAGTTTGACATCCTTTTTCGACATTTTGTTGTCCTCCTCATTCTTTGATATATTCCAGTAACGCTTTGAGCAAGTCTAACGTCACGAAATAACAGCAATCCTTTTCCTCGCACTTGTCGTTTTCAAGGCACCCGCGCAGTTTTTTCATTGCTTCTTCGGCTTTCAAATTGAACACCGGTGCTTTGACCCATGAAACAACGTTTTTAATCTCTTCGCCCTCGGCATCAACCCAACGGTATCCGTCCCATTGAGCGAAAATCTTATGCGTATAAATCAAATCATGCTCTCTCGCTGCCACTACGCACTCTATTTCCGTGTCCGGCATACCGTCCTTGACGCTGACCCAACTCATAGTGTTACCTGCCTTCCTGCGCAAATTAGCCCAATTTCTGGCAATCCGTCGTTCCGTTTTCTCTCGCTCATTCGTAGCTTTCTGTTCAACTTCCTCATGTGCCGAATAAAATCTTCCTTTGGCTTGCATCTCTCCGGGCATCTTCCCTTCTTTGAGCACGATACGCATGGATTCATATTCAGACCTCCGTCAAAAACGTGAATACATCTATTTGTGACAAAAACCACCCTAATTTTGCTTCAAGCTTTTGAATGAACACGCGCCCATTTACGCCTTGAGACGTGGGTTTTTGCGTAGGAGCTTGGTATTACCAACGCTTATCTATTCTTGTTTACCAACTCATGTAAATGGCTTCAATCGGAACATCAGCGTTCCACGAACCATGCAGACCGCCCCATCCGTCAGGCTTAAAGTAGTCCATAATCGACTGCAAGCAGCTCACCGCGCCTTCTACTCTGCCCCAGCCGTTGTCCGGTTCCAGCGCCTTGTACTTTGCTGGATGCAGCGTCAGTTCCGTTATCCCCCGCTGTACCTTCGGTAGCACTTCCGTGACCGGATACCACTCGCCTTGGTGATAGTCCCAGTCCATCGCCTTGACAAAGATATCCCTAAGATTGTAGGTAGGGCTGTCATGCTCCGGAGCCCCGATCACTGCAAAGCATTCCGGCGTAACATCTGCAACCTTCACGCCAAACCGGATATCATAGCTCATTCCTTATCTCCCTTCGGGCGGTCATCCCGCCTTTTACCGTCTGCGCAGAACCAGTCCGGATTATCCGTTCTTCTCCTGCAGCACGTTTTTTCATGCTTGCAATACCGGCAACGGACTATTTCCGGCTTCTTTAGCAACTCATTTTCTGCGGTCAGCTTGGCGATCGACTCGATAAATTCAAGCCGCTCGGCTTCCTGCTCTTTCAACAGCGTGAGAGCATCACGCATAATGTCCCATTCTTCATCGTTGTACGGGCAATACAGTCCCGGCTTATACCCTCTGCACGAAGCAGTCATACATTCTTCAAGGTCTTTGATAATCTTTTCCCTATCCATTCCATTTCACCTCCCGTTCATCGTTGCTGAGTCCGAGAAGGTATTCCAACCATTTACAAAACGTGTCTGCTTTGTCTTTGCTGCCGAAAGATGCCACCTTAACCATCTCGTTCGGCTCGTCCGTGCCTATCCACAATGACGGGTTTTTCCCGAAGCCGTCCAACTGATGAACGGATATGCTGACTTTGCCACGCTTGTAGGTCATGTCCAAATCACCGCCTGTCTGTTAATCATTTCCATTCACGTAATAATTCAGATTGTTTTGAGTAACAGCCAGATCATGCTCCAAC
>Ga0247611_10009929_pt1 | contig 11302 bp, 8 predicted proteins | sample 177DNAGHGhighgp2_FD_192422 | JGI IMG/M metagenome (GOLD analysis project Ga0247611, IMG submission 192422) | Sheep rumen microbial communities from Palmerston North, Manawatu-Wanganui, New Zealand - 1770 DNA GHGhigh gp2 | ecosystem: Host-associated > Mammals > Digestive system > Stomach > Rumen ... | reverse complement strand
GATTCTGTAGCGCATCATTTCCTGCTTTGCAGAAAGTTCAATGCCTACTTCAAATGGCTTAAGGATAATTTCGAACTTATTAATTCTTTCAAATGACTTAAAGCCGTTCTTTGGATTAACCAGTTCTGCAATCTGTGTTTCCAGCAACTTGTGAATCTCTGGAGTTTCAACAAGTTTTTCGTATGTGTCATAAGCAATATTGTTTTCCTTTGCATAGCTTTCAATATCATCCTTAGAAGGAAGAATCAAAGCACCAAGGAAGCGCTGGTCTTCACCCTTTTCGTTCTGACCAAATACCATAGAAGCGGCAATATACTGAGAAGAATTAATCTTTGTTTCAATTGGAAGAGGTTCAATATTTTCACCACCCATCAAAACGATTGTATCCTTCTTGCGGCCACGAAGCTGAATTTCATTATTCACAGTGAGGATTGCAATATCTCCTGTATCAAACCAGCCGTCAGCAGTCATAACTTTTTCTGTAAGATCAGGGCGCTTGTAATATCCCTTCATTACATTGTCACCCTTAATCTGAAGATTACCCTTCTTACACTTGCCCAGGATAATTCCGTCATCATCAACAATACGAACCTGAATACCGCGGAGAGGAGTACCAACATTACGGCAAATAGGATCTACAATAGGACGAACCGAAATGATTGGAGCGGTTTCTGTAAGACCGTATCCTTCAACAACATTAACACCTGCAGCCCAGAAGAATTTATCAATATAATCAGGATAAGCACCACCACCTGCTACACCGCAGCGGAAATTCTTACCCAGCATTTTGCGTACCTTGCTGAATACAAGCAGATCTCCCAGCTTCTTTAATGGGAAGAAAAGAATCCACGGAATGAAAAGTATAATCCAGAGGAATACAATGAAATCGTGACCAAAGCGGGAATTTTTTCTGCGGAGCTTGCGGTCAATTTCACACCACATAAGGGCGATATTTGTAAAGAATCTGAAAAGAGCGTATGTAATTCCACCTGTCTTACGCATCTTTCTCCAGATACCATCATAAACTGCTTCCCAAACGCGAGGTACTGCAGGAATAATATATGGATTAAAGCGCTGAATATCGTTCAGGAGAATTGAACCGATTGGCTTAGAGTAAACAGATTCGGCACCCTGAATCATAATTACATATTCAACTGCACGCTGGAAAGCATGCCATACTGGAAGAACAAGCAGTGCCCTCTGACCAGGGTTCAGGTAAATACGTTCGTTAACTTCATCCAGCTGAGTAAGGAAGTTTCTGTGAGTAAGCATAACTCCCTTTGGTGTACCAGTTGTACCGGATGTAAAAATGATAGAGGCCAGATCATCAGGTTCACCCTTTTCAAGTTCCTGCTCAACTACATTTGGATTTGAACGGCGCCACTCGTGACCCTCATACTGCATTTCTGAGAATAAGTGATATTCCAGACCGGCTGCCTTAACCTGACTCTTTAAATCATCATCAATAGGATCAAAAGTGATGATATCTGTTAAAGTAGGAATGTCCTTTTTAATGTTCAGGATTTTCTTTACCTGAGCCGGATTTTCAAGAACAGCGTGCTGAACTTCTGCAAAAGAAAGAATGTAAGAAAGATCCTTTTCTGAAGCATCACAACCACGAGGAGTATCAATTGCACCAATGGCAAGAAGTCCCATATCAGCCTGTTCCCACTCACGGCGGTTTTCTGAAATAATACCGATTCTATCTCCGCGCTTAACTCCGTTCTTTAAAAGAGCTGCACCAAAATCAAGAGCCAGCTGATATACTTCATGATAGTTAAGCTCAATAATTGAACCATCCTTGTTTGGTGTGAGCTGGCACTTTACTTCAGGCCATCTCTCTGCACTCTGCTTCATGATTCTTGGTAATGTTTTAGGGATGTTCATACATTCTCCTTCCTTCATTTTTTACGGATGAATAAAGTCTTACTGACTTTCATTTCAATCTGACATTTTTTCCGTTTTTGTAAAGTTAATTCTATTATAAAGTTTACCTCGAAAGGCTTTCAACGAATTCAGGAAGAAAATTGTTAGATTTTTCACATATATGACAGTATATTACAATTAAATGACAGTAAATTACAATTTCTACTTTTAATTTAAATGATGTTAAGCCATTTTTTATCCAAAATCCACTTGTAAAATACTGCTTAAAAAAAAGAAAAGACGGCCCTTTCCTTCAAGAAAAAACCGTCTTTCATAAAACTGAATCAAAATCACCTAAACAGATTTTCGTTCTACAATACTTGTTGGCAGTGTAATATCAATTGCTTCGATTTCAGACTTTCCCTTATTCTGAACAATCATCTCCACTGCCTTGGCTCCCATGGAAACTTTCTGCACATTCATTGTTGTCAACGGAGGATTTGTATATCCGCTCATTTCAATATTATCAATTGAAATTACAGCAACCTGCCCCGGAATGTCGATTTTATTTTCGTTAAGCCAGCACATTACCCCAAAAGCAACTTCATCTGAACCGCAGACAAATCCCTGGGGAAGTTTATTCTCTTCAAGGAACTTTTTTGCAGCACTGTAACCGGAAGGTACTGTATATGCAGCTTCAGTTTTCAGTTCAAGAGGATTTTTTCCATGGTTAGAAAAAGACCTCTCTACTCCGCTGATACGGTCATCTACTTCCCCAATATAGGCAATATCAGTAATCCCCTTTGTGAAAAGATAGTCACAGGCTTTCTGAGCAGTGAGAAGGCGGTCAAAACCGATGCTGCACAAACCATCATACTGCCATTCAACACAAACTACATTAGGAACTCTTTCCTTAATACGGTCGATTATCTTTCTGTCATCTTCCTGGGCAAGACACTGATCAAGGGAAACTAGAATAAGTCCCCCAACTTCCTCAGGATGGATAAGTTCGTTGAAAAGAACAGGATCCTTCAACTCTTCAAAAAAGCGGATGAAAGTAACATGATAATTATTTTCATGGGCAGCAGTGTGAATGCCAGACAAAATATCTGCATAATACGGACGGGAAAAGACCTGGGCATTGCAAAGAACTACTCCAATACGGTTACTGGCAAATTCTACATCTCCCTGCTGAAGGGCCTGAGCAGCTTTATTTGGTCTGTAACCGAGTTTTTCTATTGCATCCAGAATGCGTCTTTTGGTAGCAGGAGCCACAGACCGGTCAGAATTTCCGTTGATTACATAGGAAACCATACTTCTTGTAACACCGGCCTCTTTTGCAACATCATTTTGTGTGATTGTCTTTGTTGGTACTTTTTCCGATTTCATCTCATCTTCCGTACAATTTTTTTAATTATTTACAATTGTTGATTAAACTGTCAACTCACGTTGATAAATATCATTTTAAGACCAAATCTGTTAAACGTCAAGTTTGCACAAAAAAAATCAGCCAGCAAACACACTTTTAGGATTTAAGACGGAATAATATATCTGAGAATCATTCTGATTGTGTCAGTACATTTTTTTCCTCTTTCATTTTTATATTCCTCTATTAAAAAATTACATCAATCACCTTGGGCGATGTTCTGAACAATACTTCATTCAGTCCGTTTTCTCTTATTTTTGTTTCCAACTCGGAATAACTCGAAATTGTTTCATACGGCTTGTCAAAAACATCTGCATTTTCTACAGTCACTTTGTAATATGTCTTTGCATTCGAAGTAGCTTTTTCAAACTCTACAGGAAGTTTTTTCAATTCACTTTCTAGAGTCTTTGCCGTCACTTCATCAATCTTGCATCTTCTGTTTTTAGTCATCACAAGTTTTCCGCGTATAAATTCGTCTCTTTCCTCTGTAAACAAAATGACTTCCGTGCATGAATCAATGTAGGGATGCATTGGATAGCGGACAAACTGCAGGCTTTCTTTTTCTATTCCCGCCGTATTTTCTTCAAGTTCCTGTTGAATCTGTTTTATAACGGCATTTGTGAGAAGTTTGTTTTTTCGCACCAAGTCAAAGCCTGTGTGCATTGCCTGTCAGTAACGCAGAACTTCCTTTTGAGCTGCTTTTGTGACGGTCTCTCCATATCCAAATCAGCCTGATACACTTCATCCTGAGTCGTCACGGTGTTTTCGACCTCGGAACTATCCTTAGCTTCTTGAAGAACAAGAGTATTAAACAAAATGCTTTCATTCGGTATTGTTTTTGCAACGCCTTTCAATTACGCAAGAGTGCGGGAAGAAAGGGTCAGGTGTTTGTACATTGCAAGAGATTCAAACTTGAATTGCAGTGGAAGGTCTGGAATTTGGTAAATATTACTCATCTACAATACCTCCAACAGTTTAAATAAAGTTTGCATACTGGAAGCGGCTCAATCTGTCTTTCATCTGGCGGATTTTGTTTTGCTGGATTTTTGGCATAATAGGGACTCCATTTTCTATTGTTTCTTCATCAGTTCATCAATTTTTGCATAAATCTTATCATATAAAAATTGATAATCTAAGCAGTCCAATATATAAATACCTCCAAGAATATTTATATATTTTTGAATCTCACGCATTTTATTACTATCAACTATTTGATTTTCATGATTAGATTCCCATTCCAAAACAGAATCAATAGTTGGTTTTATCAAAGAAAAACTATTTGAAATATTTCTTTCCAAAAAATCAACTATGAAACGTTGATGAGTACATACATATCGAGTATATTTCCATGGATCTGGAGAATTTAGTTCATTATCATAAGTTAGGCGACCTATCCACCATAAACGTGAGATTGCATTTCTAGTTAAAGCCCTGCGTCCAGTATTCATGAAAAAAAGATGGTCACGGATACCGTTTGCAGTCCATCTATCTCCCTGTTTCCATCGCTTAGCTGAATATTCATAATAACGCCCTAATGTAAAACCAGTCCATAATCGTTCTTCTGTAGCAACTGAGTCTGAAAGAATATCTTTTAATGCTCCATATAATTTCACAACATTTTCAAAATCATCATCTTCATTATTTGAAATTATTAATTCTACATCTGAACAAGAAAAGCGTGTATCTATAAAAACATCATTACCTAAATAATCTGCAATCCAATTATTATTTGGACTGTTATAGCTTTTAGTCATTGAACTAATATTTTCTTTTAACTGAATAAGCTTATCAGCTGGAATCATTTTAATCTTCATCTATAGAACCTCCCATTCTATATAATTGATATATACAATCTGTAATTGGTGTATTTAGTAATTTCTGTGCCCATATCAGAGAATCAGCATTTTTTATCCAGGACTTAAAATCTTTTTCTTCAAAAGGACGTTTAGATAAAATTGTTTGTAATGCTTTAAGCCAATCAAAATCCTCTAAACGTGAATTAAAGTTTGCATCATCTTCTTTAGCAAGATTTTTCAAATACTCAAAAGTGTAGATAAGTGCAGGGATTATAATAGTTGAAACAAGTATTTGTTTTATCGCAGGGTTGTTTGACATATGCCTATAACGCTTATGTGTATCCATAGGTAAATAAACCACAAGTTTATCTTTTCTATCAAGATTAACCTGTAATTCAGAAATGTCTTCTTTTCCAATAATTGAAATAAATGAATTTCTATCTTTTAATTCTTCTTGAACTTTTGGAACATTTAATTCAAATGGATTCGCAACTGCTAGAACACATCCTTTTTCAATATCAAAAGATACACCTTCACCATAATCAGCATTAAAAGATGAATTTGTATAATTTGAAATATCTTTTTTAGCAATAATAAAACTACATATTTCAACTTTATCCTTAATTCTTCGAATAGGAATTTTTATACTATGATTCAGAGAATCTGTTTCATATGCATTTCTAAAACCTGCTAATGAATTCTCAATATGATATACAATTGTCGCTCGGCCATCTTCTAACAATTCCATTAAATGTTCATTTTGTAATTCTGCTGAAAAATCTAATTTTAAGTCATAACCATCCAATGAAAATGAAGAGATTACATCAAATTTACTACCAACATAGTCATCTGCATAAGATGACAATACTGGATATGGATACATTTTATTTCTTACTTTCATAGCATCTTACCTCAAAAGAAGAATAATCTGATGAATTAATTGAAAAAGTAATTTCAATCTTTTCTCCAGCTTTAAATACTAAATTGTTAAGAACATTTTTATTACAACTAATTTGTGTTTGTCCTTTAACTACAACATTATTCAAATCAATATCATAGAACTCAGTTTCCGCAGCTTGTTTCACTTCGATTGAAGCATTTTGACAATCTGCAATAGGAACAAACAAAAGTTTATATTGTCCTTTTGATTTATCTATAGGAATAATACGCTTGCTCTTTATTTCCAAAGTTGATTTAGATTCAACACCTTGATAATCTCCTTCTTTATCGCCGCTATTATTTCCCACACCGTCGGTACCAGTGCCATAATTGCCACCTTCTGTACCTCCATTTGATGCCCCATCTTTTCCACCTATACCGAACTTATCACCACTACCACCATTTCCATCTTCAGAAACTTCATCGTTATCTGTGGCAGAAGGTTCAATAAATGAAATTATTTTTTTTGGTTTTAATTTAATTTTTTCTTTGCTAGGTAAATCGGAAATTGCTTCTTGCATTTCTTTATCACCACTATCGTTTTCTAATGAGGGTAAATAATCTCCAATTCCAGGATCTATTTCATTCAAAGAATTATCATCTTTAACAAGCGTATCTAAACAAGTTCTTATATAAGTTACAAAGCCTGCTACAAATCTTTCAGCCTCTTGTTTATGTCCTTCTTCTGCACGGCTGTATTCCCATTTAGTATGTTCTGGATTTTCTAATCGACGCAAATATCCATTTATTTCTTCTCCCTCTATTGAAAGAATACCAGCAAATGGAATCTGCCCATTTATTTTTCCTTGTTCCATAATTCGCATACCCGTTGCACGAATCATGGCAACCTTTCTATGGGATTGTAATTCAGGAGATATTAGAAGCTTTAATCTAATACAACCTTTATTCTTATAGTTTTCTTCAACAAATTCTTTTGTTTCAGAAGATGTTAGTATTTTATAATAATTAAGGATTGTAGAATTTTTTTCTGTACAATAACTCTGAATTACATCACCCAAAGTATCATGACTTATTACAATATCATTAACTTTTACAACCAGAGTTTTTTTATAAAGTGCATATATAAAGCTATCTAAAACAGAAAGAATTATTTCTTTTTGCCAATCAGTTTTAAGTGTATTAAATCCGACTACATAAATATCTGTTCCAGAATCATTTTTTTCTCGTTTATAATTTTCTTGTAAATATAATTGTTTATAAACCGGGTTATTTTCTTTACCACAATAACCTGTACCAGTTGTTACCATATCATCTTTATCTCGATAACTTGCTAACTTAGCAACACCTTGACTTGCTTCATTTCCTTCTATATCTAATGTACTGTAAAAAACTGTATGAAAATATGAACATGCAAAAGCTGCCGCTTTACCGACCCCGTATGAACCACCAGAATTTTCACTTTTATTTGAAAAACCTGTATTTTTTACTAAACTTGCCCACGGTAAACTATCATCTTTACTTTTTGAACCAGTCAATCCTTTTGTGTTATGGTCACTAATACGTAACATAGGGAAAAACATTTCATCAGCAATTTTAGTAGCTTGAGAATAAAACTTTGCTGCACGCTTATCTTGTTTTACTGGTTTTGAATTTTCTGCATTGTGTAAATTTTCTCTTAAATGCTCCAAATCAGGAATTTCACTTGAAGAAATATCAAATGATTGAAATTCAACTAATACAGGTTTATCTGAATTGGGAATTTTTGCATCTAATGAGTTTTGGCAGATTTCTCTTGCTAAAGATTCAAAAGGATGACCTTTAAACATCTCTATATCACCCTGGCCAATACCTTTCATTTCACCATTTTTTACAGAAGGAAAATTCCACTTATACTCCATTTTGCAATCTCCTTTGTCTATAATTTAAATTCCCCGTTACGTTTAGATTCACTGCTTTGGAAACGTTTTTTTGCTTCATCAAGTTCTGCTTTTAGTGTACTAAAAATCTTATCTACATCTTTATCTGTGTAATCATAAGTAGCCTTGCTGGAACAATTTCCTAATAATCTGATCATGTTAATAATTTTATTAGTTCTATTCTCTGCTATTCGGACAAATTTTGATCTCTTATCTTCTTCCATAATTATTCTCCTTACATAAAGAAATATAATATAACGAATAATATTTGTCAAATATTTTGCAAATATATAACATATAAAAATTATATACTATTATTTTTTATGCAAACTTTATATTTAGAATATATGAAATATATATAAAAAATATATACCGTATAAATATTTTACAGAATCTAGGAAGAATTCCTCAAAAATGTTATAATCAATAATTTGAATGAGGAAAAAATGTATTCAGTAATAGATTTATTTGCTGGAGCTGGTGGATTAAGCTTAGGTTTTACACAAGCTGGAAATTTTAAAATTGTTGCAGCTTTTGAAAAAAATGAATTTGCTTCGCAGACCTATAAGAGGAATAATCCAGAAGTAGAATTATATGATGATGTTTGTACTGCAAATTATAAAGATCTAAAAAAGAAATTTGGAAATATTGATATTGTAATCGGTGGACCTCCATGCCAGGGATTCTCAAATGCAAATAGACAACATAACACTGCCATCAATCAGAATAATATGCTTGTAAAACAATATATACGAGCAATTTTAGAATTAAATCCAAAAGCATTCATTATGGAAAATGTTGGAATGCTGAAATCTGACGTTCATAAATTTTATAAAACCTCAGCCGATATTGATTTAATTAATAAATATGGTATCGAAACCCAAAACAGTAAAATTTTCCTATTGGCTAATAATTATTTTTTTCCTGAATTGAATGAATTTGTGAATGACCTTACGAACATTAATAACTATATTTGGGATGATGATTTTTACTTAGGAATTAATGTAATTTATAAACAGAAAAAAAATGTAAAAAAACTTGAAAAAGCAATAGTTAAATATAGTAAATTACTCAAAAAAAACTTGTCTCAAATTCATGAAGTAGAGAATGAAACTATCAATAACATTTATAGCGATTTAATAACTTCTGTAAATCTGCTTTTATCAAATGATATATCAAATAATGATTTTATTATTCAAATTGAACGTCCATTAATGATTCAGAGAATGATAAAAACATTAAAAGAAATTAAGGATAATGATCTTGTGATTAATTCATATACTTTTGATACAAATTTATATGCTGAAGTTGATTCATTTCCTGTTTATGAATATCTTACAAAAATATTAGAATCAGAAAAACATGGTTATATAATTGATAAAGGAATTTTAAAAGCATCTGATTTTGGAGTTCCACAAAAAAGGAGACGTTTTGTTGTAATGGGAATCAAGAAGGATATTAGTGAAGAAATAAAACTACCTGAAAATAAAACGCCTCGTATAAATACTGTAAAAGATGCAATTTTTGATATTGAAGATTGTTCTACAATTACTTCTGCTGCAGATGATAATGGAATAAAATTACCAAAAATTCCAAAAAAGGATCTTAGTGAATTAGCAAGAAAACTTCGAAATAGTAATGTTCTATATAATAATATAATTACCGATACCCGAGAAACTGCTATGGAAAGATTTAAGCTTATTAAACAAGGTCAAAACTTCCATTCTTTAGATAAATCTCATAAAGAAAATACTTATACAAATATAGCAAGAACTCAAAATACAATATATTTACGACTTGATTATTCAACTCTTTCTGGAACAGTCGTAAATGTAAGGAAATCGATGTGGATACATCCAACAAAAGATAGAGCTTTAAGTATAAGAGAAGCTGCCCGACTACAAACATTTCCTGACAGTTTTGTTTTTTGCGGCTCTAAAGATTCTCAATACCAACAGGTAGGGAATGCTGTTCCTCCAATGTTAGCAGAAGCAATAGCAAATAAACTTGCAGAGTATTTAGATTAGTCAATTTCCTCTCCAAGTCAATCAGGTGAAAACTAAAGAAGTTAAAGTTTCTATCGTTCTATCTCTTTTATGTAGTCGATAAATTTTTTTACCGTCCAAATATCATTTCGATACTTTTCAGGATATGTTGTTATATATTTTTGAGGGACTACCAAAACAACTTTTTCACTTTTCATTTCCTCAAGTTGTGCAGATGAAATTCCTTGTTGAAGTGTACAAAGAAATTTATTTTGAGAACGTAATCTGTCCGCTTCGTTTAACACTTGTCGCCAACGGTCTTTGCATGTTGTTTTTGCTGCAAGAGAAGCTAGTTTTTCTAGAGGGAAAGATGCATTATGATACGATTCTATTGATGGGAATATGAAATCGGGCTTCTTGTTACCTTCTGTAATAGCTTGTGGAGTAAAAGTTATATTGTTTCCTGTAAATAATGAACTTAAATGATGTTCCAAACTTTTTCCAGCACGACTCTTTCGTCTGTTTAAAACTTTGTTAGCAAGTTCTATAAATTTCTCTACATCAGAAAATCCATTTTTTATAAGAACTCCATATCTATCATGTTCAAGGGCTCTAAAGAGTCTATATTCAACCTCTGTCCAATCCAATAATTTATTATCTGGTTTCAGCTGGATGTATTCATTATGATCAAAAACTAAATTTTGAATTCTTTGAGCCGCAAGAGACATTTGTTCTGACGATGGAAAATCTGCTGTCAGCGATTTAATAAATTCTTGAATAGCGTTTTTTTCTTTTTCCTCTGGATTTGTTAATTCTGTATTAATTAAGCGATTGGTCTCAGCGGGAGTTATTCCAAAATAATTTAAGATTTCATTTATCTCATCATCAGTATTGAAAATATAAGCTTTAAACTGTCCAGTGTGTTTTTTTAAGAATATTAGTAATGCACCTGTATAATCGGGATTTGATGATGGAAAAGATTTTCTATTTGAAGTTACCCTATATTCATCCTTGCTTCCGTAATAAATAAAATTAGCTGGAGTTTCATAATCATCAAACCAATAAATTGTTGCCGAGGCTCTTTTTATATCGCCACCTTTCTCTCCCGGTTCGTCAAACAAAATCGAATAAGCAGGTTTAGATACAAGAAAGCCTGATTGATGGCCTCCTGTTTCTCCAGAATCATTTGGAGATAAAAATTTACAATATATTTTTTCACTTTCAGAAGAATCTTCTATGACTTTTGAAATATAATTATCCATAATTAAATCCTTAAATTGCAATTCTATTTTCTGCATAAATGCGTTCTGCTCTTGCGGGTTCTTTTTCTATTTCTTCCATTAAATACGGTTTTATATATTCAGCTACAGCATGAAATAAAGGCACTACAACTGAATTTCCAAACTGTTTATA
>Ga0247611_10009925_pt1 | contig 11305 bp, 7 predicted proteins | sample 177DNAGHGhighgp2_FD_192422 | JGI IMG/M metagenome (GOLD analysis project Ga0247611, IMG submission 192422) | Sheep rumen microbial communities from Palmerston North, Manawatu-Wanganui, New Zealand - 1770 DNA GHGhigh gp2 | ecosystem: Host-associated > Mammals > Digestive system > Stomach > Rumen ... | reverse complement strand
CAAATAGCAAAAGTTATATATATGGGTCTACAAGATGAAGAAGAAAGAAATTTTAAGAAATTGCTTATGGAAAATGTAGCCCAAGGTGACGATTCGAAAAAAAAAACGGAGTAGTTGGTAATATCGAACCAGCAATTAAGGAAGAACCTCAAGAACCACAAGTTACCGAACCGGTTAAAGAAGAACCTCAAGTTCCGCAAGTTAATGAACAGGTTAAAGAGGAGCCTCAAGAGCTACAAGCTGAAGAACCTTCTAATGAGGAACAAGAAGACTTATCTGATGAAGAAATAGATGAGATACTTAATGTTGAAAAGACAGAAGAAGAGCCAAAAGCTGCACCAGCTGTTGAAAAACCAAAAGTTCAACCTAATACAGTTGAGATTCCTCAGTCAACACTTGCTGATTTAAATGATTTATTCAGTTAATAATTATAGACTATAAAAGAAGTCAATTCTTTTATAGTCTTTTTTTATTAAATATATGTTAAGAATCCGTGACTTTAATGCATTTATAAGCATCTGTTATATAATTATATAAGAGATTTTATAACAATTTACATAAAAAGGATAAAAATGAAAACGCTTTTAAAATTTATTGGAAAAATAATTTCTTTTGCATTATTAATAATAATTGTGATTGTTTCTCTATATACGATTAAAGGCTATTCAATGTATAAAAATGCTTTAGAAGAAATGCCAATTAAAGAAAAAATTGAAGAAATAAAAGCAAAAGAAAATTATACGAATTTAGATGAAATACCTGAAATATATAAAAATGCAGTAGTTGCAGTTGAAGACCATAGATTTTATGAACATTCAGGAATAGATATTTTCGCTATTATAGGTGCTATTGTTAATGATTTAACAAATGGTTCTTTGATACAAGGTGGAAGTACAATTACTCAGCAACTATGCAAGAATGTTTATTTTACTCAAGATAGAAAAATAGAAAGAAAAATAGCAGAAGTATTTATGGCAGATAAATTAGAAAAAGAATGTAGTAAAGATGAAATTTTAGAACTATATATCAATACATGTTTTTATGGCAATAATTGCTACACTTTAAAAGAAGCTTCAAATCTATATTACGACAAAGAGCCAGCTGAATTAAATGATTATGAAGCTACATTAATTGCGGGTATTCCAAATGCTCCATCATTATATAATCCAAAACATAGTGAAGAACTTTCTAAGAAAAGACAGAAACAAGTTCTATATGCAATGGTTAAGTATGGTTATATAACAAACGAGCAAAGAGATAGTATTTTAGAAATGGAAGGTAAGTAAGAAATGGCAAATTCAAAATTGATAGTTGTAGAAGGACCACAAGGAGCTGGAAAAACTACAATTACGGATTTTATTAGACACAAGATACCATATACAAACTTATATAGATTAAGTGGAAGTAGTGATAGTTCGCTGGCTGGAAAGCAAAAGTCGGTTGAGATGTATACAGATTTATTAGACTATATCGAAAAACTACAAAACAAGAGTATTAACTTGTTATTTGATAGAACATTTTTTACAGAAGCAATTTATTGTAGATTAGGGTTTAAAGAATTCTCTTATGATGATGCGTTTGATGAATTCTTAAATAGATTTGCAAAGCTTGATTTTGATATTTATTACATCACTTTGTATTTAAGTGATATTAATGAATTTGAAAAAAGACTTGCGAGAGACGATAAAGGCGTATTTAAGTATGCAAAGTTTAGTGTAGAAAGTAGTAATATTCAACAAGAAGCATATTTGAAAATGTCTGATGAAATAAAAGAAAAATATGGCGATAAGATACATGTTGTTAACATCGACACATGCGTTGGCTTAGAGGGTGTTAAAAAGCAAATAGAGGAATTATTGTCGTAAAAATTTAAGGAGCAGTAAATGAAGTTAGAGAGGAAATTACTATTAAGTATTTTGCTTATTTTTAATTTAATATTGATAAGTGTATCCTTTGGCGCAAATCTTACTTCAATAACATATGATGGTGAATCTCATCCATATAATGTTAAGGAGGTTACATTATTACTTAACAACGATAAGTTTGAACCAAAAGAAGGACAGATGCCACCAATAATACTAAATGATAGAACCTTAGTACCAGTTAGAGAGGTATTTGAATATTTAGGTGGAAAAGTTGATTGGAGTGGTACAGAAAGAAAAGTAACTATTACATTTGGTGATAAAGTTATTTCTTTGTGGATAGATAAAACTGAAGCGGAAGTAAATGGGCAAAAGATAACACTTGATGTACCAGCTAAAATTGTTAATGATAAAACGATGGTTCCAGTTAGATTTATTTCTGAAAGAGGCGGACTATTAGTTGATTGGGATCAATCGACATATACAGTATCTGTCAAATTCAAAAAAGCTAATATAACTAACATTGGATTAGCTACAATTAATGGAGTTAATTGTTTGGTTGCAACCGCAAATAGTCCAATTACAGGATATAAGTATTTTAGCTTACCAGCTGAACAAATTGGTGACATTTATTTAAGATTAGTACTAGATATTGAAAATTGTGAGTTTACTTTTGATACAACTAATACAAGATTCGATACAGGTATTCTATCCGCTATAAGATTTGGAAAACAAGAAAATGATGTTAACAGAATTGTATTAGACCTAAAAGATGATACAGACTATGTGGTTGCAATGTCTGAAGATAGATTAAAATTATATTTTGCTATGGCAAAGGAATTTACAATTCCAGGAAGTAGTACTAACACTCCTAAAGTAGAAGAACAAACTTCTGATACTTCTAAACAAGAAACAAAAACATCTAGTGGTGAAGTTACTAAACCCAGCGGCGAAACAAACAAGATAAGTGGCGAGACTACAAAAGTTATTACAAGTGGTGATACTAATAAAAAAGAAACCATAACGAATAATAGTGGCGAGAAATATTTATCATCTGGTGAAGTTATAAAAATAACTAATTCAGGTGAAAATATTGTTGTAGAAGATAATACTGAGTCACTATCTGATGATATGCAATCGTTTGCAAAAGAGAATGAAGAATCTATCGAAAACGATGAAGAAATAGATTATGATGCTAAGATTACATCAATAAAGTATAGTACATCAACACAAAGAATAAAAATTAAATACGAAGGTAATTTGGAATATGAAGACATGGTTCTTACAAATCCAAATAGGATTGTAATTGATATCCAAAACGCAAAATTAGATACAACTGGTCCAGCAGAAATTCCAATAAAGAATTATATAGTAACATCAGTTAGATTTTCTCAATACACAAAAACATCTGTTAGAGTTGTACTTGATTTATCTGCAAAGGCAAGTTATAAGCTATATAAGAGAAGTAGCGAACTTCAAATAGAAGCGGAAGAAAGTACATATAAGAATATCAAATATAAGAAGAATACTTCGAATGCACAAATAACACTTCAAGGAACACAACTATCTGATTTAGATTACAAACAAGATGAAGATATGTTTAAATATACTATTACATTTAACAAAAATGATTATGACTTTGGTAATGGTACTATGAATATAGACGATAAGTATATTAAATCTATTGTTACTGAAGAAGGTAAAATTACTATTAGTGATACAGGTGATAAGCATTATGCTATTAGACAATCTGGCACATCTGTAGTAATTACAGTTCGTGTTAATGAAACTGAAGAAGAAAAACAAGAAGCAACACCAGTATATATTACAATAACAAGTGGAGAAAAATCTGGTGAGCAAGTATTAGAAGATAGATTTAAGAAGAGAATACTAGTTGATGTTGGTCATGGTGGAGCAGATCCTGGAGCATGTAACGGCGAAGACCAAGAGAAAATGTATAACGTTAAAATCGCTCAATACTTGTATGATATTTTAAGTCAAAGAGACGATTTGATTGTAGATATAAATCGTACAGAAGATAATGATAGATACTTTACGGTAGAAACAAGACTTAAGTATGCATTAGACTTTAATCCTGATTTCATTGTTAGTGTACATATAAATTCATTAAACAATAAAAATTATTCTGGTACATTAGTTCTTTATAGTAATAATGAAAGTGAAAGTAACTATGGAGATATTACATCACAAGAATGCGCTCAGATTATTACTGATGAATTAGCAAAGGGACTTGGTACAATTAATAGAGGAATAATAAAACGTGACGATTTACACATATTACATGATACCCCATGCCCTTCAGTATTATGTGAAGTAGGGTTCATTTCAAATGATGAAGAACTTGCAAGACTAAAGACAACAGAATTCCAGAAAAAGGCTGCAGAGTCTATATATAATGGAATGCTTAAGATTTTTGAAGAAATGTAAATACTTTATTAATTCACTAAAAGCTAGGTTGAAATTGTGAATACAGTATAGTATCATATTTCTAGATATTTCGTTTTAGTCTGTAAGGAGGTTTGAGTATGGACGAAAACAATTTACCTAAGGGATTATTCGGACTTAACAAAAAAGAAGTCGAGACATATATAGCAAGTATTAAAAGTGATTATGAAAAAGAACTTTTAGAGCAATCTAAGAAAATGCAAGAACTTAAAAATGATAATATAAAGTTAAATGAAAAACTTAACAACTTAATGAAAGAAAAAGAAAATGTTGAAGCATCAAAAGCAAACATTTCAGATGTTTTAATTAGAGCTGAAGAACAAGCAAAACAAATAATAGAAGATGCAAGAAAACAAGCAGAAAAAGAACGCGAAGAAGTTGAAGGCTTGATTGAGGAACAAAAAGAAAAATTAATAGATGCAAAAATAGAACTTGCTATGTTAAAAGATAAAGCAAAAGAAGTAATATCTAAATTTACTGATGATTTATCAAAATTACAATAATGAAAAAGACATTGGAAATTTTTCCAATGTCTTTTATTTTAGTTCATCATTTCATTGTAAACATCAATTGAATAATATGCAGTTGATGTTGTGTCAGAAGTTACACCAATCATTTTGCCACTTTGAAAAATAGGAGCACCAGTGATTAGAAGCATATTAGTATCTTCATTATCCAATGGTGTAATTAGTAGTTTATCATCTTGTTTTTCAACTTTTACATGAACAATTTTATATGGTGAAGCACCATTATAACCATCAAAGAAATATACAGAAGCATATCCGTCATATATCTCATCTTTGAAAGCAATTTCAACTAATCCATTTTCGTAATAGCTAAATGGTTCGATGTATCCATAATAACAAATTCCATTATCAGATATAGTTCCAATAGCTTCTTTTTTGGTACCTTCTTGTTTATAGGAACTTCTTATAGTGAATCCTGAAAATACATTATCATCATTTGAAGAAAAACCAAAAGCATATTTAAAACTAATAGGATCAATCATTGATATAGCAGATACTTTATTTGTTTCTCCTATGGGTTCATAAAATGATTTATAGCAATAAGTTACAGGAAATTGTCCAGGATATACAACTGGGTGATTTGTTGCAGATAGTAAGATATCATTTAAACCTAAACGAGAAGTATTTGAAAGAGATTTATATGCACTATCTGCATAAATAGCAAATCCGCCATCTCCATATGAATAACCAACAAATCCAACTAGCTTATCGTTTTGAAGTATCGGACAACCACTCATTCCACCGATTGCATTTGTAATGCCTAAATCAATCAGTCTAGAATCAGTAATCTTGAAAGTAAATCTACTACTTATGATTGGATCGTCTTCAATCGATGATGCATAAATTGTAATGTCTCCCATAGGATCAAAGAGTGTAGGAGTAATGATTTTTTTATATGCACCATAAGTAGAAGTAACTGCTATATCATACATTTGCAGCCCTTCACCGACATCTAAGTACATGTATGCAGTTCCAAGACTTACTTCACTTTTTTCAGCTATCTGAACTTTAATGGAGTAGTCATCAGGAAGTTCATTTAAATCATATTTAAAGAATACACCTAAATCGTTTTGACCTAGGATGGTTCCAATCTTTTTTGGATTGTCTTTAGGAGTTTTCGAAAATTTGATTTTGTATGGAAGATTATCGTTATATAGAAGCTCTTTAAATTCAGCATTTAATACATTACCAGTAATACATCCAGAACTAATTGGATGAGCAGTTGCAAGACCAATTCCAGTTTTTGAATCTATAAAGCAAACAGTAGCTCCAGTCGATGCTTTTACACTAAACATTTTTGCAACTGATTCTTCATCATATTTTGGAATGTAAATAGTGCTTTCATGGATTTTGTGATCTATGATTTGTTTTACAATCACATAAGAATCTTGATATAGTTCATAAGCTCTTTTTACATCATCGAAAGAAGTAATAGTGATATCACCAATCTGAATAGGATTTAAATCTCGTTTAGTAACATCAGTATAATTTGCAGGTTCAGTTCTATCAGTAAAAACAAAAGCTTCATCTGAAAACTCAAAATAGATTGGAAAACCTCCTAAAATAACATACGGCATTTCATAAGAGCTAGAGGCGATAGATGGAAACAATATCAAAGCAGTTAACATAATTATAAAAATCAACGCAATTTTCTTCATTATGTAACCTCCAATTTATTTAAATTGTTGAAAATAAGCTATTTTTGCTGGTTGACTATATCACGAATTATGTAAAAAATAAATAGATTTTTGATAATTTTTAATTATTTTTTTGATATGATATAATAATTTAAAGATTTAAAATTATAGATTTATAGGAGAAAATATGGTTTTGGGAATTATTTTATTAGTTATTTTACTAGTAGTTTTATTTTTATATATTATGCTTTTTAAAGAATACTCAGAAGTAATGGCAAATTTTGAAACTTTATTAAAAGTTATTGAAACTAGAGATTTGTTACTTATGAGAATTCTTCCTGAGATAAAAAGTAAAAAAATTAAAGCCGAAATGACAGAACTTGTTGATAAACGCATGAGTGCAAAAAAACAAGGAAATGATGCTCTTATTAAATGCGATGTAGATATTAATAAAAAATTAAAGCCTATATATGATGAAATAAATAAAAGTCAAAATCCAATTGTTAGAGAAGAGTTTAGAAGAGTTATTAACTTAGAAAAGAAATTAAAAGTTATAAGGCGAGAATACAATACAGCTGTAGAGAAATATAATGCACGTATAACTAAAAATCCAAAACTGTTTTTAAAGTACCTTCGTATGCGTCCTTTAAACACTTATGAATTTAAAAATATTTAAGTAAAAACCTGTTATTTTTATAACGGGTTTTTATATTACAATTATATTAAAAATAGCTTTATATCAACAATTTATAAGTACTTTATAATATAATCATACTGAAATTTTAGGTAAAAACGGAGGTCACAAATGAAAAGAATATTTTTAGTAAGTTTTAGTATGATGATTATTTTTACATCATTATTTTCTTTTGCATTTGCTAGAGAATTTAGTGATGTAGCATCAACTCATTGGGCTTTTAATTATATTTCAGAATTATCTGATAAAAATATAATTAATGGTTATGAGGATGGTACTTTTAAACCTTCTGGTACAATTACAAGAGCTGAATTCATTAAACTTGTCGTAAGCACAGGTTTAGGTGAAGACATAGATATGGATGAAGCAGAAGGAACATTAAAACACTGGGCAAGTAATTACGTATGGCTTGCTGAAAATTATGGAATAATTGAAGGCGGTTCAATTAATTTAAATAATATAAATGAACCTATTTCTAGAATTGAAATGTGTAGAATGATTGCAAATGCTGATATGATTTTTATGGAGCACGATGCAGAATTCCAAAAATCAACGACATTTACAGATATAATTGATCTATCTACAAATGATGTTTATTTACTAAGGCATTGTGTTAGCAGAGGATTAGTTACAGGTTATGAAGATGGAACATTTAGACCTAACAACACAATGACAAGAGCAGAAGCTGCAACTATGATATATAGACTAAGTAAAGTATAGAATATAGGGGGATACAAATGAAAAACAAGAGTAGAGTTTTATTAGTATTATTATTAATGCTTTGTTCATTTTTAACACTTTCACTTAAAGATACTAAAATTGTTTCAGCATCGGATCACTCACATACTAAAAAATCTTCAAGAGAAACAAGTAGTTCATATTGTTATTACAAATGTACTGCTAACGATGGATATTATTTAAATGGTGATGGCACTGGAAGCTGGAGTACATCATACACAGGATTTTCTCATAGTTTATCTTGGGCTGATGGAGAAAATGGTGAAAGACATAAACATTGTTCAAAATGTGGAAGAGATTATGAGTCACATATTTGTGCAAACAACAAAGGCTATACATATGTAAATGATGGAGCACATAATGTTTATTGTAAAAAATGTTCAAAGGATTTGGGCAATGTATCACATACATATGCATATGCATATGTTGATGATTATAACCATGAAGTAACATGTTCTGATTGTGAACATAGTTTTGGAAACAAGGCGCATACTTTAGCTGATAACGGAAGTGATGCACACAAGTGTACAGATTGTAATACTAATATGAAGAATAAACAATATCATCATTATTTTAACGGTAACTCATGTACACTTTGTCCTACAACTCTAACGGTATCGTTAGATAGCGATTGGGTTGAAGAACTTGAACCATGGGAAAATTATGCTGTTTTTGATAGCATTCCACCATGGAGTGAAACGGAGCCTCAAGAAGAAATAGATATTTCGATTGACCACGCTCTTTGGGATAGTCCTGATTTAGGTACAGCAAAAGGTAGAGAAGTCTTTGTTACTATGGAAGCAGAACGTTATAGACGTCAAGATGCTGGACGTACTGCTGGAATGAATATGGATGATGAAAAAAGGTTTATAAGTTTTTCAGAATATGCTACAAGAACCCAAAGTGCTGAAAATCCTTACTATGGTAGTGGTGAAAATCCAGATTATCCTTCACTTTCTTCAGAAGACCTTGACAATTATAACCCTTGGCTTGTAAGAGAAGAAGGTACTGGCATGGTCGCTCTCTTATCTGAATTTTTGTCTAGGACATTTGAAACGTATGAAGATTTGGAAGAAAATAATAAATTAGACAATATTATTAATGGTAATTTAGGTTCTAATCCAGCTATTAAAGCAGCATGGTATGGCTTGTCAGGTGCTAAGGCATTTACCCATGATATGGGTGGTAAGACAGACGGTAGTAAAACCCAATTTAAGATTGATGGGTTGCCAGAGGGAAGAATTAGAATACTTCAACTTGTAGTTAAAGATTCTGATAAAAATCCTATAGCAGCTTATGATGTAAATGGTGGAAATGGTAGACTATATTTTAAAGGATCTGTTCCACCACCTCCACATAGAAGGTATTTTGCATATTTGACAGTGGCATATAGAGATAGAGATGGAAATAAAATTCCTGGTGCGCCAGCTGACATAACAATTCCAAAACTTTGTTATAACGATGGTTATGTAAAATGCATTTATAAAGGTAACGTTAATCTACCTTTATTAGATTCATTGGGTTGGAGATATCTTGGATATAAAATAAATGAGAACTCGACATCTATAGGTGGAAAAATAAGTGGAGTTGAAGATTTAACATTACAGGCTTCCGAAACTCTTTCACCACAAGCAGAATCATATGAAATAGAAGCAACAATGAGAGGTAACAAGATATTCAAATCAATTACATTCTACTTTGATCCTGTTCAACTTACAGTAAAACACGTTAATACATCTAGAACAGATGCTAATGGTAATCCATTAGAGATTGTTACAAAGAAGAATGGTACATATGATTTACCTAAAGAAATAGCTTCAACTAATAATCCTGATCATCAATGTGAAAAATTAGGATGTGTTATTGATATAGATAATCCAGAGAATTCTGTTCATTACAATCGTTCAATGGATAAGATTTCATGGCCTGGATATATATTGCAAAGCTATGATTTATCAACTGTTCAAGGTACAGCGATAAAGGGCAAGGTATATAATTTAAATGATTTAACACCTGAAAACTATGAAAATGAAACAACAAGAAAAGCAAATCAAAAAGATAAAGAAGTTTTAGGCAGTAATGCTACCACATTATTGAGGCGTAAAGTAATTGATGTTCCAATTCAAGTAGAAACTGGACACAGGACTGGATATAGACATGACTTAAATTTAATTTTTGATTATCAAAACGTATTTGTTGATGTTGAACATAATACAATAACAAATGGAACTCCTGGAAATTTGATTTCAGCATATGACTTTGCAGGACTACAATCATATTTCAATGGTGGAGAGTCAAAATATACACTTCAACTAAATGGTCATTATATGGCTATTTCGTCATTATTCTTAGACGATGAGGAACATATATTAAAAGAAGTAAGTAATGATACTAAATATAAACTACCAGGTTGGATATTAAGAAAAGCAACTTTGGATCAAGATGATGGAACACATGTTGAAAAAGTATTCTCTTATCAACAGCAAGAAATAAATCCTTATGAAGTTTTGGATGCAACAAATCTTCAGTATTACGTAATTACTTCTAATAATCCAGAATTTACAGCACTTAAGAATTTAGGAGTTAATTCAAAGATTAAATTCTATTATGAAAAAGTTCCTATGCTAACAATAAGATTTGTTGATGAACAAGGTAATAAAATATTACCTACAGAGTATTTAGCTTTAGAAAATGAAACTACAAGAGCGTATAGCAAGGATTTAACAAATTATGGTTGGTCATTTATACATTATCAACTAGATAGCGGAGATAAGATAGAAAATCCTGCTTCAGTTGAAGGTATGCCTAATGTTAAATATGTTGATGTTCCTAGAAACGGAAATTACGACAGAATTATAGACTTTGTTTATACACAAGGAAATCCAAAATTAAATATTAGATATGTTGAAAAATCAACATTCAATTCTAATAAACTAAATGAAACAACAGATTTAGTTGCAAAAGAACTTAAGACTTTTGAAAGCGATACTTTAAGTGCTCAAAGAAAAGACTTAAGTAATCTACAAGTATCTGCAGAAGATACAAGAACTTATAAATATGTTGGTTATGAATTGTATTATGATGGAACTCCTACAACTATTACAAGTTCCGGAGTGGATCAAATTGTAACAGTAACAAATGAACGAGATAATAGAAGAGATAGACTTCTAGTATTCTTGTATGAAGTAAATGATGAAATTATTCCTGAAGATCCTACAATCATTAATACAAATGAACAGAATGTTATTTTAAGATCTAATGATAGAGGAAATGAAGAATACAATGTTGAAAATGCTATTCCAACTTCAGAAGACCTATATGCAAATGTTATTACAGATAGCTTCTTGTTAAGTGATGTAATTGAGCAAAAATATGATAGTG